>ENA-ORXT01000527-ORXT01000527.1-marine-metagenome-genome-assembly--contig:-NODE-527-length-60230-cov-213.343591_pt1 | contig 60230 bp, 44 predicted proteins | sample MGYA00237868_ERZ511482 | MGnify/ENA metagenome assembly ERZ511482 | reverse complement strand
AGAATTAGAAAAGAAAGAATGATGCAAGAATAGCATTCAAAATTAACCGAGACTAAAGTCTAAGTGATTTCGTAGGTATTAATAGCATCTGCCATCTATCCACTTCAGATTGTGCCTATCATCTTTTTGCCCATGCTGGCTATACAGGAAATAGAGATTTAAATAGTAGATTGGTTGAATCAGAGACAGTCGCTGACATTGGATTGTAAGCAAGGGTCCTTTACAGCATATACTAGTGGTAAATTCAGATACATCTTAATGATAGGAGATGATGGCTCTGAAGTCCTCTACTTCGAAGGGAATAAGTGGTGTTCATCACCTGATGCTTGCGAATTTTTATATCAGCTGACGGCGACAGGAAGATCATTTAAATGTTTTGAGTCCTGAGGTAATTCGGATCAGTTCGATAGATTTTATATAGACCCTTGAGTAGTAGGCTTAGCACAGCATGATTTAAACATATATCCTAATCCAATTACAAATAATAGCATAACAATGACGTTCAATATTCAAACAGCTGACGATATATATATATATAAGTCTGATTAATAGCATGGGAAAGATGGCGAAAACAAATAGCTATCAATTCGAAACAAAAGAATCAAGAAAAGTAGAATTTAATTTGGATCAGGTTTCAAATGGTTCTTATTTCTTAAGGGCAAAAACAACTAATAGTATTCTGATCGAAGGTGTGATAGTAAATAAATAAAATTTTCTGTAATCTTAGAAGACTATTTTGATCTTTAATTATTTGTTTAGCCCGTGATGAATCAAAGGGCTACCAATTATTAGGCCCAATTTCTCATTTTAGGCTTAATCTGAATTACCTTAATGTGTTACTATCAAGATTAACAATTAACCATTAAACACTCAACATTGATTAAGCTGTGCTTAATCTTTCTTACTGATCTCCTCCGCTTTTTCTTCTATTTTAATTTGGATTTTGTCTTTGACTGTTTTTAGATTTTCTATTTTTTCCTTAAGTCGTTCTTTGCCTTCTACTGTGTCTGTTTCTTGGATTTCACCTTTAAGCAGGACTATTTTTTCGTCAATGTTTTCGATATTTTCTTTTCGTCTTTCGATGGACTCCGCTTCTTCTGCTTTATCGAATATTAACTCTTGTGCTTTTTTAGAGGCTTTGGCATCTTTTTCTAATTGTTTAAGTTCAGTCGACTTAGCTTTTTTAGGTATAAACTCTATGTCATTAACTTGTCGCTGACCGACGAATGTAGGGGACATGATTTCGATGCCAGCTTCATGGAGATGATCTAAGACCATGGCATTCAGTTTAGACTTAGCGTTAAGCAGTGTTCTTACATCACTTAGTAGACCATGGACCTTATATACCACTGAAAAATCTCCCAGACTTGTAATGTGTACAAATGGATCAGTCAAGCCTGCACCTATAGCAGCTTCTATTAACTTGCTCTCTACGATGACTCTGGAAACATCATATCCAAGCGATACTTCTGAAGAAACAAATGACCCTGAAGCTCTGGTGACTTTTACTGGATTATTTGCCAAGAATAAATTAGGCAGTGTGGTCAAATCTCGATTCTCAGTCTGAATTTCTGTATGGAATAGACCCCGCTCAGAGATACGTCCGAAGTGATCTCCGACAGAAATAAAATCTCCTGGTTTAAAATTATTAATGGCCCTCATCATGATACCAGCCAGCCCATTTCCAATAAACGTAGCTGAGCTTAGCGCAAAGACCGCAGAAAGCACGATACCTATCAGACTGGTTATCTGCCCCTTAATATCACTCGGCATGGGGATGGCTAAGATGATAGCTACGATCCCGATCAGTGCAATGCTAAATAATATAATAGATCTGATGATAGAAGAGTCTGTCTTTCCTTTAGTTTGCCTCGACATAAGAATTCTGACAACCATATAAAGTACGACAAAGAAAAATGTCGTGATGATAAGGTTAATCCAATCGGCAAAGAATGAGTCTATCACAGTCGGTTAAGTTTCGTTATGGTTTAATTATTTTCCAATCAAATAATCCCATGTTAGAGAATAAAAATCCCTAAAAATAGCGATTGTTTTATAATATGAATAGGGCTTATCTTTGTGACAGATAGTTTTTCATGTGTGATAAAGCTCGTAGTCTACAACATCTACGGGCTTTATTCTTTTATCCAAGTTTTGAATTCTTCAATCAGATTTCTGTTTTCACCATCTGATAAATATACAAACTCTCCTTTCTTATTAATGATCTCGTAGCTTGGGATAGAGTAAAGCTGATATAATGATTGGAGTGAATCTAAGTTCTGACCTCTCACGTGGGTTCCATTGATATCATACTTTTCCAGTGATGATATCCATTTTTCTTCTGATTGATCAATGTTGACATTCAGTAAGGTCACCCCGATATCTTGAAGCTGTGTTCTGGTGTCACTGTATTTTTCAAAGTTCACAATACATGGTTTACACCAGCTAGCCCAGAAGCTGACATAGAGAACCTCTCCCTGTAGATCAGATAGGGAGGCTACAGCCCCATCTTCATAACTAAACTGAAATCCTGGTGCTTTATCTTGTGCATGTGCTAGCACTGAAGCGCAAATTAGAATAACATACATCACCATTTTTTTCATATAGTCATAACTGTTTTTGATGAAGAATAATTTCTTGCTAAATCTTAAAGTTTATCCAAGAACTAACCTGATTTAAAATAGAAAGACTGATGATTGTGATTATATCCATCAGCTTTAAAACTCAGGCTATTACTCTGAGAAAGTATCAATTGCCTTTTTAATAAATACATCTGTATGCTCAGCAAAGAATAACGGAATATTAAGTAAATCATCAGTCAGCTTCAGATTTAAATTAGAAATTCTGACTCTTACTTTAGGATTGTACTTCTTTTTGAAAATGGCTAAGCTTTTAGCTTTGGTTACTGTACCTGATTTAACTTCTATGGGGATACAGTCGCTACCTAATGCTATGACATAGTCTATCTCTGCCTTACCTTCAGATGTCCAGTAATAGGGAGGGCGAGAAAATATCTTTTTCAAAGAGTGAGAGACGTAGTTTTCTGCAATAGAGCCCTTGAATTCCATAAAGAATTGATCTCCATTAATGAATGCAGATGGTTCTAAATTTGCAAGTCGAATCAGCAATCCTGTTTCGAAAACATAGAGTTTAAATGTGGATACATCTTCATATGCTTTTAATGGCAAACCAGCTTTTGAGACACGTGGAATTTTATTGACTAAGCCTGACTCCACCAGCCACTGAATGGCTTCTTCATATTCCCTTGCTCTTGCACCTTGCCTGATCACTTTGTAGATGAACTTCTTATTTTCTTTACCTAGTTGTGAAGGGATAGAATTCCAGATTCGTTGGATTTTAGTAGAGGTGGTTTTGTCAGCATGTTTCACAAAATCTAATTCATAAGCCCTTAGTATTTGATCTTGAATCTGTTGTGCCTCAGCTATGTGACGATTCTCCAAATACTGAGAAGCGACTTCGGGCATAGCTCCAAATAGAAGGTATTCTTTAAAGACTTTATTGAGCGGATTGAAAAATGCAATAGGCATAGATTCCATGCCATCTGCTTTTAGAAAGTGATGATAGGCCTGATGCATAGCTCCGTCAGCTTCAGCAAGATATTCGGAAAAAGAAAGCGGGTACATATCAAGAAATTCTACTTTGCCAACAGGAAATGATCGAGTATTGCCGATGGTCAATCCTAATAAGGACCCTGCCCCTATAATATGTATATCTGGCATTTCTTCTTGAAAATATTTAAGTGAAATCAGCGCATCTCTACATTCTTGGATCTCATCTAATACGATTAGAGTTGTATTAATTTGAATCTTTTGGCGATGAAGTATTGCTAATTTATCAAGTATAGTTTGAGGATCTTTGTTTCCTGTAAAGAAGTCATGGACTTCTAATTGACGCTCTAAGTTCAGATAAAGAAAATTCTTATACTCTGAGGTACCAAATGCTTTTAGGAGGGTGGTTTTGCCTATCTGACGTGCTCCCATGAGCAGTAGTGGCTTTCTTTTTGCTTTGGTCTGCCAGTTTTTTAGATCTTGATATACTTCTCTTTTAAATTCCATTTCATCTATAAAACTTTTAAACGGATGTATTCGTTCCTATAATGTGTAAAATATCACATTATTCGTTCCAATAGTGTGGAAAATAACACATTATTCGGTCTAATAATGTGATTAATTTGTGGTGTAATTCAGAATATTATGCCAATGGTGAGGCGTTCCTAATTCGACCTATTGCCAAATTTTCATATCTCCCGAATTTTAATATTCCTAAACCACACTTCATCACCATGATCCTGAAGTGCGAGATGACCACTTTTTGATTTCCCAAACGCTTCCATGCCATTAAATTTACTATTAGCTACCATATCGTCCCACTCCTTTGTGTGCATGGTAAATTGAACGACTTTGACACCATTTTGATAGAATTCATAGGCACTGTCTTTTGAAATGACTCTGATAGAGTTCCATTGCATCGCTGGCTTTACAGTCATACTACTAGTCTCGATCATATCATACAGATCTCCGGATCTATGTGTGACGATCTTAGCATCAGGATGACATTTGTTATCTAAGATTTGCATCTCTGGCCCAGTCATATATGTCCGATTATATTTTTCGTCATTGACCACATTCCAGAATAGGCCACTATTGCCACAGTCAGATATTTTCCAGTCTAAGGAAAGCTCAAAATCCTGATATTGATTCTTAGTGATGATGTCACCACCCTCCCCTATCGCTTTTGGATTAAAATGTAAGGTGCCTGAGTCTGCTGACCACTTAGGACTGATGTCTGTTTGATATCCAGTCCAGCTTGTGATAGACTTTCCATCGAATAGGAGTTTCCACCCGGCTGCTATCTCTTTATCGGTGAGTGTATTCATGACAGATTGCTGTTCGTCTTCATGGTGATGGTCATCATGATCATGTCCTGCATGCTCGTGATTATCATGGTGATGCCCCGTATGCTCGTGGCTCTCATGGTCATGCCCCGTATGCTCGTGGCTCTCATGGTCATGTGGATGACTGCCGTCAGCGTTGTGCTGATGATCATGCTTACAAGAAGATATCAGAATACTGCATAGAATTGCTAAGAAGTAATATCTCATAGATTTTGATTTTTGGTTTTGAGGTTAGACGTTTATGATATTCAATAATTTTATTAATCTATTTGATCGAATAGTTGACTCAGTTCTTCATATCGAGCGTAAGCATCTTGTCCAGGTCTCTGATCAGCTTGCTTTAGCATCGAATATAAATAAGACATCTGAGAGATCAGTGCAGGTTGTTGATACCTGCCTTCTGGTGTTTTTAATATTGACACGATTTCATCAGCTACTTTCTGATTAAAATCACTGGCGTCTTTATTTTCTTTTTGCTTTTCAATGGATTCTTCGACAGACTGTAATCGTCTCTTAGCTTTATTGATCATAGAGACCATATTCAGCGCAAGCTCTTCCTGAGCTTTCATATCATCAAGGGTGACACCATTTTCTAAAATATTCTGATCGGCTTTTATCATAAAGCTTTGCTGATAATTTTTATCCTCGACACTAAGTCTGACACTGTATGATCCAGGAGTGACTAAAGGGCCGCTTTCGTATGCTTTGGAAGCTTGCTTATCCCATGGTCCTGCATGCCTCATATCCCATTGAAATCGATGTGCGCCTGCTGTCGTCTTCAGCGCATCAGTCATCCCTTCTTCGATGAATCCTGTCGCCATGTCTCGCTCTTTCTCAGAATCATCATCATCTTTTTTGTCTACCTGACTGAAGAAGGTTCTGATGATTTGATCTGATTCGTTGAGTATATCAAGACGAATTTGTGAAGTGACATCCTCTGGTAGGTAGTAATCTATGTCTACCGCAGCGGAAGGGTAATAGGGAACTGACTTTTTAGTCGTGCCTCTGTATCTTTTTCTATATTCATTTTTAGGCTGGAACAGCACGACGTCTTTCTTTAGAGATTGGGCATCATGCAGCGGTGTCAGATTATCCATGATCCAGAATCCTCTGCCCATCGTGGATAGAACGAGATCCGACTGATGTACTTTAATATCTGTGATGGGTGTCACAGGTAAGTTTTTCTGAAAGCTTTCCCAGTGATCTCCGTCATCATATGAAATATACATACCGAATTCAGTGCCTGCATATAATAGCCCTTCTACCTCGGGGTCTTCTCTGACCACTCTGACAGGATAGTCTGCTGGAATACCTTCTGTAATTAAAGTCCAGTCAGCTCCATAGTTCTTAGTTCGATAGATATATGGTGCCCAGTCTCCCAGCTGATATCTGAGGATACTGACATAAGCTTTCTCTGCGCTGTGAGGGGAAGGCTCTACGCAGTCCACTCTTCCACCACCTTTCATATTGGGCGTGACATCTGTCCAGTCTGCACCTCCATTCTGAGTGACATGCACAGGACCATCATTAGCACCGATCCAGATCAGGCCCTTACTGATCTTAGATTCTTGTATGGCATATATCGTACTGTAGAATTCTTCACCTGTAATATCTCTGGTGATAGGTGATCCTGAGATCATCTGTGTGTGTGCGGTGAATGCTGTCAGATCTGGAGAAATCGTCTCCCATGTCTCACCTTCATCTTTAGTGACATGTACATACTGAGAGCAGTGATACACCATATCTGGATCATGTGGAGATACATGGATCGGTGAGACTCTTTGAAACCTATATTTAAGGTCTTTTGGATTGTGACCATACATATTAGAAGCACCGACATAGTATCGTTTCTCTTGTCCAGTCTTTTTATTATATACGCCAAATCTTCCTTTACAGTTAGAATAAACGATATCAGGATTACCTGGTTTAGGGACAGCTGGACCTGTCTCACAGCCGCCAGTATTTCTGACGAATCCGATACCACCAGCTTGCAGGCCGTAAGGCACACTGCTCGGGACGGAGATCGTCGTATAGTTATCTTGCTGACCAGCATACAGCCAATATGGATTTTGGTCATCCACATCGACTTGGTATAGTTCGGCAGTCGATTGATTCATTTGGCTTGACCAAGTCTTACCGCCGTTGAAGGTGACATTAGCACCGCCATCATTTCCCTGTACCCAGAGCATAGAGTCGGTAGGGTTAATCCACATATCATGATTGTCTCCATGAGGTGTGGCTATTTTTTTCCAGTCTTCACCACCATTAGTAGACTGAAAGAATCTGGTAGAATTGACATAGACGACATCAGCATTTTGAGGATCTGCATCTACATTACAGTAGTAGAATGGTCGGTCGAGAAGTTCTTTCTTTGTAGAAATTAATTTGAATGTATCTCCTTGCATCTCCGATCGATAGAGGCCTCCGATACCTTGAGGAGCTTCTATAAGCGCATAGACTCGATCAGCTTGATCAGCGCTGACGGCCAGATCTATTTTTCCAATGATGCCATCAGGTAGACCTTGTTCTAATTTGTTCCAGTTATCACCTCCATCTACACTTTTATAAATACCGCCTTCTGATCCACCTGAGATGATGGTCCATGGCGTTCGCTGAGCTCTCCATGCTCCAGCATAGATGATATCAGGATTTGTCGGGTGAAATTCTAAATCTGAGAATCCTATCGTATCTGCGAGATAAAGAACTTTATCCCAGTTTTGACCGCCATCCGTCGTCCGGAATATGCCCCTGTTTTCATTAGGTACAAAGGCATTACCTATGGCAGCAACGAAAACTACATCTGGATTATCAGGATGAACCTCTACGGCACCAATATGCTTTGTGTCAGTCAATCCAATATGGTCCCAAGACTTTCCAGCATCTTCTGACTTATACACACCTTTACCAGAGATGATATTACTTCTCAGTCCGTCTGTCCCTGTGCCTACATAGATGATGTCGGGATTATTCTGATAGACGCTGATGGCACCGATCGATGGCGTGCGAAAAAATCCATCAGAAATATTATTCCAAGATGTCCCATAATCTTCTGTCTTCCATACACCACCACCGGTGGCACCCATGTAGTAGGTGTTGGGATTCGCAGTCACACCTTCCACAGTAGTGACTCGGCCACCCCTAGTCGGCCCTATATTTCTGTATTGCAAGACATTGGATATTTGAGAATTCACCATATGTGATGAAAGGCAGCACAGGATGAATAGAATCGTATTTTTCATAGATCAATTATAAGCATATGTAATGTAGTTATTTTGTCTAATATTCATGAGTAAAGTCTTGATCCTTATGCTTTTAGATAGGTATGATTTTGCATGAGAATATATACACCGTACAATAATTCGGAATAATCCTTGTTTTATATGGACTATGCTTATTTTTTTACTATTAAACACACTATATGGAGAAAACTTACACTCAAAATCAAATTGTTCGTTTTATTTACAAAGATGCTCCAGCACTTGAGTGCATGGAGATAGAGCACGCGATCCAAGAAGATAGCACTCTATGGAAGGAATATAGAGGCCTGATGAAGGCTTTCAAGCGTTTACCTAAGGTAAGCTTCCTGCCGTCTAAGAGCGTGATTCAAGACCTGATGGTGTATAGTAGCATCACAGCCTTAGAAGTCAAACTACAATAATCGATACCAGATTTGAAATAAGCCCTTACCGAAGATATTCGATAAGGGCTTTTTTTATGTGACATAATGGTCCGGTTATGGAATCAATTTATCTAATTGGAGAATTCGAAGTCTCCGTTCTTCGATGGGTTTAAATATTCAAAGTTCGATCCATTTTACTGTAATAGAAGATCTTCTGGTCCATATAGTCGGAAGCTGAGCTACCTCAATTTAGTGGGACGTGGGAAGCCAGCGTCGTGAGCAGGTATTAAATCAACTTGATTTTTTCGTTCTTTTTCAACTCAGGAAAAAGAATTAAAATGAATGTAATTGAAGAATCAATTTACTTCTTTATCAGTAACAAATTTCTTTCTTGGAGAAAAACAAATGCCTTATACAGAGTGGCGGATTCATATTGATGCAGATAGATAATATTTTAAAATGTGCCATAATCTCAATTGAGTCTACTATTTTAGACTCATGACCCCATTCTTCACCAATGACGCTATCGTCTTAGGCATTCTGATTTCCATACTGGCTATTGTATTCTACACTTCAGAACTAAAGACGCCTTTCTGGAAGAAGTTCTATGGGATCGTACCTGCACTATTACTATGCTATTTTATTCCAGCATTATTTAATTGGCCGTTGGGGATTATCTCGGGGGATGAATCCCAATTATACTTTGTCGCATCAAGGTATCTCTTGCCAGCGAGTTTGATCTTGCTGTGTATTAGTATCGATTTTAAAGGCGTGATGAATCTGGGGTCTAAAGCATTGATTATGTTTTTTGCAGCGACAGCAGGGATCATCATCGGTGGACCATTAGCATTACTGATCATATCGTATGTGGCACCAGGGATCATAGATGCTAATCCTGATGAGATCTGGCGAGGCTTTTCGGCGGTGGCAGGCAGCTGGATTGGCGGTGGAGCGAATCAGACAGCGATGAAGGAGATCTATGAAGTCAGTGATAATCTCTTCGGTACGATGGTGGTCATCGATGTCGTGGTGGCTAATATTTGGCTGGGCTTTCTTCTCTATGGTGCAAGCCGAAGTGAGAAGATAGATGCTTGGCTAAAGGCAGATAACAGTGCGATAGAAAAACTCAAATCCAGTGTCGAGAATTATCGTGCAGGCGTGGAGCGTATACCGACGATGACTGATACATTTGTCCTGATGGCAGTTGCCTTTGGTGGCGTGGCACTATCTCACTGGGGGAAGGACATCATGACACCTCTGATGGCGAGCTATGAAGAGACCTTGACTAATTGGCGACTGAATTCTCTGATGTCATCTTTCTTTTGGCTGATCGTCTGCTCGACAACCATCGGTCTGGGTCTTTCCTTTACGAAGGCCAGACGCTTAGAAGGCGTCGGTGCGTCGAGATGGGGCTCGATCTTCATCTACGTGCTGGTAGCGACGATCGGGATGAAGATGAATCTTGGTGAAGTCTTTGATAATCTGGGACTCTTTGCGGTAGGTATCATCTGGATGCTTGTCCATGTCTCGATCTTACTGATCGTCGCAAAGCTGATTAAGGCTCCATTCTTTTTTGTTGCAGTCGGCAGTCAGGCGAATATTGGTGGCGCAGCTTCTGCGCCAGTCGTGGCGTCTGCATTCAGTCCATCACTGGCACCTGTGGGAGTATTGATGGCGGTACTTGGCTATGCACTGGGGACTTATGGGGCGATCATATGTGCACAGCTGATGCAGGCGGTGGCGATGTGAATAAAATTAAAGTCTTAAAAAACAAGAAAGGACATGACCACAATATTATGCTTCTTTTATTCCATGAGTTATGCTTGTTAGATAAGCCTGAAATTGCTTGATCACAACTTGGATCCTAAGATTCATTAAATTTGATGTCAGTCAATTCCTAACTCTTATTCATTTTGAAACCGAGCATGATAGACACTAAAGAAAACGTTATATTTATGGTGATAATCGCAAAGTTAAAAATGCTAAGCCAAAGCAAAACCGATGTTAATCAAAGCAGGATACTTTTTGAGAAAATGTATAGCAATGAAATTTATCATCACTTAAACATTAATAATTATTAGAAATATAATCAGTTGAAAAAATTTATTAAAACCACTTCCTTATTTATATTTTTCCTTTTCATCTCGAGTCAGCAATCTGTTCGTTCAGACAACGTCTATATGCTTGGACATAGCTTGGTCAATTTTGACTTACCAGCTATGTTTGATGGATTAGCAAATGATGCAAACATAAGTCATGAGTACGCTGTACAGGTTGGGATCGGTGCTAACCTCAATTATAATTGGAATAATTATAGTTCAACTCAAGGAGACCCTTACACTATTGAATTACCTAAGGGTATTTATGATGCCTTTATCATGACAGAAGCTGTTCCCTTGCTCAATCATACCACTTGGAGCGAGACAGATGTCTACTTAGCTAATTTTTATAATTATGCGAAAACCCATAATTCAGATACCAATGTTTATCTTTTTGAAACGTGGCATTGCACAGACAGCGGCACACCTGCCGGCTGCGAATGGGATGATAATGACGGTATACCATGGAGAGATCGGTTGGATTCAGATTTAGCTATTTGGGAAGGCTTAGTCAATGATTTTAATACGGCAAGCAATGGCGATATGTTAATTGTCCCTGGAGGTCAGGCAATGGCTTTATTGTATGACGATATCGCGGCTGGTACAACACCTGATTTGACTTCTATCAATGATGTCTTCTCAGATAATATACATTTAACTGATATAGGAAATTACTATATGGCATGTGTATATTTTGCTTGTATCTATGGACAGAGTCCAGAAGGTCTGACCAATCAAACCTATAATCAATGGGGAGGGGCATATAACGTTCCATCAATAGAATTAGCTACACGCCTTCAGCAGTTGGCATGGCAAACAGTCATAAACTATCCGCTTTCTGGAGTCAGCCTATCGACTGCTACTGGCAATATTCATGTAGATGATACAGGTATTACAGTTTTTCCTAATCCTGTTGACCATATTTTTACAATCACAGGTTTACTTGGAAGTTATCAGATTGAAATCATCGATACTGCCGGCGTTACATATGAAACGCTTACAGGAACTAATACGATTGTTATTAATACCGAAGATCTACCCGTTGGGTTATATTATATTCGCATCACACAAAATGGGAATCCAATTTGTAGCATTGAGAAAATTTTAAAAATGTAAGTGCGCAGAATATTTTCTCTATATATAATTTTTTGAACCAAAGGTATATCAAGCTCTAGCTGTTCAACATGTTAGAATGCTAGAGAAAGAAAACTTCAACGATGCTATTAAAGATGCTGGCGAAGTCGGCAGCGGACAAGAGGTCACAGCTATATATGAGATCATCCCTGTAGGAAGCTAAAGTAAATTTCTACTTCAGTAGATCCGCTGCAACATCAGCAGAGAGAACCGAAGCGAGTAGGTATAGAAATTGGTGAAATAGCAACAATCAAATATCGATCTAAACTACCTGACTCTGATAAAAGCAATAGACTATCTCTCCCAGTGAAGACTGCTATATCTAAAATGAGTGAAGCTTCAGATGACGTCAGATTTGCATCAGCCGTCGGAGTATATGAGATGAAACTCAGTGACTGACTTTATAGAAGAGTTGAGTTATAATGATATTATAAATATAGCAAAACAAGCAAGAGGAAAAGATCAAGAAGGCTACCGCGCAGATTCTATCAGATTAATGCAGATAGCATCAGGGCTACCAAGGGATTATTAGTGCTATGAATGAGGGGCGTAATAATGCTGTAAAGGACGGTTACTTAAACCTGACTGGGGTAGCTATGTTGGAATTATATTGATTTCAAATATCTGCCTCTGTCAGGTTAGTTTAGGTATTTAAGTAAGTGTAAAGACTCCGATCCCCCATTTAAGCATTAGGCAAATAAACCAATTTGGTATTGAAAAGGTTATACTTTTTTACGATTCGTTCTGCAAAAGCTTTGTGACCTTTTGGCGTGATCAGTATTAGTTTTCCGCCTTTTATTTCAGCCATCTTACTGAGTAAGCTCCACTTAGAAACTTGACGTTTAATATTCTCTGATTTGGTGGCAACTTCTATATAAAATTTATTATTCATTTTTTTACCAGTGATATCAGGGGTGAATTCTTTCTCTCCTTTGACTTTCGTAAACGAAGCAGGGTCGTCGTAACCATCATATTTAGCTTTGATGTTATTAAATCCTTTTCTCTCTGCCCATTGGATTGCTTTCTCTATGTATTTAGTATGCACCATATATTGTTTAATGATTTAGTGATTTAAAATTTTCCTACTTGATAAAATATTAAGTAGCGATTGATAATTTAGTCAGGTAATATTATTATTTTCTATTGAAACGTTGAAATATGACTTAAGACATCATGGAAGTTCAACATTATACAAACAAATAAAGACTAGTATAAGTTTAAAATAGATCATTCTACATTCATTAGTCGATTTTCATATCTTTTGACGAGGACTTTCCCTTCAGCATTTAGCTTACTAATTTCAGTCAGTGTTAATCGATTATGATAAGCAGGCAAGTTGTGATAAAACATAAATTCAATTGCAAATTCTTCATCTATGACTATCGTATTTTTATGATCAAATGAATCAATATTAGTGATTAATTCGATTGATTTAGATTTCACTCTATTTTCAGAATATTCACTAAAAAACTTCATTCTTTCAATGTTATATCTGATAGGTAATGCTATGATCAATACCATAATTAAAAGACATATAATTTTTTTTACTCTTTTATTTCTGAAGCATAAATGCCTGAAAACATAATAATAGTAAGATGAAAGAATGAATACCGCTGGTGCAAAGACTAAGCTATATGTCGCTCTCTTAGCATCGAGAAAGCTCATCAAGATTAGAGGCGCCATAATCCATAAGAGAATAAAAGCCTGATCCTTGAGCCGACACCGATATTTCATCACTGAATAAGTAGCCATGAGAAGTGGTATATAAATCAATTCCCCATATATGATTCTTATTCTATTAATATAATAAAAGGCACCTCCTTGATGTGGAGACTTTTCATCAGTCACCAGCTCCATTATACCAGAGAAGACCTGATTCACTTCATCTGGATACACAGATACAAAAGCTAAATAAGATATGCCTATAAAAAGAGTACTTAAAAAATAAAATAGAATATGTTTCATTCTATCTACTCGATAGATGATAAAATAAATAGAAATGATCAAGACAGGTATAAAGACAGCGATCCACTTACTCAAGAATGCAAACAATAAGATGAATGAAGTGACTAAAATGATAAGGGGATTTTTCTTTTTCACGATCACTAAGTATAGTGCTAACTCCACAAAGAATAAATAGAATACATCAGTATGATCAGAGGATACCCGACCACCTACAAGTTCGATACTTAATCCATGAATGGCATGAAGAAAAAATGCTATCAATGCGATCCTGCGATGAAATAGATGTAAGCAAATCCGGTAAGTCAATACACAAGTCAGCATACTGAATATGATAGATGGCATCCTAACAGCATAAACAGATAGGCCAAATAGTTTTAGTGATGCTGCTATGAACAATAGAGGTAGCGGAGGTTTATGTAACCACACTTCGCATTGTGTCCAGTCGGCTGAGTTATGTTCAAGAATAGGATTCGCATATAGGAGAGGCTCTCCATAGTACAGGAGGTGCTTAGCGACAAGCGCATGATACCTTTCATCAAATACATGTAAAAATGGATCTGAACTGATCCATATCCTTAAATATAATGCGAGCAGTATACATACCCAGAATGCAATTCTATATTTTTCCTTCTCCACCGAATAGAAGAAGAGGAAAACAATTAGTGTGTATGTCAGTAGTCCTATATATCCCAATTACTAATCAAATTAGTGAAAAATATATCATATAAAGATCTAAACGAACTAAGATTTAATGCCTAATCGAAAGCCTATTATCGTGTCCTATTATTAAAAATACTCGCTATATTTAATCTTAATTTACTCCAGCACTTCTGCTGATCACAGTTCTCATTCTTTGAGCTATTCGATTCACTCTTTTAAGATTCTTCGCTCATGCCCCGATCCAATTAAACTACAATTTTAACTAATTAGCTTAGTTTTAAAGTACATTCGACATATGTCCTAAGAAAGCTACTTTCAATGACCTAAATTATTGTGAGATCGGCTCATTTTAAAATTCAGTATAATTCATACTGCCAGCTATCCCATTTTACCGCTCACTATAGAATAGTGACCGCTTAGACAAGATTCTATACCGCTCACTCATTTGCTAAAAATTTCTACATTAGATAATAGACCTTAGATGATTATTTGGATCCGATCTCAAGCTTATACTGTCATCAAAGACTTGTTGGCTCTCGATGTATTAGGGATTGAGTTGTAAAAGATATCATCAAGCTATTAAAGCTTTATTGACCGTTGACAATGACGCTTTAGCAAGAAACCAGATCATGAGTCGGGGTTCAGGATGACTATATAAAAACAAAGATCTACACAATTTCCCGTATCACCTCCCCTTCCACATCAGTCAGCCGAAACGGCCGCCCCTGAAAATCATAGGTGAACTTCTCGTGATCATAGCCCAGCTGATGCAAGATCGTCGCCTGAATATCAAAAGGCGTTACCTTACCATCGGTGACTGAATAACCTACCTCATCAGTCACCCCATGAGTCACCCCTTTCTTAATACCTCCGCCTGCCATCCACATGGTAAAGGCTTCCGTATGATGATCACGACCTTTAAATGCCATTGGTTTACCTTCTCGATTCTCAGCCATAGGTGTTCGACCGAACTCTCCGCCCCAGACCACGAGTGTCTCATCTAAGAGGCCTCTTTGCTTTAAGTCAGTGATGAGTGCAGCGACTGCTTGATCTGTATCTACACATTTATTCCATAGTCCTCCATCGAGCGAAGTACTGTCATCAGTGCCATGACTGTCCCAGCCCCAGTCAAATAACTGGACGAATCTGACTCCTTTCTCTACCAGCTTTCTGGCCAGCAGCGCATTATTGGCAAATGACTCTTTACCTGGTTCAGTCCCGTATAGTTTATGTATATATTCTGGCTCCTTTGTGATATCCATGACGCCTGGCACAGAGATTTGCATGCGGTATGCCATCTCGTACTGGCTGATGCGACTGAGTGTTTCAGGGTCGCCATATTCATTGTATTCTGCCTCGTTGATTTGATTTATAGCGTCGATGGATGCTCGTCGCATATCTCTGTTAATCCCATCAGGATTTTCTAAGAATAAGACTGGATCTCCATGAGATCTACATTGGACTCCCTGATAGACTGATGGTAGGAAGCCACTCCCCCAGATACTTTTACCAGCACTTGGATTACTGCCTCCTGACACAAGGACGACGAAGCCTGGCAAGTCTTCATTCTCAGTACCTAAGCCGTAAGTCACCCAAGAGCCGATACTTGGCCTACCTAGTCTGGCACCCCCTGTATGCATTAAGAGCTGTGCCGGAGCATGATTGAACTGATCTGTGGTGACTCCTTTTAAGAAAGAGATATCATCTACGACGGTAGACAGATTTGGCATATAGTCAGAGACCCAGGCTCTTGATTCGCCATGCTGGCTGAACTTCGCTTGTGGTCCCAGCATCTTAGGTACACCTCTGATAAAGGCAAATTTTTTACCCTTCAGTAATGAGTCAGGACAGTCCATACCATCTAGCTTAGACAGTTCTGGTTTGTAATCGAAAAGCTCTAACTGAGATGGCGCACCAGCCATATGGAGGTAGATGACAGACTTAGCTTTAGGCGCGAGATGCCTTAAGTCTTTTCGTAAGGCTTCTGCTGGATTTTGATTGGCACTTGCTGCGAATGAGTTTTGAGGCATCAGCATTCCACCCATAGATATGCCGCCTATTCCTATCAGACTTTGCTTTAAGAATTGTCTTCTGGTATTTTGCTGAGAGTGATAGTGAAGCGCTTCTTTAATGATCTTTTGATTATTCATTGGCATAATTAGCTTTTGGTGATGACTTCATCTAGATTTATGATGGCATTGGACACGAGCACTAAAGCGGCAAATGAGGATTGATCATTTGTCTGTATGCCCTTGCACATGGCTTTTCTTGCTTTGGGATTAGTCTTATACTTATTAGTCGCGTCCATATGAAGTGTTGTCAGTATTTCTAATCGTTTATTATCGATTGATTCTCCAGTTATGGATTCATAAGCATCGTTTATAATTGATTTGATATTTTCATCTTCTCGCCATACTTTCTGAGCTAGTTTTGTAGACAGATCAATGTAGACAGAATCATTAAGTGTGACCAGTGCTTGCAGGGGAGTATTCGTTCTAATCCTTCTGGATGAGCATACATCTCTGGCTGCCCCATCAAAACTCAGCATAGACGGATAAGGACTTGTGCGCTTCCAGTAGGTGTATACTGCTCGTCGATATTGGTCATCGTCTTTGCTTTTTTTCCACTTAGATCCATCATAAGGAGCCAGCCAGACGCCGTCAGGTTGAAAGGGCATGACGGATGGGCCATACATTTCAGTATTTATCTTCCCAGAAGCATAAAGAACTTGATCTCTGATTTGCTCTGCGGAAAGTCTCACTCGTGGCATTCTTGCATAGTATAGATTATATGGATCTTTGGCTAAGTGTTCATCTGTCGTTATTGTACTCTGTAAGTAGACATCTGAAGTGACGATCTCTTTAATGAGTCGCTTAATGCTCCACTCATAGTCATGCATCATCTGATAGCTTAAGTGATCTAGTAATGACTGATGGGTCGCTGACGCACCTTGTGTACCTATGTCTTCCAGTGTTTCTACCAGACCTCTACCAAATAATTGCTCCCATATCCGATTAACAAGAGTTCTGGATGTGAGTGGGTGTGAAGGGTTCATCATCCATTGTGCTAATCCCAGTCGATTATTTGGTGCATCTTCAGGATAGGGATTTAAGCTTTCTGGAACGCCCACATTGACTTCTTCTCCCTCGTCGAGCCAACTTCCTCTAATAAATATGTGGGACGGTCGATACATATCCTCAGGATTGTCCATCATAATAGGCGTACTCGGTGGAGACGCTGTGATGAGATCCCAGTATTTCTGATACATCACATTGTCACCGTTATCATCTTGACCAGGGAAAGACTTCGTAAAGTGGAGCCAGTCAAATCGGAGGTGGTTGATATTAGTGTCATTATCCACTTCTCGAGGATGCTCATAGACAAAGAATAAATCATGTGTACCAGATACTTGTTTTATAGGGAATGTCCTCGTGTACCATTCTGAGCTCTCAGACTCATTAAACGCTAAGGTAGAGATGACTTCTCCGTCTGGGCTGTCCAGTCTGATCTCGCATGTACCACCTGTGACGTATACATTATACTTGAGGATAAGCTCTTCTCTCTTGTCTAAATTCACACTTTTAAATCTGGCGATTGAGTGATTTCTCATGACAAGAAACTTGGTATCCCCGAGTGCTGCATTAGTTAGAGAATCAGCCTTTAAAGAATTTCTGGCTGGACTTAGTGTTTTTATAAAAGTGATGATCTCCTTCTTTTCCTTTTCGTCTACTTGCTGAGTGAGCCAGTTGCTGATGTCTGCTAAGTCCTGAAGCTGTGACTCATCGTAGTGCCTGATTCGTGGATAGTCATCTAGCGAATCTTCATCTCTGGTATTATTAAAGAAGGCACTGAACTCATAGAATTCTTTATGAGTGAATGGATCATAGGGGTGACTATGGCACTGCACACATCCAAAGCTGGTTCCCATGAGCCCTTCCCATGTGGTGCTGACTCGATCTAAGATGGCAGCCGTTCTGAATTCTTCATTGTCTGTTCCACCTTCATCATTCGTCATTGTGTTTCTGTGAAATGCTGTTGCGATATATTGATCATCAGTCGGATTCTGGAGTAGGTCACCAGCGAGTTGTTCAGTAATAAACTGATCGTAGGGCATGTCTTGATTAAAGGCTCTAATGAGCCAATCTCTGTAGCGCCACATAGTCCTGGGTTGATCCCTTTCATAACCCTTAGTGTCAGCATATCTGGCAATGTCCAGCCACATAGAAGTCCACTTTTCTCCATATTGCTCAGAAGCTAAGAGTCTGTCTACATAGACGTTATAATTTTCTCGAGTGGGATCATTGATATAGTCAGCACTGATGGAAGGATCAGCAGGGAGGCCGATGAGATCCAGTGCGACTCTTCTGACGATGGCTTCAGGGCTGGCTTTCTCTGATGGCTTGAGATCTTGGACTTTATGTTGCTCAGCTATGAAATGATCTATATGAGTAGTGCCCCAATCAGTGGATACTGCAGGAATTTCTTGTTTTTGAATGCTCTGGTATGCCCAGTGTTCTCCCCATTTCGCTCCCTGATCCACCCATTTAGTTAAAATTTCTATTTCTTCTTCACTCAGTGGTTCTTCTTCATATGGCATACGTTCTTCTGGATCTTCTGAAGTCAATCGCTTGATCATTTCTGACTTACTTGAGCTGCCTCTGACGATCCCTTTAGCTCCAGAGTCGAGTGTCGCCAGTGCCTCCTCCTCGAATAGCAGACTGAAGCCCCCTTGTTTTTTCACACCACCATGACAGCTGATACACTTTGCATTGATGATGGGTTTTACTTGTGTACTGAAGTCAATTTCATCTTCTCCCTGACCACATGAGTACAGGAGACAGAGAAATATTATGAAAATGGAAGTATTTTTTATCACGTGCAGAAATTATAGAAGACATTAAAATAATGATTTTTCATTAGTTAAACAGAAGGATTTTTCAATTCATTTTTAATTCAGGCTAATAGTCGTCAGGTTAATATAGGGTGACTAATTATTCGACATAATATTGTCGGTTTAGTCAACTTTGTCTAAATTTGGAGTATGTTTTTCTTATTCAGTCAACATTATATAAAGTTATGCTTGCAGCTAATCTAAAATACCTCAGACAAAAGACGAAGATCTCTCAGAAAGACTTAGCGGAAGCGATGGACCTACCTCGTACCACATTGGGTGATTATGAACGTGGTAAGACTGAACCCAATGTGGCAATGCTCGTACAGATAGCAGACCATTTTGATGTATCTTTAGATCACTTACTTAGGACGAATCTCAGCCATCGTGATCTTGAAATCATGAGAAATAAAGATCTTAGGATATTAGCCATTTCAGTAGATAAGGATGACAATGGAAATATAGAATTGGTAGATACTAAGGCTGAAGCGGGATATCTAGATAGCTATCAGGATCCAGAATACATTAGAGACTTACCTAAGATATTATTTCCAAATATACCACAGGGGACTTTCAGGGGATTTGAGATTCAAGGGGACTCTATGCTACCCATCGAGCCGGGTAGTATCATCATCTCTAAGTACATAGAAAGCCTCAAGGACATCAAGGATGATCGTACATATATTATCGTAAGTAAGATGGACGGTCTGGTCTATAAGCGGGTTCGGATGGAAAAGAAGACAAAGCGGTTGACGCTCATCTCTGATAATGATGTCTATCTACCCTATACCATTGACTTTTCAGACATTGATGAAGTCTGGCAATATTATGCGCATCTCAGCTTTTCTGATAGTAAGGCAACATTTAATTATATGATGGAAGAAAAAATCAACGATATCCAGCGAAAAGTATCGGGGATTAGTGAAAAGTTGGGCGTGTGAATCAATGTGTAATTATTGTTAGACTTATCAAAATAATATATAATCAACGTATCATTTTAATTACGCTTATATCCATAATTATTGTACCAAACACCAACTAACTAAGTATATTTAAGTAGTTAATTATATATTTCATATCGGATAACTACTGGATTACAGCATATTATGACAAAACGTTAAATTGGCAAAATGAATGATTGGGTATTATAACAGAGCAAGAGATAATTGAAAGAATAGGGCACAGCATAAAGCAAATAAGATTACAGCATAATCTAAGTCAAAAGAAGTTAAGTGAAGATGTAGGATTAAGCGTCTCTACGATTAGCTTAATCGAACAAGGTGAAATAAACAACCGTAGACAGCCTCATCAGAATACTGATAAGGCTCAACAGAATTAAAGACTTGGTATCAGTATTCCGAGTTGGAGAGAACTTGGAATTAAAATTGAAGTTTGAAAAAGCAAAATTACGATCGACAAGAAAACGAGCATCAAGTAAAAGTAAATAACCATGCTAGTCGAAGTTAAATTATATAATGAGGCATTAGGAGTTGTAAAGAAGGAAGGACTTTTACGACTAATAGAGATCATTTTTATTTTCATAATCTACCTTATCTTTTATCAGATTCCATGCTAGATGATTTTGGAAACATCATGATGAAAGAGTGGCTAAGGCAAAAAAGCCTAACATTTGATAATATAAATCGAGTAGATCGATTGACCTACGCTGGCATAAGAGGAATGGGGGCTCTTGAATTCCAGCCTATCCATCATAAGTTGAATAACGATTATAATGGCATAAAAAACTGTAAGTCAATAATTGTAGAAATAGTTGACGCAGTTTTATTTTGGCCAAAAATTGCGATTGAATTAGATATTTCTTCTTCAATAGTTTCAATTATTAGAAAGAACTTACGTACATATTTATGACTATTATCATTTCTCTGACGAGCCTGATATATAACTATTATTTCCGCTTATTGCTCTGCATAGGGTTGCTAATCACTTCTTGTCAAAGTGAAAAACAGCCCTCACTAAAAATAGCAACAGCTTCTAATATGCAGTATGCTATGAAAGAACTGACTGATAAATATACCACGCAGTCTGGAATCTCTTGTGATCTCATCATCAGTTCTTCTGGTAAGCTGACTGCTCAGATCATAGAAGGTGCACCGTACGATGTATTTCTATCGGCTGACCTGTCCTATCCGCAGAGAGTCTATGAAGAGGGATTGGCAGAAGGACCACCAGCTATCTATGCTTTTGGGGATCTTGTGCTGTGGACCATGACGGATATAGATATAAAAGATCTTTCTGTATTGAAGAGTCCTGCTGTGAAACGCATTGCCATTGCAAATCCTAAGACGGCACCTTATGGCTACGCTGCATTGGAGCTCATAGAATCTTTGCGTGTATCAGATCAGATAAAGCAGAAATTAGTCTATGGCGAGAGCATATCACAAGTCAATCAATTCGTCACGACACAGGCTGCAGAACTTGGGTTTACAGCTATGTCCGTTGTAAAATCTCCTCAACTGTCTGAGAAAGGTCAATGGCTGAAAATAGATAGCTCACTCTACAGTCCACTGACTCAAGGGATCATTTTAATTAATCATAATGATGCGAAGACCAAGGAAGCTAAATCGTTTTATGATTTTCTTTTTTCTCCAGAAGCTCGGAAACTACTGAAAGACTTTGGATATTCGGTGAGTGAATCGGATACAAGGCAAGATTAAGGATGTGAAAGTCAGTGGCAGTCTGTCACTTGTCACAGTAGAATTATCTGATCAGACTTTACTTAAGTCTATCGTGATCGATACACCTGATTCTGCGTCTTATTTAAAGATAGATCGTGAGATTCATGTCTTATTTAAGGAGACAGAGGTCGTCATAGGGCTAGACCAAGATCATCAGGTCAGCCTACAGAATAGAATAGCAGGTCATGTCAGTCTGATAGAAAAAGGAGCGCTCATCAGTAAAATAGTGATTAAAACGAAAGTAGGAGAAATCACCGCAGTGATCAGCTCCAATGCAGTGAATCAACTAAATCTGGAGGAAAGCTTATCCATTATTGCCATGATCAAGCTTAATGAAATCATGCTTTCCGCTTAATGGATTGGGGACCGCTCATATTAACATTTCAGCTGGCTGCAGTGACGACAGCAATATTATTGTTCATATCTGTTCCATTGGCATTCTGGCTATCCAACACTCGATCTAAGGTGAAGCCTGTCATAGAGACTCTGGTCAGTATGCCTTTGGTTTTGCCACCTACCGTGTTAGGATTTTACTTTCTAATTGCCTTTAGCCCAGCGAATGCTTTCGGCAGTTTCTTGGATCAATATTTAGGCTTGAGCTTGGTGTTTAGCTTTTTTGGATTGGTCATCGCATCGGTGATTTATTCGTTGCCATTTATGGTACACCCGATACAGACAGGAATGGCTGGACTTCCTAAGTCCCTGACAGAAGCTTCTTACGTCATGGGTAAGAGTAAACTGGAGACATTGCTCAGAGTACAGTTGCCTAATATAAAGTCATCTATATTGACAGGCGTCATTCTCGCTTTTGCTCATACTGTTGGTGAATTTGGAGTCGTTCTGATGATCGGAGGAAGTATACCGGGAGAAACTAAGGTGGCTTCGATTGCAATTTATGAAGAAGTAGAAGCGCTGAATTATGCAGCCGCTAATTTTTATTCTATGGTTCTATTCATCATCACATTCATAATTCTATTATTAGTCTACATGTCTAATGGTGGCTATCTAAAGCGATTCTGGAAATGATGAAACTGAAGCTACATAAACTGTTACATTCGACTGGCGGAGAGATGGACCTATCAGTGAACTTCAATATTCGCGAGGGTCAGTTCATTACTTTATTTGGAGAATCTGGAGCAGGAAAGACTTCAGTATTGAGGATGATCGCAGGACTAATGGAACCTGACGAAGGTCTGATTAGTGTACATGATCAAATCTGGTATGATTCTGAAAAGAAGATAAATCTAAATCCGCAGAAGCGAAACATTGGTGTTGTCTTTCAAGACTATGCACTATTTCCCAATATGACTGTGAGAGAAAATTTACAGTTTGCTCTACAGAAAGGTCAGAATCATAAGGTAATAAATGAACTGATAGAGATTGTAGAATTAGGATCCCTTGAGTCTCGTAGCCCTCTTACGCTGTCAGGTGGTCAGAAGCAGCGAGTCGCCATCGCAAGAGCTATCGTACAGCGACCTAAAATACTTCTGCTTGATGAGCCATTATCTGCACTTGATGCTAAAATCAGGATAAAACTTCAAGACTATTTGTTAGATCTGCATAGGTCATTTGGTCTGACGACGATCCTCATCAGTCATGATGTATCAGAAATATTCAAACTATCAGATCATGTCATAAAGATGAAGCAAGGCAGCATACTCAAACAGGGTAGCCCCACAGAAGTTTTCATCAACCAAGAGATCAGTGGTAAGTTCAAGTTTGCTGGGGAAGTCCTTCATATAGAGAAGCAAGAAGTGATATATGTCATCACTGTCATGATACAGAGCACTATTGTCAAGGTGGTCGCACAAGAATCAGAGGTAACGGATCTCCATATTGGTGACCGAGTGATGGTAGCTTCTAAGGCATTTAATCCCATCATCTATCGCATCGATGCTTGAGTACCAGCATATTCTTTTCTGCATCTTAGACTTTATCCCTTTGAAGAAATACCTTTGCCATCACACCTAAGCATTTGAATTGAAAACAGTCAGTACTATATTTTCCTATTTATTTCATCCAGTGTTCATTTTGATGTATAGCTTAGCACTACTGATGCTGGTTAATCCATACTTATTCAGCGTGGAGAATCACAAGGCAAAGGTGATACTTATTTTTTCGATTGGGATGTTGTCTGTAGGTTTTCCATTAATAGGCATTGCCATTTTAAAATTCTTAGGATTATCGAATGACTTCAATATGGATGAAAGAAAAGCCAGGGTCATTCCACTGCTGATCACATCAATATTCTATCTCTGGCTCTTTGTGAATATCAAGTCTAACGGCTACATACCCTTACTTTTTACAGCTTATGCTTTCGGTGCTACCATATCCATATTCCTTTCTTTTTTCATCAATAATTTTTCTAAGATAAGCCTGCATACGGTGGGCATGGGCGGTCTGGTAGCCATAGTCATTCTTTGTAAGGTAAGCGTCGATTATCATGATTTTGCATTGTCTTTGGGCTGGCTAGGTGTTTATAAGATACACATGAATGTGGTCTTACTTGCAGTCATTATCATCGCTGGAATAATCGGAAGCAGTCGTAAGTTTCTGACGAATCATACATGGCAGGATATCTATGGTGGATATATAGTAGGCTTCATCAGCCAACTGATAGCTTATGCCATTATATTTTAGATGTAAGATTAGTCTTGGATCGGCTTTCCAAAAACATGTCTGAACCCTTCATACACTGCACGATGCAAAAGATTAGTGTGATTCTGATCCTCTAAGTAATTAAAATAAAGATGTTCACTGATCGCTTCAATGGTATCTAATTTCTGGTGTAGTGAATGTGCCACTCTTTCCATGATCTCACCTTCTTTTCCCACAGCAATATAGACAGACTGATAAGGTTCTAATTTAGGCAGATCCCATGACAGCAATGATTCATCATCCCACCATAAGCTAGGACTGATAATCATATAATTTTTAAATAGTGTAGGATGTTTGAATAATATTTCTGAAGCAAGTAAGCCGCCTAAGGACTGACCAATTAAAGTATTAGAATCTGAAACTTGATATTCAGATTTTATCATTGGCACTAATTCTTCAGATATAAATTCAATAAAAAGTGAAGATCTTCCGCTTGTTGGAAGTTCTTTATTATCTATTTCATTTTGAGATGGATAGGTAAAATCTCTTTTGCGATCTATATTAGCGATGCCGACGACAATGGATTCTGGAAGCATCCTTGCCCATGGGAAATTACCAAATTGAACCAACCCTACAATGTGAATAAAGTCTTCATCTATCGAACCATCTAATAGATAGATGACATCGTATTGACGCGTTGAATCAGGAGCATAGCCATAAGGTAAGTAGACATTAATTTTTCTTTGTTCCTCTAAGATTTTTGATTCGATTGTTAATGTTTCACCTATACTGAGTTCTTTTTTATCTAACAGTTTAGGACCTGTTACTTGGCATTGTGCGGTGAAATAATTAAAATTTAAAAGCAAAGTGATCGTCATCCATTTCCACAAATGAGCAAACGGCTTTCTACTCATATTTATATATTTTTGTCTTACTTTCTGTCATGATCAAGCTCAAGATATAGAAAGAATGGCGAATCAAAAGAGAAAAGATTAATCGAGAAATGCATCTTTACACTATGAATCATTGGACTCTCATTCTCTTAATTATTATCATCATCAGAGTCAATCTCCAAGCTCAATCAGACACGCTACTAAAGACCAGTATAGAGCCAATACAAATCAAAGCACTAAGAATTGAGACCGACCAGCTCTCCGCGCCTGTCAGCATTAATGTACACGATGTCAGCACATTACAAAAAGTCAGTCAGCAACTCAGTCTGCAGGAATACATGACAAATAGCGCGGGCGTATTCATGATGAATGCAAATAACTATGCGCAAGATCTTCGGATATCCATCAGAGGTTATGGAGCCAGAGCGGCATTTGGTATCCGAGGCATTAAGCTGATCGTGGATGGTATCCCCGAGACGACGCCTGATGGTCAAGGCCAAGTGGATAATCTCGTATTAAGTCAGATCAAACAAATTGAAGTATTAAAAGGACCGTCGTCCAGTATTTATGGAAATGCTTCTGGTGGTGTTATCCTCATTAGTTCCTACGCAGACTTTGATAAAAACTATGTAGAAGGTGCGTTAACGCTGGGATCTTATGGCATGTCTCAGTATGGACTGTCAGGTGGCTGGAAGAATGAGCAGAGTAAGTTCATTATGAATCTGGCTAAGGTCTCTACTGATGGATATCGAGCGCAAAGTGGCTTCGAGAGTTATAATATCTCCAGTCGATTGTATCACCAGATCAGTGAGAGTACCGAACTACGATTTCAATTGAATTATACAGACAGTCCTACAGCAGATGATGCAGGTGGACTGAATGCGGATGCTGTTGAGGCAGATCGCAGACAAGCCAGAGATCGAAATGTGGAATTTGCCACAGGTGAATCTATTAGTCAATTTAAAGTAGGCGCTAACCTCAAAACTAATATCAAAGACAACTTAACATTGGACGCTTATACATTTTGGTCCAATCGGAAGTTTGAAGGATTGCTGCCATTTGAATTTGGTGCTTGGATTAATTTGGATAGACAGTATTGGGGAGCAGGGACCAGTATCAATCATAGAATCGTAAAAGGAAATTCTGTTTTTAATAATAAAATAGGAATTGACATTGCTCGCCAGTCAGACCAGCGTGACCGATACAGAAACATCATGGGGATTCAAGGCGATCAGACCTTAAGCCAGATAGAAAATTTTAATAATGTAGGCTTGTATTATGCATCTGACTGGAGAATAAAAAAATGGCTCATTTCTGTAGGCTCTCGATGGGATATCAATCAGCTTTCAGCAGAAGACCTGTTTCTGACTAATGGCAATGATTCAGGAAGTAGAAGTCTTAATGCACTATCTACATCTGCATCCATCGGTTATAGGGTCAATGAAAATCAAAATCTATATTTTAATTATCGATATGGATTTGAGACGCCTTCCTTATCAGAACTATCAGCTAACCCATCTGGACAAGCAGGATTTAATAAAGAGCTGGAAGCTCAAAAATCTAACAATGTTGAGCTGGGCTGGAAAGCTATCTACAGTCGCTTAGAATTGGATATAGCTTTGTTTCATATCGATATCAGAAACGAGTTAGTCCCATTCGAATTAGAAGCATTCCCAGACCGTATATTTTTTAGAAATGCTGGTACAGGAAATCGAAAAGGAATAGAAATAGCAGCCTCATATGATTTGACAGAAGAACTGAGTCTTTCAGGGTCTTACAGTTATGCTGATATGACTTATAGTGAATTCATAGCTGGAGACAATGACTTCTCAGGAAATATTTTGCCAGGGATTCCTACGCAATTTGGAAATCTCCAACTCAGCTACACTGATGATGCATTCAGTGCTCTTTTATCTGCTCAAACCGTAGGCGAATTATACGCTAATGATGCTAATACGACTCTGGTACCTGGCTATCAATTATACAATTTTAAAGCTGGCTACAAATTGATTGTACAAGGATTTAGTATCAGTCCTTTCTTTGGAATTAATAATTTACTTAATGCCATTTACAATGATAATATCAGAATCAATGCATTCGGAGGACGATTCTTTGAGCCAGCGCCTGAGCGGCATTTTTATGGTGGCCTTAAGGTAAGGATATAAAAAATCCCCCTACTCCAGCCCCACCAGAAAAGAAACCAAATCCCGAATCTCAAATAGTGACAGAATATTCTCTTGAGAAAACATGCCAGATGGTAAATTCTCTCTCTCCCGAATATGGCTGGTGTTAATCACTACCTCCATTCCATTACCATCTTTAAGGATTAGTTCTGTCGGCGTTTCTGATGTCACAGTACCGAGTAATTCTCTACCGTCTAAAAGTACAATTGAGGTCATACCATAACCTGGCGCAATACGAGCACTCGGGTCTATCAGTGACAATAAAATATCCTCTCTGGTCAGTACGGAACCAATATTATCTAAGGGCGGCCCCACCTCTCCTCCATAGTCTTTGACTTGGTGGCATCGCAGGCATTGAGCTGATTCATTATAAGCGAATATGGCTTGCCCTCGCATTGGATCTCCACCGTAAAGAGCCTCTGCATATTGCGATAATTTATTTGCTTTTTTCTTTGCTGATTTATATGCTTCTATAAGTGACGTAATATTTTCTGTTTCATATGCTTCGGCTGCTTGCATCACATCAAGTTTGATTTCTTTTTCCAGAAAGGGAAGATTCTTTACTAAGTCAGCTAATCTATTTTCAGCCTCAGGGGATGTGATCTTAGCGAGTGTTTTGATGATCGACTGCTTCTCTTTTACGCTTCCTTTCTTGAGTATTTGATTGATTAGTTCTACTTTTTCGGCAGGGGGTATTTTAACCTTGTCGAGAATGGCTTGTGCCTCTATTCTAATGGCTGTGGATTCATCTGAAATCGCTGTACGGATACTTTCCGTCAAGTGTCTACTATCCATCATGGCTAATGAATGCAGAGCAGCTACCCTAAGCTCTTCGCTAATCGACACATCTTCTACGTACTTTATTAAATCGGTCTCAGCCTCCCTATATTTTAATTTTCCAGAGACAGTTAAAATCATTGATTTAAACTCCAAATCATCCTGTTCTGAGTATGACTCATATATTCTCTTAAAGGCTCTCTGCGCTGCTGCTAGGTCACCTTTATCTAATTCTCTATATTGATTATCGACTCTGTCTAAGACTGGAGGCTTATCCCAATAACCCAGAGTCCATAGAGCATCTTCTCTCATATGCATATCATGCGCTTTATCCATGACGTAAGCAGCTAATCGGTCCGCACTTGCAGCATCGGCTATGCGCAAGTTAGCATTGATCGCTCTTCTGATTAATGGTTCTTTTTGATACGGTGTCGTCTTTAATATTCCAGCTAATGCTTCTATAGCCTCTGGTATAGAAGCATCATCATTAATGGCCCGTGCAGCTTCAGTGATGACAAGTGGATTTGAATCATTTAAAAATTTAGCTACAGCTGCTGACCTCAAATGTCGCAATGCAAGCACGGCACCTATTCTGACATCTACTGATTCATGTTTATTTAATTCTTGCAGTCTACGACCATCATCTATTTTAGATAATGCATATGCTATGGTATGTCGCATAAAAGGATCTCGACTTTCTGAGATATTTTCTAAATGAGCGATTAAGAAAGGATAGCTGTCTATGTCACCGACTTTACCGATAGCTTCTATGATGTGGCGAAGCACATAAGGAGAAGTATCGTCTAGCTGTGCCCTTAGATATGGACCACTCTGATGATAAGCTGCATCGCCTAAAACTTTAGCAACCTGAGCTCTGACGTGGTCCTCCTGACTATCTAACAAGGGTATGATAGCTTCTAATAAATCTTGGTCACGATTTAATAATTGACCATATCCCCAGATCGCGTGTAGCCTTGCGAAGATACTCTCTTCATCTTTTGCATATTGTAATAATACTTGAGCTTCTTTTCTATTCACTAGTTCGAACTGTGCCATCTGCCTGACACGAATATCATCATTGTCTAAATATGTACTTAAATTTTCTATACTCAATTCTGTCGCACCTCTTTGTAAAATAGATTTTGTAACCGATCTTTTGTCATTCCTTTTCTTGGTATCTAGTTTCCATATTCTTCCCTCTTCTTTTTTATCATAACTCTCTTTCCAGTCATTGATATAGAGAGCCCCATCGGGGCCGAAGTTAATTCCTGTTCCATTAATCCCGACCAGCACTTCTTGCTCATTGTTCACTTCAAAGCTTGAGCCTTTTGCTTGTACTTGGAAAGAAGTTATTTTAGAATTTTTATTATTTCCTGTAAAGTAGGACGTGAAAAATGTATGATTCCATGCCTCGCCCATCGCTGTACCAGGATTATATGCCAGTCCTGCAGGACCATTATCAGCCAGTGCTATAGGCGGTATGATATATGCTGCTTGCCCTTCATGATATGGGATTGAAAGATTTTCATCCATCCAGATTTTATAATCTTCATATGGCTTGCCGTATTTACCATACTGCCAGTTAATCCGCCATCCAGAATCTGAACCTTCCAGAATATGAACGTATCTCTCTTTCTCTCCGGCGTGATCTCCATCATTATCTACAGTAAATAAATTACCATAGGCATCGAATGTTATCTCTTGAGGATTACGAAGACCGTGTGCAAACACTTCAAAATCAGAACCATCAGGATAACATCGCATCACTGAACCTTCATGTGCATACTTCCAGTTTTTACCAGTCTCATCTGTTACATTCATACCCATGTCACCTATGGACCAGTAAAGCTTTCCATCAGGACCCATCGTCAGGCCAGACATGTCATGACCTGCGAATGCGATATGAATGCCATAGCCAGTGCTAATCACTTCACGCTCATCGGCATCACCATCATCATCGAGATCACCGAAGCTGTAAAGATCCGGTGCTGCAGTCACATAGATGCGATCGTCATGGTACAAGACCCCAGCGGCAATAGTTGTCAGCATGTCATTAATCCCTTCCGTATACAGATGAGAAGCATCTGCTCGACCATCTCCATCAGTATCATACACCTTTCTGATGGTCTCTGACTGTACAGACAAATCACGATAATCATGAATGCCGTCTTCATTAAAGTCTTCTTGCCACTCATTCCTATCACTCAGTTCAGTCGCTAGTTTTCTAAGGTGAAATTCTCGAGTGTCATCTATGCTTTCTAATGCTAAATCTTCAACCATCCAGTCACTATGCTGACGAATATCTATATCAGAACTTTTACGTCGATTTGTTTCAGCTACATAAGCGTTACCGTGATTGTCAAAACTCAGCGCTACCGCATTCGATAATAATGGCCCAGGAGCCCACAGGTCTAAGGTAAATCTTTCGTCAAGTGTATAGACCACACTCTTTTCTTCATCAAATGCATCTGTGCCTAAAACACTTGTCACATGAGGCGTAGCATCGTCATCATGAGAACAACTTATGACCGTTATAAATAGTAGGTAGATGAATAGCCTTGGAGAATTAATCATGAATTAACAAAGCTATCGGAAAAATCCACTTTTTTTTATTTTATTGTTAGGTGCCCACATCTTTATATTGTCAAATCTACCTGTATCGTCAAAAGATCCAAAACGAATAGCTCCATCAGTAAAATGTATATCCGATGCCTCCATAATGGCTTCGCCCAAATCATCACTTTTCCCGTAAATTTCTTGTGTCTGATTACTATTTTGATTCTGTGATATTTTCCAAGCATCTTGATCAGACATCTCGAAGTCTCTAATCGCTTGTGATGACTCATAGTCCTGTGTATATACTAGGTGATAATCTTGTTGCCCCTGAACTTCTATGATGCAGAGTGATGATAGAAAAAGCATAAGGAGTATGCTAGCAAGTCCGGACGTAAAGCAAGATTTATTTTTTTGAAATATCACGATAGAAAGATATAGAAAATTAAAGAACTACACATGAGATAATAAGCTCTGTTCGGATTTTAGCGAGGTGGAAATCAATTTTTATAAGAAAGCTAATAGATTATCTATCATTAGTATAAAGCGAAAGGTAGCTTCTCTTGAGATCATTGAAAATATATCGTAGAAATTGATTTGGGACTTTTTAAATCAGAAAACCTATTTCATTCGGGTACTATACTCGATCTATTTTATAACGATAGCTATTGATAGGAAATAGCATCGGTATAGTAGTGCTTTAATTCTATAAATGTAAAAATTGTGATTGTTAAATGATTGAGAATTAATAGTTTATAAATATTTCTTGTATGCGAACTAAGAATATTAATTCAGGCTGGAGATTATGCCGCATGTAGCAATACTATCAAATAGAAAATTAAAGCTATAGATTAAGGCTATAATCTCTACCTTTATGATCAGAATAAATTTAAACCATGAGCATCGGTATAAGAATCACACTGAATGAAGGCCTTTTCCTCAGAGAGCCCCAGGATTCTGTACTCGGCAAAAAAATATTAGAACACAGCATCCTTCTCATCAATGAACTGGGCTTCGAGGCATTCACATTTAAAAAACTGGCTACCGCTATAAAGTCTACAGAAGCATCAGTATATCGGTATTTTGAGAATAAGCACATGCTGCTGCTTTATCTGGTATCGTGGTACTGGGAGTGGGTCGCTTTTCTTATTGAAATCAATAGTCGAAATATTGTCGATCCGAAAAAAAAATTAAGAATCATCATCAATTCATTCGTCTCTGCTTCTAGAGAAAATCCTGATGTAGATTATATTAATGAAAGTATTCTGCATGATGTCGTCATCTCAGAAGGCATCAAAGCATATCATACGAAAGAAGTAGATAAAGAAAATGCAAAAGGTTTTTTTACTAACTACAACAACTTGACTAACTCTGTCTCTAAGGTGATTTCTGAGATAAATCCAAACTTCAAATATCCGGCAGCCCTGTCGTCTAATTTATTTGAAATGTCTAATAATCATATTTACTTTGCTAAGCACATGCCTAATTTGACAGAGGTATCGGTCACAGATACAGAGTTTGATGAAGTAGAAAAGATGTTGAATTACTTTACAGAGAAGTTACTTTACTAACAATAATTTAGAAATAGAATTCTATGACCTAAGCTGAAGCAAGACAACAGAGTGCGCAGGAATTTTTATCTGTAAAGCTTTTCCATTAAGCTTTACATCCTTAAAGTCCCGAATTAAAACAGACTCTTCTTTACCGAAATCATTGAAATCCGTTAGCTTTTTACCATTCACGATTCTGCCTGTCACTGTGCTAAAATCTTTTTCAAGATTAGAATTTATCTCAACACTTTTATTTGGATTAGAGTTAGTCAGAGTCAGATTGATCACACCATCTTTTTCTGACGCAGAAGCTGTTACAGCTGGAATAGATTCACCATTATATTCATATCGTTCACTCTGTATTTTTATCGGTATCAAAGCAGCATCTTGGTGGACATTATACATCTGGAACACGTGATAAGTAGGCGTCTTAACCATCTGATGACCATTAGTTAAAATAACAGCCTGCAGTACATTTACAATCTGAGCCAGATTAGCCATGCTTATTCGATCAGCATAATTATTAAAAATATTCAGATTAATTCCAGCTACTAAAGCATCTCTCAAGGTATTTTGTTGTTGTAAAAATCCATCTTTTGTGCCAGGTAATTTATCATACCAGGTACCCCATTCATCGACAATTAGTTTTATCTTTTTTTCTGGATCGTACTTATCCATGATAGCCAAGTGTTGCTTTATATAGTCTTCAACATACATGGTATTTCGCAGCGTCTCAAACCACATTTTTTCGCCAAAATCTATTGACGACCCTTTATTAGACCAATCACCAGTAGGAAGCGTATAATAGTGTAATGAAAGTCCTTGGGCTAAGTGTGTTTTCTTGTTCAATCCTGTAAGTATGGTTTCCGTCCATTCTGTATCATCGCCCGCTGGTCCACAGATGACTTTCTGAAAATCTTCTCCTTTAATATAGGAAGAGTAATGCCTGAATATATTAGCATAATAATCAGGAGCCATGTCCCCACCACATCCCCAATTTTCATTCCCTATGCCCCAAAATTTCACCTTCCATGGTTCTTCGCGTCCATTCATTTTACGAAGTGCTGTCATTGGACTTTGATGACTAGATGTCACATAGTCCACCCAGTCCCTTGCTTCTTGCACAGTACCTGAACCGACATTGACACTTAGATATGGTTCTGTTCCTATCAACTCACAAAAATTTAAAAACTCATGTGTCCCGAAACTATTGTCTTCGGTCACTCCACCCCAGAATACATTAACTATCGATGGGCGCTCATGCTTAGGACCTATCCCATCTTTCCAGTGATAGGTATCTGCAAAACATCCACCTGGCCATCTCAATACAGGAACCTTCATCTCTCTTAAGGCGCTAACTACATCTTTTCGATATCCATTAATGTTAGGAATGTCAGAATCTTCACCCACATAAATACCTTCATATATACAGGTGCCTAAATGCTCAGAGAAATGACCATAAATCTCCTTTTCAATCTTGTGACGCGTAGAATCTAAAAATAGGGATAGCTCGTTTTGACTAAGCAGATTGATATTAGATAAGAGGGTAAGAATTAGAAAGATCATTTTCATCTTTCTAAGGTATGCCTATTTACTCAAATATCTATTCTTAAATTATTGGGTTTGAGTCTAATAGCAATTGTACTTGATTAAGTTATCATCAGCAAGTAATCTTTAAAGTAAAAAAATTTGACCCATCTTAATATTGTATAACGTGTAAGCACTTTCTTAGCTTCATTACCATTGCGACCATATTCAGAGCTAAAAACAAGTTTTCATAAATAATTAGATCGTGAATCAAGCCTGCCAATTAGTCAAGCGAGTTCAAGATGACTAATTAGGCATGATGAAGGATACTCAATCTTTGTCGTTAATTATCTCAATCAAAAAGCACAATTACTAGGCAAGGGCGCTTGCTGACTTAACTCATTTGCGAAATCACTGGATAACACCGTACATTCAAATCCGCTTGTCACGGAGCCTTTCATGACTTTGCCACCATAGCCAGTAGAATTCATCCAAGCTCTGATGTAGACTTCTTCTGAAGCTGTAATATTCACAGGTCCGCCTGATCGAGTAAATGGCTGCTCCTTTACATGGCTGTGTCCTAAGACCCTTCTATATATAAAAGTCCCATCTGTGCTAATCACTTCCCACCAGTTTGCATATTGGCTGCAGCCTGTATCAGGGCTTTCTATGGTCACTGAAAATTGATATGATCCAGGATTGCCGCTGACGCTGACTGCCGTGACATCTGTTAAAATACTTTCGCATGATGTATTCTCAGCTAAAAAGCAGCTACCTAATGGCACTGAGAAATCTGCTGATAATGATATCTCTTCTTCAGCAATAAAAATCACTGTAGCTCCTGATGCAATAGCGCCATCAGAATTCATCGTTTCGCTGGCTTGATATAATCCTGTACTGACAACGCCGTCTTCGTATTGGCTTGGTTCACAGATTCGATCTAAATAAATTTGGGCAAATAAGACTGGACTTGAATAGAGCAGGAATATAATTACAATAAAGGCAGATTGGATCATCGGTTTTACCAATAAAGGTAATGTTAGCAATCGCTAAATAAATAAGAATTATTCAAGCTATCTCCGCTAAGACAAAATTAAATTTGTCACTTTTAAGAAATATAGCTTTATATTCATCTCTTTGTTTTTAGAATTAAGAGACAATTAATGAGCTAATGAAAGCTCATCATATAACCAAAACCACAAAAATTATAATGAATCATTTAATTAACGAAGTAAGTAAACACCTCAATGATAATGTCATCATGCAGCTCTCAAGACAAGTAGGTGCATCTGATCCTAATCAAGTCAAAAGAGCTAGTCAAGGGATCTCAGAGCTATTGGTCAATGCTATCTCGCGAAGCGCTAACCATCAACAGTCAGGTAGTGGCCTTATGGGTGCGCTTGAGAAAGATCACGATGGAGGCATTTTAGGAGACCTCATTGGAGCTTTTACGGGCCAGAAGAAAGTTAATAATGCTAAGACCATGAATGGCGACGGCATCGTCACTCATCTACTAGGCAATAAACAATTAGAGGCAGCCCAGATCATCAGTCAAATGAGTGGTTTAGATATATTTAAATCTGGAGTCCTCATGCAACTGATCGCACCAGTCGTGATGGGAGTCGTTGGGCAAAAGAAGAAATCCAATGGATTAGATCTTGGTGGATTAGCCAACATATTATTAGGTGGTGGCCAAAGTCAAAGCCAACCTCAAAGCGGAGGGGGCCTTGGCAATGTCTTTGGTAAGTTATTAGACCAAGATGGTGATGGCAATATGATGGACGACTTATTGAACATAGGTATGAAGATGCTGAAGAAGTAATAAGCTGTATTTCTAAGCCGAATTAAAAATAGGTGTAGACGATATTGTCTATACCTTTTTCTTTATGTCTCTTAACAAGAAACGGCCAATGAGATATGCCGTCTTCTTTGAAGGAGGGAAGGTGAATGATCCCATTCTACGCCAAAGTGAAATTAGTTAGGAACTTTGACAGCAATAATCCTATTTCTTTCGGGTATGATACTATCTCTATTTTCTTACCGATAGCTATCGGTATAAATAGTATCGGTATACAAAGATTACAAGAAGTTTAGAAAAAAACGCATATCATATTATCCAAGAATTCCTTGCTTAGGGCAAAGCATATAGATAGATTTACTTATTTATTCTGGATCAGAATTCTAATCAAAGTGAAAGGAGGTCCAATCATACAATATACGACTAATAGCTATTGAAAGACCTTCTACTTATAACACCACCTTTCACACAGCTCAATACGCCCTATCCAGCGACAGCCTACTTGAAAGGCTTTCTAAATACAAAAGATATAAGTGCATACCAAGCTGATCTTGGGATCGATGTCATCAATGCTATTTTCTGTACTGAAGGATTGCAAAAAGTCTTTGCAGAAGCAGAACGAAATGACAATATAGCCGGTGAAAATGTCAGGCGCATTCATGGCCTAAGAAAGCATTACATCAGTACTATAGATGATGTCATTCTATTTCTAAAAGGTAAGAATGCGACGATCGCCCGACTGATATGTTCTGAGCAGTTCTTACCACAAGCTGCAAGATTCAACCAGCTTCAGGATATAGAATGGGCATTTGGTGCGATGGGTATTCAAGATAAGGCGAAGTACTTAGCCACACTATATTTAGAAGACATCGCGGATTTTATAAAGGCTTGTGTCGATCCTCATTTTGGGTTTAGTCGATATGCTGAACGTTTGGGGATGAGTGCAAATACCTTTGATGAGCTGCATGCTGAGCTATTGGGACCGTCTCATTTTATAGATGATTTTACACTTAGCTTACTTCATAAACTGATAGATGAGCATCAGCCTAAATTAGTTTGCTTTTCAGTCCCATTTCCTGGAAACTTGTACAGCGCATTCAAGTGCGCCCAATACATAAAACAAATAAATCCAGAGATTAAAATCGCCATGGGAGGCGGATTTCCCAATACAGAATTAAGATCACTGACAGATATTCGAGTCTTTGATTTTTTTGATTTTATCACGCTGGATGATGGAGAACTACCCATAGAGATATTAGCTTCTAATGTGCTTCACCCAAGTGCGACAAATCCCAATCATGAACTGTACAAGCGGACTTTTCTTAATATCAATGGAGAAGTCGTTTACAATAATCATTCTTTAAGAAAGGACTATCAGCAAAATGATCTGGGTACGCCTGACTATAGTGACTTATATTTAGATGAGTACATTTCAGTCATCGAGATGGCTAATCCGATGCATAGCTTGTGGAGTGACGGCAGATGGAATAAACTCACCATGGCACATGGATGCTATTGGGGTAAGTGTACCTTCTGCGATATCTCGTTAGACTACATCAAATTATACGAACCCATCACTGCCAGCCTACTGGTGGACCGCATGGAAACCATGATCACGCAGACAGGAGAAAGAGGCTTTCACTTTGTGGATGAAGCTGCACCACCAGCTCTGATGAGATCACTCGCCTTAGAAATCCTGCGAAGAGGATTGCAAGTCAGCTGGTGGACGAATATCAGATTTGAAAAAAGCTTTACTTATGATTTATGCAGACTACTACAATCCTCTGGATGTATCGCCGTGTCTGGAGGGCTGGAAGTGGCTTCTAATCGACTGCTCGAACTCATACAAAAAGGAGTGACAGTAGAGCAAGTGGCTCAAGTAACCAGTCATTTCACTGAGTCGGGTATCATGGTACATGCCTACTTAATGTATGCCTATCCCACACAGACCGTGCAGGAGACAGTAGACAGCCTAGAAATGGTAAGGCAACTTTTTGAGCTCGGTGTGCTTCATTCAGGATTCTGGCATCAGTTTGCGATGACGGCTCACAGTCCAGTCGGTATGGATCCAGAAGCATATGGTGTCGTAGCTCATCCACAAGAGATTAGCTTTGCTGATAATGAAGTGGCTTTTACTGATAGTACAGGGATAGACCATGACCAATTTAGCTATGGCTTGAAAAAATCTTTGTATAACTATATGCATGGAATGTGCTTTGATTATCCCCTGCAAAAATGGTTTGATTTTAAAATTCCTAATACGACTATCGACCAAGACTTTATAGAATACAGTATAGAAGAAATACCAGCTTTTGGCCTGAAGCCAAGCTCCCTCATAGTCTGGACAGGTCTGATAGGAGAAGTTAAGATCGTGAAAGACATGATGCATCTGACTTTACATAATAAACAGATGAGCCAAACGATAAAAGTAGAAAAGACCAAAGGTGAATGGCTGATAAATGTCCTTGCTGATTTATCCATCGATCAAGATATACCTAAGACGACTAAACATCTTAAGGAAAGCTATCATACCGATCACTCGGATTTTCTCGCCTTCTGGTATGATCGTCCGATGGAAACCGTTAAACAAATAGGTTTATTAATTCTGTGAGTTAGAGCATATATATGGAAGAAGAAATAAAGAAACCAGAACTAAAAGTAGAATTACATCCGCGCAATTTACATCGTGAAGAATATGATTTCCAAGCCTTGGTAAAAGTCACTCCTGGATTAAAGGAATATATAAGTCAGAACGAGCATGGAAATGATAGTATTGATTTCTTCAATTACGAAGCAGTAAAAACACTGAATCGAGCTTTATTAAAACTTCATTACAAAATAGATTACTGGGATATACCTGATGGATATCTATGTCCGCCAGTGCCTGGAAGAGCCGACTACATACATCACATTGCCGACTTAATCGGCGAACGAATGAATTTTAAAACGAAAATTAAAGTTCCCAGAGGGTCAGATATAAAATGCTTAGACATTGGTGTCGGTGCTAACTGCATTTATCCATTAATTGGACACCAGACTTATGGTTGGTCATTTATTGGCAGCGATATAGATTCTGTATCTGTAGAGTCTGCCTCTGATATCATAATGAAAAATGAACTCATCGCCTCTGAAATTGAGATTAGAAAGCAAAGCGACCCTAGTCGTATTTTTGTCGGCATTTTTAAAGCTGATGAAGTGATCGATATCACGATATGCAATCCTCCTTTCCATGAGTCTGTAGACGAAGCCAGAGCAGCTACGACAAGAAAAAATAAAAATCTTGGTCACAAGGAAGAATCGACACTTAATTTTGGTGGAAAGGAAAACGAACTCTGGTGCGATGGAGGAGAGCTACAATTCATCAGTCAAATGATCGAAGAGAGCGAAACTTACAAAACCTCCTGCTACTGGTTTACCACATTGGTCTCTAAGGAAACGAATATAGCAAAACTACAAGCTCTCTTAGAGTCTAAAGAAATCACTGATCAGCGAGTGATCCCTATGGCACAAGGTAATAAACAGAGTCGAATATTGTGTTGGTCATATCTAACTGATAAACAGCGAAAAGCTTGGGAAGCTTATCGCTTTAATTAAATAATGAAAAAATCAATCGCCATCATAGGAGGTGGAACAGCTGGATTATTCTTTGCCGCATTCATAGATACTGATCTCTATGATGTTACGATATATGAAAAGAAAAAGTCCTTAGGCAGGAAGTTTTTAGTAGCAGGAGACGGAGGATTTAATCTGACTCATGCTGAACACATAGACATCCTCAAAACACGCTATACGCCTAAGGGCCTTCTAAATGATGCTTTAGTTTATTTTTCAAATCAAGACTTGAGAGACTGGCTCTATTCCATAAGTATCCCCACTTTCATAGGAAGCAGCAAAAGGGTTTTTCCAGTTGAGGGAATTAAACCCATCCAAGTATTAAAAGCTATAGAGAAAGTATTAGCTGAAAAAAAAATAAGTATTCTATATAATAAGGAATTCACTGGATGGACTGAAAGTGATCAACTTATCTTGAATGAAAGCGATATTATCCACCCTGATCTTATTGTCTTTGCTTTAGGCGGGGCGAGCTGGAAAGTGACAGGTTCAGATGGTTCATGGTTGTCACTATTTAATAATCAGGGGATTAAAACAACACCTTTTCAAGCCTCTAATTGTGCATTTCAAGTAAAATGGAACGCTGATTATATTCAAAGTTTTAATGGTAAGCCATTAAAGAACATATCTATTTCTATTGGTGGTCTTTTACAAAAGGGGGAAGTGGTCATCACTGCATTTGGTCTTGAAGGCAACGCTATCTATGCGCTAAGCGAAGCAATTCAATCTGAATTAGCATTAAATAAAAAAGCAGTGATCCACATAGACTTCAAGCCAACACTCACACCAGAGACAATATTAAATAAAATAGAAAACTCAAATTATAATACGACAGAAACTTTAAAACAAATCTTAAAATTAAATAAAGCACAAATAAATTTAATTAAAAATCATCTGAATAAATATGAATATTTAGATCATTCAACTCTGATAAATACCATTAAGCATTTTCCCATAACATTGACTGCATCAGCATCGATTGATGAAGCAATCTCAACCATGGGCGGTATTCATGTAGATGCCATCAGTCAGAACTATGAACTAAATGATTTACAGGGGCAATACTGTATAGGAGAAATGCTTGACTGGAATGCGACAACAGGTGGTTATTTGATTCAGGGATGTGTCAGTATGGGTGCATATTTGGCTGACCAGTTAAATAACCAATAAACTAGATAGTGGCCCAAAAGAAACAGGACAGTTTTATATTATTCTATTAATCCATTCCCTGACGTTCCTAACCAAAGATTTTCATCTCTATCTTGAAATATTATATCAACTGAAATTTGTCCAATTTGGATTATTAGATTTTCCTCTAAGAAATATGAAAGTCTCTTCAAAGGTCCAGATAATTTTTAATAAAATACTCTAATAATTTACATCCTATATTTTACCATATGAGTATAATACAGATATCTTTCCTGTGTGAAAGTATGCATCGCCGAAAAACCATCAGTCGCACGCGAGATAGCTCAAGTCCTTGGCGCATCTAGTCGCAAAGACGGCTACTTCGAAGGGAATGGTTATGCTGTCACTTGGACCTTCGGTCACTTCTGTACTCTATATCAGCCTGATGATTATAAGCCGGAATGGAAACGCTGGGATCTGAATAGCCTGCCGATGCTCCCAGATAAGTTTCTCACGAAGCTGATGAAAGATGCTGGTGTGAAAAAGCAATTCGCAGTGATTAAGAAGCTATTCAAGTCAGCTTCTCTGGTGATCAACTGTGGGGATGCAGGTCAAGAAGGGGAACTGATCCAGCGATGGGTCATCAAAGAAGCGAAATATAGAGGACCCGTCGAAAGGTTGTGGATCTCATCCTTAACTAAGGAAGCAGTCAAAGAAGGATTTGAAGACCTAAGACCTGCTTCAGAATTTGATGCGCTATTTCATGCTGGAGCTGCTAGAGCCATCGGTGACTGGCTCCTGGGTATGAATGCGACGAGGCTCTACACGCTAAAGTATGGTGCTGGTAAGCTGGTCCTGTCTATCGGTCGTGTGCAGACACCGACGCTCGCCATGCTCGTCAAGAGACATCATGAAATTATCAACTTTGTGTCTAAGCCATTCTGGGAATTACAAACGACTTACCGTGATGTGATCTTTCGATATGACAAAGGGCGCTTCGAAAAAATAGAAGATGGACAAGACCTCCTAAATAAAATAACAGATAAACCATTTACCATTGTATCATCCACTAAAAAGAAAGGGAAAGAATATGCTCCAAGACTTTTTGACCTGACTGGTCTACAGGTACACTGTAATAAAAGATTTGGTTTCTCTGCTGATATGACCCTTAAGCTGGTTCAGAAGCTCTACGAACTGAAGACCGTCAGCTATCCGCGTGTTGATACGACTTATCTTCCCAATGATGTATATCCCAAGATTAAGGGCATCTTATCGAAGTTATCTGGATATCAACAGTATACTGTCGAACTTTTAAAATCACCAATCAGAAAATCAAAGCGCGTCTTCGATGATAAAAAAGTAACGGACCATCATGCCATCATTCCCACAGGTGTCCAGTCGCATATGGATGCAAATCAATCTAAGGTATACGATGCTATCTGCAGGCGCTTCATAGCAAACTTCAGCCCTGATTGTGATGTGAATAATACAGTCGTCATCGGAGAGTCAGAAAGCATCAACTTCAAGGCCAAAGGGAAAGAAATAGTCAACCCTGGATGGAAAGTCCTTTATCCAAAAAGTAAAAAGAAGGATGAAGATGGTAAGACTAAGGATGAAGAAGTCTTCCTTCCTACATTCACTAAAGGGGAAAAAGGACCACACGCTCCCAGCCTATTAGAAAAACAAACACAGCCACCTAAGTATTATACTGAAGCTACACTGCTAAGGGCCATGGAAACCGCGGGTAAGACTGTAGACGATGGCGAACTCAGACACCTCATGAAAGAGAATGGCATCGGAAGGCCTTCTACCAGAGCAAATATCATTGAGACCTTATTCCGAAGACAGTATGCCTATCGTAAAAAGAAACTGGTGATGGCAACTGATCTTGGCGTTCAACTGATTAATACCATAGGCAATCCTCTTCTCAAGTCTGCAGAGCTCACTGGTCAGTGGGAACAAAAACTTAGATTGATAGAATCTAAAAAATACAATCCTTCAGCTTTTATCCAAGAGATGAAAGACATGACTGAAGGACTGGTCACCGAAGTCAGAATGTCGAAAGCTACTTCCAAAATAGATGTATCTAAAATTCCAGACAGAAGCTATGGAAAAAAAAGAAAACCAAGTAAATACAAAAAACCAACATCTGCCCGCTCCGGCCAAACTGCAAAAAAAACACCTTCCTCCTCAAAGACTTCGTCTAAAGGTGTGGCTCAACAATCTTGTCCTAAATGCAAAATTGGTCAGCTGTTAAAAGGCAAAGCAGCCTATGGGTGCAGTCAGTGGAATCAAGGCTGTCGCTTTACACTCCCATTCACTTTCATGGGTAAGAAGGTGTCTGACAATCAATACAAGAGACTTCTAGTCAAAGGATCTACAGTAAATCTAAAGGGATTCAAGCAGGGGTCTAATAAAATTAATGGCCTACTCCGATTCGATGAATCTTATCAGCTAATCTTAGAGCAGCCGAAAGGTATGGCCCCTTCCAAGACGCTGCAGAATCCTTCTGAAATATTAAGCTGCCCCTCTTGTCACAAAGGGCATATCGTCAAGGGGAAAACGGCTTATGGTTGCACTGAATGGCAAACTGGCTGTTCATACAGGTTCTCTTTTCAGAAGATTAAGGAATTAGCAAAAGGTAAGCCATTGAGCAAAGCTTTAGTGAAACAAATATTATATTCAACTAAAGTGTAATACTCAATCTGCGTATGAAGCATTTTATAAATAGAATTAAGTCTGACAATTCCCCATTCTACTATTTAGGTTTAGCCTGTATCATCATGTCTGTGTTTTGCTTATTATTGATACTATTTACTGGCACTGAAGTGTTAGGGATCAATTCATGGATCAAACCACTCAAGTTTTACTTATCTACCGTCATCCTTGTCTGGAGTATGGGATACTATATGAGCTACCTGCATAAGCGAAAAGCAGTAAAATTATATTCGTGGTTTGTTGTCGGAGTTTTCGTCTTTGAGCTTGTCTATATAACCATCCAAGCAGCTCTTGGAGAGTTATCTCATTTTAATATCAGTTCAACTTTTCATTCTGTTATGTTTAGTGGAATGGGTATTTTGATTGCAGTCCTCACTTTATGGACTGGGTACATTGGCTTTCTATTTTTTACAAAGTCTCATAGCATAGCTCAGCGTCACTTACTCTGGGGTATACGGCTTGGGATTTTACTTTTTATCGTGTTTGCTTTTGAGGGAGGTATGATGGGAGCTAACCTAGCTCATACTGTTGGTTCAGCAGATGGAGGCCCTGGGCTTCCAGTCACTAACTGGAGCACAAAACATGGAGATTTAAGAGTCGCCCACTTTTTCGGTATGCATGCGCTACAGGTCATTCCGGCTACTGCCTACTTTGTTTTCAAGAAAAGTTATCAAGTCATTCTTTTTTCCCTCTTGTATTTTTTCATGGTCAGCGCTATTCTTTATCAGGCCATTCTAGGAATGCCGCTTTTACCTTTTTATTAAATTCTACCATTTTATAGACCACACTTTTTATTGATTCTATAGATGGCTGAATATTGATGCTTGCATAAATGATAAAACCTCTATCTTCATCTCTTCTGAAATTCGCTTATTATGAAACGTCTATCTGTCTTACTCATCTGGCTCATTTGTCACCTTGTAAATGCACAATCTGATCTACCTGTCATCCTCTCAGAAAGAGATCAAGGCAAAGTGATTGATGACATATTAGAAGATCGATTAGACAACCTACTGCCAGAGCTCATGACCCGAGAAGGCATTGAGATGTGGATCGTCATCTCTAGAGAGTATAACGAAGATCCTGTCATGAAGACGATGCTGCCATCGACATGGCTCTCTGCCAGAAGACGAACCATTATGGTCTTTCACAATGATCCCGAGAGCGGCATTGATAAGATAGCCATCGCTAGATATAGTGTCGGCAAGCTCCTAAAAGGTCAGTGGGACGTAGACGTCTATCCCGATCAATGGGAAGCACTCATGAATATCATCCAGGAAAAGAACCCAAAGAACATAGCCTTGAATTTCTCTGAGACTTTTGCTCTGGCCGATGGCTTAGTGAAATCAGAATATGAAGCTTTCATGAAGTACCTACCAGAAGCATATCATAATAAAGTCATCTCCGCAGAGCGTCTTGCTATAGGCTGGTTAGAAACGAGATCACAGAAAGAACTAGCAATATATCCAATGATTGCCAGACTCGGCCATCTCATCCTAAGAGAGGGCCTATCTGAGAAAGCCATCCACCCTGGCATCACATCAACTGACGATGTAGTCTGGTGGCTGAGGCAGCGCGTATCAGAGTTAGGCCTGAAGACATGGTTTCATCCATCGGTCTCAGTGCAGCGTGCTGATATGGGAAATAACGAATTTTTGCGATCTTTCTCTAAGCGGCCTGACCAAGATATCATTCAGTTAGGTGATCTGTTACATGTAGATTTTGGCATCACTTACTTGCGGCTGAATACTGATCAGCAAGAGCACTTTTATATCCTTAAGCCAGATGAGAACGATGCGCCACAAGGGCTGAAGGAAGCATTTGCAAATGGTAATAGAGTACAAGACATTCTCACATCTCACTTCATCAAAGGTCGTAGTGGTAATGACATATTAAAAGCAACGCTGGACCAAGCGAAAACAGAAGGGCTGAATGCATCGATATACACACACCCAATTGGCCTTCATGGTCATGCGGCAGGACCGACTATCGGATTATGGGATCAGCAAGGCGGAGTGAAAGGAAGAGGCGATTATCCTCTCTTTAAGAATACGGCTTACTCTATTGAGTTATTTGCAGCCACTGAAGTCGAAGAATGGGGCGGTAAGCTGGTTAGAATTATGCTAGAACAAGACGGTGTCTTCACTGGTGATCAGTTCTATTATCTGGATGGTAGACAGAAGGAGCTTTATGTGATTCCTTAGTGGGCCTCACTAATTATTTAATTTTAAGAAACACATATCCTAAATCAAGTTCAGGAAGACTTGAGTTAAAAGGAAACTCTGTTATATCCGAAGACATAGTAAAAGACAAGCTTTAGTTTAACATTGAGTGAGAAAAGAAGAATTAGATATTTATAAAATAAAACTTTATTCATTCAGATAAACAGATTTCGAATCCAAGCTCGGAAAGACTCCAGATTGTACTAATTCAAAATTCGATCCGGTAAGAAATGGATGGAATCACAGGTAGCAGAGAGACTTCTTCTATTTTTTTAATCACACTATCTTGTTTATTGGGGTCTCGAATAAATGCGGTTCTGACATATACGGGATCTTTACTGAAATATGCATTGATAAGTCCGATGGACCAGGTTCTGGTATATCGATTTTTAACTTTAATGAATGAGAAATTAAAATCTAACCTGTGGCTCGGAGATAACCTGTAGTTATTTCTTCCTTGTGGTACATCTACTCCATTAATAAAATCAACTGGGTTGTTATTAAATTGTACAAACTGAGATGGTATAGTGGCTGTACTTATAGTCGTGTATCTTCCTGATGCGTAACTCCACTGGAAAGAGAAGTCTATTTTTTTGGAAATATTATAATTACCAACAATTGAGAATTGATGTCTATTATCATATTTAAACGGATACTGATTTCCTTCATTTATACCATCAAATTGTCTCGTGTTCCAGCTCAGAGTGTAAGCTATCCATCCGTTTAGCTTTCCTTTACTTTTTCTTGCAAATAGTTCGACGCCATAGCTCTGTCCATCTCCTTCGATCAGCTGACTTTCCCAATCTGGATCAGTCGAGCCAAATGTATTTTCAATTCCTCTTTTAAAACTGAGTAAATTTTCCATGCGCTTATAGTAAGCCTCCACGCTGACTTCATATTCTCTTGTAGCAGTAAAAGCGACACCTGTAGATATCTGCCAGCTATTCTGGGGCTTTAGCTCCTTAGTACTAGTGATCCATAAGTCCGATATAAAGAAGCTTGTTTCAGAGGTCACCAGATAGTTATACTGCGACATTCTAGAATATGCTGCCTTAAGAGAAAATCCTTGATCTAATACATAGTTAGCAGATATTCTCGGCTGTAAAGATGAATATATCTTTCCCTCAGTGAAAAAGGAAGAGGCGTGCAAACCTGCATTGACAGTCAGTCTATTCCATGTCATATCGTCCTCTATGTAAGCATTTAATTCAGTAGAATTTATAGCCTTTCTAAGTATAGTTGTGTCTACCGAATTACTCAAATTTTCTTCGCGGAGAACAGAGGAGCCAGGGTTATAACCATGCTGCTGAGCTAATACTCCCATCCTGATAAAGTGTGCTGGTGATGGCACGTAGTCTATATTAATTTTAGAAGATATATCAGTTATGTCTGACTTATAATCTACTGATGAGAGTGCATTTTTATTGAAATTTCCTATTTCTTGTCTATAGCTGAAAGCTTGATTAAAATTCAAATAATTGAAAGATGTATTTAAAAATAATTTATTGTTTACCTCCCAGTTCCATCTTATGCTTGCAAGATTATTACCCCAAGTTAGCTCATTGACTGAGTTCTCTAAATTAGATAATGATGTAAATCCATATGTATCTCTTCCTTTATACAGATTGAGGTATACTCTTTGTTTTTTACTGATAATGTGCTGCATTTTAAAATACACATCATAAAAATTGAACTCGGGTTTTATTTGCTCGAATCCGTTTGTCAAATCCTTTTTTGAATTAGTAAATGGCTTTACCAATAGGTCTGCATAAGATCGTCTCCCTGATATGATAAATGAAGTCTTATCCTTGACAATGGGACCTTGTAGTGTAAACTTACTTGCGATCAGACTAATTGATGCTGTCCCATGAATCTGCTGTAAGTCTCCATCATTCATTCTAATATCTAAAATAGAAGATAATCTACCTCCATATCTGGCAGGGAATGCTCCTTTTATTAAGGTGCTTGTCTTGACCACATCAGAATTAAATATAGAAAATATACCTGCTAAATGAGAGATATTATATAAAGTCACACCATCTAATAAGACAAGATTTTGGTCCTGACTACCACCGCGCACGATGAGGCCTGCAGTTAAATCATTTGTGCTCGCGACCCCTGGTAAGCTTTTGATTGATTGGATAATATCATTTTCTCCTAAAAAAGAAGGGTTGTTCTTCAGTTCTTTTTGAGAGAGATTTATCGTACTCATTTCTGATCGTTCAGAGAGCTGCTTTTTTTCTGCGATGATTTCAATTTCACTCAGATAAGTATCGGGCTTTATTCTAATAATAATGGTTGTGTCATTCTTATGGCGCACCATTGTTGAATATTCTTGGTAGCCGATGTATGTTGCTAAAATATCAACATTGCCGCGTGGCAGCGTAAGGCTAAAGTATCCTGATTCATTACTGATGGTTCCCTTAGATAATGAAGCGCATAGTATATGCGAACCAATTAATCTTTCTCTGGAATTATAATCTTCAATGTAGCCGTTGATGGTGTGAACTGGAATTTTTTTCTTCTTGATCGGCCTATAAAGTATGATTTGATCTTCATTGACTTTATATTTTAAACGGTTGCTATTTACGATTTTATCTAAGAGTTCTCTAATGGTTATTTCTGATCCAGATTCATTTTTTATGGCATTAATGATATCAGACGGATTGTAAATGAAGGTTAATTCACTGTTTGTCTCTATGATATTGATTAGCTCTATAGAAGTATAGAGCGATTCTTCCAGTACTATGGTATCAGCTAATCCTCCCTGAGCCTGAGATGCATTATTACATATGAAAAATACAAGTAGAAAGGTTACTCGACTTATGACTCTACTGATTGATGTCACTTAATTATTTGTTGCAATATCCATTTGTGATTACGTAAGTTCCATTCTCAAGCATATAATTAAAATTATAAATTGGCTGAATATTCTTCAAAATAGTCTCCATATCGTCCGTCTTAAAGCGCCCTTTAAATAGACAGTCTTTAAGTCCATTATTCTTCAGCAGGACTTTTTGTTCTGTGACATCTTCTAATTGTTTGAAGACTTGATCTAGTGTCTGATTGATAAATACTAATTCTCCTGTAGCATGATACATGTGATTAATATCTCTACCGTTTTCGGATATTTCTAATGCCTCAGATCTTGTATTATATTCCGCCGTCATATCCTTCGTAATGATAACACGCTTATTGGCATTCACTTCTGTAACACTCACCTTACCCGTTAAGACTGTGACAGAAGGTTCTTCTGAATCTTCTGTGTCATTTATCACGAAAGAAGTGCCAAGCACTTCCACTTGAAGGTGTGGCGTCTTCACAGTGAATGCACGCGCCTCATCTCTAACGACATCTACATATATTTCTCCAAATACCTGTATAGACCGACCATCGGAAAAATCTTTTTGATAAGATAATTGTGATAATGGCTCCATCCATACCTTAGAGCCATCTGGTAGGGCTACACTCTGACCTACTTCTGTGCTGGCCATGATCTGGACTCTTTCTGGTTCTTGCACAAATAATTTAAATAAAAATGCGGCCCCTAATAGTAAAGATAAGCTACAAGCTATCGCTATATAGTTTCTTCTTTTAGGTAAGACAACTACTTTTGCACTGTCCATTTTTCGGTGGACTCTCTGCAATGCTGCTTCGGTGTCAATCTCTAATTTTTCTTGAGCTTGGTCTATTGCATCATGAGAAGATGTCCAGATGTAAGACATTTGTTGAAAATATTTTTCATTTTCAGGAGATGCTTTACGCCATGATGATAAGGCTGCCATTTCTTGAGTGGCCAGCTCACCATTTAAGTATTTACTTATGCTATCTATTGGTGCATCCATTAAAATTCTATTTTAAAAGTCTTCACAACATCTACTACAAATATACCAAAGCCTGAATCAAAATTAGAGTATATCGTACTTGGCTCTACGAATGGATTATCCTCTGCATCATAAGCTTGTTCTACTGACCTATCATATAGTATGAAGTCTTCAGATAGGGAGATAATGTCTAATTCTATCCCTAAGATTTTCGTTTCCTGACTAGTGGAGCTATTACTATATCCTATCAAAATGAGTTCATGTTCCTTGCCGTCAAAAGTCAAATCTGATATGTAGTTATCGTTATACTCCAGTATATTATTACTTAAATCAAATCGTATATCGAATATGGCAGTATCTTTCGATTGGACAATTTCTCGGATGATGCGCGCTCTAAATAAATAAACATTGTCTTCTCCAGCTGGATCTTTAAATTTTATGTTGAATAAAGTCGCAGGACTATTGCCTCCCGCATCAGACACCTTTACATCGATAATCTCTGCCCCCCTGGGTACCTTAATATCGGCTTTCATAGGTGCGTGGTCAGGATGGTCGACTTCTAATGTATAGTTCTCTCCTTCTTGAAATTCATAATCGCCAATAGAGTAAAGGTTATATTGAGGATCAAAGCCAATCTGTAAATCTCCTTGATCAGGCGTTTTCAATGTCACTTGAGCATCACTCAATGATCGAAATTCTCCTGTGTCTAATACGCTAATTGTCTCTGAGACTAATATAAGATTCTTGTCATCTGCAGTATTCATTCTGGCTAGCACTGCTAACTCGCTCCCACTTTCTTCTATATCCAAGTCTACAACTCTGGTGAAACTACCTTCAGAACAAGACCAAAACAGGCTTGATATCAAGAGGATTGTAATTGCTAAATTGTATGTTTTTATTTTTTTCATGGTATTAAAATTTAAAGTTATAGGAAACTGAAGGAATAAACCTTAGAATACTCACCTCTTTGAAGACTTTACCTTCATTTATAAAATTACCTCTGTCATCAACGGAAAATTCATTTTCACTGGTGAGAAGGAATGGGTTCTTTCTACCATAAGTATTATAAATTCCGATGACCCAAGATCGCTCAAAGTTTTTCTTCTTTTTGTGAAATGTTATACTCAAGTCTAACCGATGAAAATCTGACATCCTATATGCATTTTTCTTAGCACTTGTCTCTGGGCCGTATATGTATAATTCATTCACGATGCTCCCATTTCCAGAAGGAAATTGATCACTAAAAAAGCTACTTGGTACTTCTTTTGTATTAATCGTAATGGCATTACCTGTACCATATGTCCAGTTAGCCGCCATAGAAATTTTATCAGAGAGCCTGTAGGAGCCAACGATGGCAATATCATGTCGTCTATCGAATCTAAAAGGGAATCTATCCCCATTATTAATGTCATCAAACTGACGCCAGTTCCAGCTGAGCGTATAGCCAATCCAGCCCGTCAGTCTGCCTTTATTCTTCTGTACGAAGAGCTCCACTCCGTAAGATTCTCCATCTCCCTGAGTGACCTTGTCCTGCCAGCTGTCTTCGAGTCCAAAAATAAAACTGGCCCCTTCCTTATATGATATGACATCAGTCATGGTCTTATAGTATCCTTCCAAACTCACTTCATAATCTCCTTTAATCGTGGTAGCTAGTCCTGCTGCATAAAGTTTACTTCGCTGCGGCTTGATTGAGGCTGTACTCGGTACCCATAAGTCAGTCGGAAGACTCAATGATTCATTCGTCAATAAATTAATAAACTGTGTCATCTCACTATACGAAGCCTTGAAAGAGATACCTTTATTAAATTTATATCTCAAGCCTAATCGCGGTTGAAGTGATGCATAGGTCGTGCTATCAGTATTGAATACTGAAGCATGCAGCCCCAGATTTACCTTCAAGTTTCCTATCGTAATATCATCTTCTATATATGCATCAAGCTCTGTAGAAACAACAGGCTTTTCGCCTAATAAAGTATCTAGTTCTGATGCAATGGATATTTCGTTAATGGTGACTGCTCCTGGCTTATAAGTATGGTTGATCCCAGAAAAACCTGCTTTTATATAGTGCTTAGGGTTTGGTATAAAGTCTACATCTATCTTACCGCCAAAATCTCTAATACCCGATAAATATTTAGCTGAGAAGGTTTGCTCTTGATCACCACTTATCTCTGCGCTCTGCGCAAATATGTCAATGTCATAATTAGATAATGTCGCAGTAGTATTTACGAATAATTTAGGTGTCACCTCCCAATTCCATCTGAGTGATGATATATAATTACCCCAACTGATCTCTCCTAAGTCTCGATTAAAATCGCTCTTATCTTCAAATCCAAAATCATCTGATCCTAAATAGCCACTCAAGTATATTCTATGTTTATCTGATATCTTATGCTGGATCTTTCCATTGAGATCATAGAAGTGCAATTTCGGCTTTCGTGCACCATTATCATTTTTTATAAATGGCTTAGCGATCAGGTCAGCATATGTCCTTCTACCTGATATGAGAAAAGATGTCTTGCCCTTATTAATCGGTCCTTCCAGTGTCAGTCTCGAAGAGATTAGTCCAATAGATCCTTCTCCGTGAAATTCATTGAGGTTACCTTCCTTCATCCTGATATCCAGAATCGAGGATAGCCTGCCACCATATCTTGCAGGAAAACCACCTTTAGTCAAAGTCACGGTCTTAATGGCATCAGCATTGAATACAGAGAAAAGACCCAACAAGTGTGAAACATTATAAATCGGCACACCATCAAGTAATACTAAGTTCTGATCTGGACTTCCTCCTCTGACATACAGTCCCGTCTGAGCTTCACCACCTGACTGTACTCCTGGTAGTAGCTGAAGTGACTTCAATATATCAGTCTCACCTAATATGACTGGCATCGCTTTCAGTTGCTTTACTGGTACGCTCATCTGGCTCATCTGTGTCTTTTCTTGTATGGCCTTTTCCTCTTCGGCCGTTATGACGATCTCATCGAAAATGATTGAATTGCCTAATGCGTATACTACAGAGATGTCTTTCTCCAGAGATAATTGGACCAGCTTCTCTTGATAGCCTACATAGGAAATCAATAAATCTACCTCTCCAGCTGGTAATGTTAGGCTGAAAAACCCGTATTCATTCGTCGTAGTCCCTAATGTGCTTACTCTGTCATATACCGTCGCTCCAATGAGCCTTTCTGATGATGAGGCATCTTCTATATAGCCTCCAAGGGTATATTTCGCATTTTGAGCCGATGCTTGTAGATGACAACTACACATGATGGTCAATGTGTAGAGTATGTATATAATGATGTTTTTCGTTGATTTCATTATCAATTTTTTTGTGCTTACATATAGTAGTCGTCATAGGATAGGTCCTACCCTAATCAGGAGCAGTTGTTTTTTAGAAAAACATCCACATCACAAAAAAGAACAATGCTTGTCGAAGAAATTTTAAATTTTGCATCATATGATATTCGACAGTCTTCGTGGATACCTCAAGTGATTCTGCGATATCTTTGTAGCTCATCCCCTCAAACCGACTCATCATGAATACAGTACGGCCTTTATCTGGGAGAGAATTGACGACGTTTTTGATATGCTGTACTTTCTCTTCAGATATCAACTCATCTTCTATCGATAGAGACACTTTCTGGTTAGTGTCAATGCGGTCTTCTGATTCGAGAATGGGTCTTCTCTTATCTTTTCGGAGCTGATCGTAACATTTATTCTGAGTGGCCCTCTTTAAGTAAGCGCTGTAAGAGTTGATTCCTGTTAACTGGGCTTTCTTTTTCCAAAGATCTAAGAATAAGTCCTGTACCACGTCTTCTGAGCGGCTTTGGTCTCTGAATATGCGGTATGCATAATGCACCAGATCGCTGTAATGATCTCTGAAGAGCTCATCAAAAGCCGGTTTAGTTAAAATTTCCAATCCTTAATAATTAATAAGTTTTATAACTATAATCTTAGATGAGTTGTTGTTTTACTCATCTAAAATTAAACATCTGGGCGCTATTGCTATTTTTTCCACAAGCCCCAAAATAGTTTTATATTTAGATAGACGCTTTCCACTCTATGATATAAGGCAAAGTTATACTTTATTTTTATGGTGACATTTTATTATGCTTTGTTTATCATCTGTCACAGGGCTTAAGGCCCAAATTTTAGTATTTATAATTTGTGATAAATCATCGTCATTGACTCTTTGTCTATTGATGACATGTCAATCAAGCTTAAAGACTTGACCATATGGGGCGTTGCTTTTTTATAGTGCACGTCACTATTCGATGAGTATATGACTATTTGTCCTTCTTATAGAAGCATGCAATCCCTGTCACAGCAAAGAAATAAGCTATGATGATATTAAAAATTGACATAAACTGGTAGGGCGCATAAGAGAAAGAACTCACGCCTAATGTGCCAAACATGAATAGACCTGATGGTGTCCATGGCATAAGGTTTTCCATCATCGTGCCTGCATCTTCTATAGATCGACTTAGCACTTTTCTATCCACTTTCAGCTGATCGAATTTTTCTTTAAATGTTTCTGCTATCAGAAAGCTCGTTGCATATTGATTCGCTATGATGAGACTAGCAAGCCATGTGGAACTGAGCGCTGATACGATCAGTCGTCTGCGTGTCGTGACGCGTCTCATCATGCTTTTAATAGTCTCTTCTATGGCATTAATAGTCTTCAATGCCCCTAAAAACATAAAAACTACCAGACAGATGTAGACACCTTCTTTTAAATTATATAACCCTCCTCTATTTAAAATATTTAGTACGTCTGATTTTAATTCAATAGATGTATCTACCATCGATGTACTAAAACCTGTATTGAGGCTATTAAAGACTTCACTAATGGAAAACGACTGGAATATAAGACCTAATGACAAGGCTATGAATGCAGACACCAGCAATGTGAGAAAAATTGGCTTCTTGGTTACAGAACCATAGATGACAACAAACAGGGGCAATAACAATAGAATATGAAAATTAAAAATAGCTTTCAAATCAGATAATGTTGTGCTGATCATGCTTAATTCTGTAGCAGAATCTACCAGCTGACCGCTAAATACTGGTGATAAAAAAGTATAAACCACAGCCGCCAGTATAGCAGCAGGCACTGTCGTGTATAGCATAGATCGTATATGTTCCAGCACTGGTATCTCTGATGCTAGCGCAGCAATATTAGTCGTGTCTGATAAAGGTGATAATTTATCTCCAAAGAAAGATCCGCCCACAACAGCCGCAGCAGTAATCGCAATGTCAGCACCAAAGACTTCTGAAATACCGATCATGACAACCCCAATAGTCCCCGCTGAACCCCAAGAAGTCCCAGTCAACAATGAAAATAATATACAAATGACAAAACTAAATACATAGATCCAGTCAGGACTCACCAATGAAATCCCATAATAAAGTAACATCGGAATAGTACCCGATACGATCCAGCTACCTATCAGCACTCCTACCGCCATCAATATCATAATCACTGGCACGGACTCCCCTATTTTTTTTGTGATGTTTGATTGAATAACTTTCCAGCTATGACCTAAGTACATCAAGTAAAAACAAGTAAATGTCAAAGAAAGAATAACCAATACTTCTACAGGTAACATGTCGTTCTTCAAAACTACTGGATTAATAAATAATCCAAATAAAAGTAAGATTAGAAAAAATAGTATCGGGATAAATGCCTTTTTAGAAGAAGCATTAGATTTCTGATTAGACATTATCTCATTATGGTGAAAGGCTAAAGTAAGTATTTTATAATACAGCTAAAATATATATATCGATGCTATTTCCTACCGATAGCTATCAGTAGGAAAATAGACTGAGTGCAATGCCCAAAAGAAATAAGTTTGCTGGTTTAAAAAGTCCCAAACCAGCTGCTTTTCAGTATAGTATATATTAATTCATTCTTTCTCCAATTTAGTAACACTAATACGATAAGTATCCCATTTCCTAAATTAGTCAGTCCAATTTTCCACCACTAAAACAAATGGGTCAAAGACTTGAGAGATATACAGCTTATCATTAATGTGCATAACCGTAGACGCCGCGCTAATGAGATCCCCTTCATTCTGAAATACCATATTGCTTTTTAAAGTCATCGGGTCAATAGCGTACACTTGCATTGGAGATTTATTGTCAGGGTCTTTCGCATGATTTAAAAATTTAAGTGGACATGGATGTGATGCTGTCCATAGTACTCCTTCATGATCCATCAGTAGATTATCGCCTATGGGTATCTTTATATCATGTTGTCTTGTAGAGATATGATTATCCTTTTCGATTCCTTTCTTCGCTAATTTATATCTGTTAATTTCTTGACAACCACCATTAGCCACAAATAGATAGCCATCTTTTTGGTTGGCCCACACTCCATTAGGATAACATAATTTCTCAATTGCTAAAGACCATGAGCCCTTCCCATCATAATGTAAAACATTTCCATTTTTTATGCCCAGAATAGACTTCGTACTTTCCATAGGGTCATCTGAAGGCATGGGATTAGACACGTAGAAACTACCATCTTCCAATACGTCTAAGTCATTAGGGCCTGTCATCAGGTCATCAGAAAGTACATGATCGCTGTCTAAACGTAGGGTGTCACCATGAATCTCGAATCGATAAATACTGTGCCTGCGATCATCTGATGGACCATCATGAGAAATAGCGTAAAGAAATGTCTGATCGCCAATACTTACCACGTCAATTCCATGTGGATGAATCTCCATTTCGGATGGTATGATGGTCAATCTTTTGACTTGATCATCAATAAGGTCAATAGAATAAAAGCCATTCTTTTGTTCCCCGTCATCCCTTCTGTCAGCGCAGGACACAATGATTCTCATTAAGCCTGCAGAGCTATCGATTGCCATGTCTTCTGGCCCACTACCTACATTTATTTTCTGCGTCCGAGAATTTTCATTTGTCTCATAACTACCACAGGATAATGGAGACACTCCACAGTAACTATAATAGAAAATAATCAATGGTACTATGATCAATAGTAAAAGAAAGCCAAGTAGAATCGAAATCCATTTTTTCATGCAGAAATATATGAAACATCTATGACCTAAGGTGACTCATAATGATTGGGATGATTAAATTCTATGGTTCTTGATTTGAACCATTACAGTTCATTGTAAAAATCAAGATAGGCACGTAGCACTCGTTCTGGTGCTTCATCGTGAGGATAATGCCCTACCCCCTCTAACAAGTCTACTTGGCATTTTGGTAATAGTTTTTTACAGTACTCTGCTAAGTGTCTTCCTGATACTGGATCAAGTGGGCCATTAATAAAGTGTAGTGGTATGGTGGATTCAGTTAACGCCTCTTTCCACCGCAATGCATTTTCTCTTCTGTCATTGATATAACCAATTAATTTATGCGTGATCTTTATACCATCATTATGTAAGATAAGCTGGTAAAATTGATCCATTTCTTTAACGCCTGCTTTCTTATCTCCATAGACTTCATCAAAACTTTTACGTAAACTTTTCTGACTCAGAAATCGATTAAAAAATGATCCTATTGGGCTGTTCAGTATTTTCTGTACGAGTCTTGCTCTATGTAGTTCTGGAAATAATCCGCCATTTAAAAAACAACATGATAAAATCTGAAACCCTTTAGTTCCTCTTTCTTTAAAAGAAGCTAACATTTCCTGAGCGACAGAGACGCCATAGTCATGAACTAACATGTGTGCCTCTTTTATTCCTAATTTAGCAACTAAGACTTCGTGCAGTCTCGCCTGATCAGTAACGGAATATTGATAATCTTTTGGCTTTGCAGAATAACCAAAACCGATCATGTCTGGCGCAATAACTCTATAGCGCGAAGTCAGTTCTTTCCACATCTTATGCCAGTCCCATGAAGATGTCGGGAAGCCGTGAATTAATAATAACGGCGGCCCTTCTCCTTCATCCCAATATGCTATTTGATTTCCTTTATAAATAAAGTGCTGTTGTCGTTTCTTCCAATCTTCAAAATTCAACAGCTCCTATTTTAAATCTAATAATAAATTGCTTCATCCCATTCTAATTTTGACTTCTTAGTAGCTGACCATACTTCTTCGTCCCTAAGTCTGATACAAATCCTCCCGCTGCACTAAACACTTCTTGTCCATTAATCAGCACATGATTCACGACACCATCTGATCGTTTCACATATCTATATGCTCCGTTCAGGCTGGGATGATAATCTTCTATGGGCTCTTCTGTCAAGCCAGACTTAAGTTTGCTCGGGTCGATGACACATACATCTGCTCTTCGACCTACCTCCAATGAACCTGAATCCAGCCCTAGCCAATCAGAAGGCATCTTAGTCAATCTATGTATCGCTTTTTCAATCGGAAAAATATCTGGGTATTCTAGTGACTGTCTAAGGGCCTGAAGCGATCCATCGTGAAATGCCATATTCACATTATGCGCACCAGAATCATTAAAGCCTGGAATGGTCGCCTCATGAGCAAGTAGCTGCACCCGGACTTTGTCTCGATGATTAGCAGCAGTCACTTTCCAGATGAGATCAGTATCATGCTCTATGACTAAGTCCATAAAATAATCCAACCCGTCCATACCTGCCTTATCTGCTAATTCTTGAAAATTATGGGCGACTAAGCTTGAGTCCGGTGCTTTCGTAATCATCATCTCACTCAATAGCCTAGGAAATACAGACGTGGCTTTATGGTTCCAATCTTTTCTAAACCACTTTCTAAACTTCGGATCTTGAAACGCTATTTTTCTTTCTTCTCTATTCGCCCCGATCACTTCCACCATCGATGGAAATTCTTCAAATAATGGCGTAATAGGTCCTTCTCCATAATTAAGGAAAGGCATCGATAATGCTTGAAAGCGCATATCTGCATTAAAGAATCTTTTGCCGACCATCGCCAATGTAGTCACAAGCTTATGGATTTTCTCATCAGACTTTAAGTCCATGGCAGCTACGATTGTCGTCTTTAATGGCTTTCTGAAAATACCTGAGCTCATCCCTAATAAGTGAATGCCTGACATTTTATCTAGTGCATTAGGTGTGGCTTGCAGCACTCGATTATGACGTCGTAATATATTTGCTAATTTTCTATATTCTTTTACTGATGCTTGCTGGGACGGCACAGAAGTCCCTTTATATTCATCTGTAAATACGCCACCCCACCGATGAAAAGGCAACATGTCTATCGACATGCCCAGATAGCCTGCTTCCATTGCTTCATTGAGATAGTTGTTCATTTTAGTTTGCTCTGCTTCTGTTGCTTTTGGAGATTTAAAGCTTCTATCCACTCCCATTGCAGCGATTCTTAGGTTAGAGTGACCAATAAAACTGGCAACATTAGGCCCCATAGGAAGGCTGTCTAAATGCTCATAGTATTCTGCGAGACTGTTCCACGTTATTTTGTCTTTGATCCATTCTGTTAACACTTGTGCAGGCATATTTTCGACTCGACAAAATAAATCTACGATGTCCTCGTCTTTTCCTATTGCCGCAGAAATAGAACAATTGCCCATGACCACCGTCGTGGTCCCATGACGGACGGACTCTTCTAAGCCAGGCATCACTTCTATTTCCGCATCATAGTGAGTGTGGATGTCTATGAAGCCAGGCGTCACCCATTTATCTGTGGCGTCTATTTCAGTTGCATGTTCAATGGCAGGAGCTTTATCATAAACATCAGCCACTTTTCCATCCTTTATGACAATATCTTTCTGCTCTCCTTTTCGACCTGATCCGTCAAAAAATAATCCGTTTCTGATTACTGTAGTCATAATTTTCATTTAGTTTTAATAATTCTGAATGTAATCGTAAGGTAAAGACTATCTCGTCCTTTATCTATTGAATTAGTTTAAGAAATCAAGTGTTTCGAAGTAATTTAGGCCTTTTTTTGTCTTAGTTTGCTCAGCCATTCAGGAGAAATACTCATAAATTCTGCAATATATTTTGATGGAACTTGCTTAATGAGCTCTGGATAGAACTCACATAAATATTCGTATAATTCTTTGCTGCTGTAACTTATGAGTCTTGCTTTAATTTCATTCTCATAAATTAAAGTTTTCATGATTCGGTCATTGCTAAATTCTTGTAGCATTGGATATTTCTGACTCATTTCAGTCACAAGGTCTCTTCTAAAAGCTAACACCTCGCTTGATTGAAATGCTCTAATTTCATAGGATGATGGTCGATTGGCAAAGTAGTTTTCATTAACCGTCATAAATGGTCTGTGTGATGGCAAATGAAATGAAATTGTCCGTAAAATCGATGATTTGTCATTATAGAATCTCCTTAAAAACCCGCCTTTCTTGACATAGTAAATGTGGCCACATTCTTCATTTGCTTGAATTAAAACTTCATGTGCTTTAAGTGATTTCTTGATACCAAACTGTTGGAGCAATTCTAAAATTTGAGGGTCTATATTAATTGACTGATCAGTCATATAGACTAAATATAAAAGCTAAATTTAAAAAAATCGCAATGTATCTCATAAGAGAATATATAATCAGAACTATTCCACATCTCATACAGACTACTTCCGACCGGGCTACCATAATGAAAGTGGTGACTATATCAAAGGGCAGTGTCTCTCCTATCGCATCAATCCGACGCTACTCGGTGATGATGTCGTAAAAATCGTCTACCAAGATAGTAAGCGCTATCAGCGCAATCGAGATGAAGTCACCATGACCAGTAAGCAGATCCTCCGGCAGCTGCGGATTCCTGATCTGAATAGCAAGCAGCTGGTGATGTTCGTCAAGCGAGCTTTGACAGATGAGCGGATCATGAAGAAATTAAAAATTGGGGATGAGATCGAGGATGAGATGGTGATGGTGAAAGTAAAAGGAGGCTTGGCTCATGGCGAGATCCTGAAACGAGTTCAGGAT
>ENA-ORXT01000526-ORXT01000526.1-marine-metagenome-genome-assembly--contig:-NODE-526-length-60320-cov-57.993144_pt1 | contig 60320 bp, 34 predicted proteins | sample MGYA00237868_ERZ511482 | MGnify/ENA metagenome assembly ERZ511482 | reverse complement strand
GCCCGACTTGACGGTCAGTCAGGCGGGGAGACTAGCGACAAAAAGATCAAGCCAAAAACGTAAATTTATTATTAACTAATTCCTAAGTCGATAATTCAGAGTATATCATTTTTCACACCAGTATTCTGTCAAATATCGCCATTATCTATTGTCCCAATCACCGTTCTGACTTCCGGATTTATTTTATAAAAAATAAGGAATAAAGGATTATATAAATTTACTTTCTTGACGAGTTTAAAATTGTTTTAGACGAGGCATTTTTTTCAGTAATCCCTATCTGATTACTGAAAAAATAACCCTGCCTGCCGGAACATCAGTTCGGGCAGAGAAATATAAATCATATTTTTGAAAGTCAAAAGTGAAAGTTATTTATTTCTCATCCCTTGGCACGACTTAATTAATATTTATTTTATAGAACTGTTTAAAAACTAAACCCATTTTCTAATACTCATAACAAAAAAACGATGAACTATTTTTTACAAAAAAAGGTATTTTTGCCTATTTGCTTACTCATTTTTGCCCTTAGTGGAATTACACAGGCTACCGCTCAGTACAATGTTACTTTTGAGGTATGCGGCGTTCCTCCAGGGGCACCAGAATTAACCCTATTTACTACGAACAACCAACCTGGAACACCCGGCTTTGTTTTCGGTACTCAAAATCCATTAACTGGTGACTGGAGTGTCTCGGTTACTTTTACCAGTGGAGTTCTATTTCCCAGCTGGTCGTTAAGAGCAAGTAATGCAAATTTAGAATCTACCGCTATTATTGCTAACGTTTGCCCATGTGCACAGCCCATATGTAACGATGTACCAGGGATTGTTGGAGATTGTACGGTAAACTTTATGGCGCGCAATCCAATGCTAAACGGCGTGGATGGATCGGTCTATAAAGTGAACTGGGGAGACCCGGAAATCAGTCTTGTGGTTCAAGAAGTGGCCATTAACTGTCCGTCGGATATTAATGTTGCTAACGAGGCAAGTGCTACGCCCGATATTACTGGAATGGCCACTTCCGATGATCCCGACGCCGCGATTAATTTCACGGATTTTGTTACGCCCGCTACTTGTACGGCTGGTCCGATGATCAATCGAGTATGGACAGCGGTAAACGAGTGTGGTGAATCCGCCACTTGTATTCAACAAATTACTACCTCTGGTCCGACCCAAGATAACTTCAGGATTGCTTACGAAGTTTCGAATGTGCCACCATCAGCGTTAACATCCTGGGGTGGATTTTCTATGTTCGCTCCCAATGGAACCCCGAGGTTCCAATTTACGACCCAAACCACTCCCTCTGGAAATTATATACATAGCGTTGAATACCCTTGTAATGGTGGAACTTTCCAGACTTTTAATTTTGCCAATGAAGTTCCAGTTTTGATCAATAATTTCTGTCCTTGCGCGCAAAACCTTTGTAATGATGTCAATGGAATCGTTGGAGACTGTAACAATTTTATGTTTCATAACCCGGGAATGGATGGAACCTTTGATGCTTCCTACGGTATCGAGTATGGTGGTGCTGAGCTAGTACGAATTCAATCTCCGATAATAACCGGTGTTCCAGCATCTATAGAAATCTCTTGTTCTGATCCTGTTCCCGGTGACGTAGGAGGAATTGCTGCTTCGGGAGGATGTGGAGATGGAGCTGGAGCTATGGTGAGTTTTTCTCAAAGTGAATTGTTAGCTGGTCCAGGAATGAATGGTGTCGGTATTATTTTAAATACCTGGACGGTCGTAGATGTTTGTGGAAATACTACTTCTTCCACTCAGATTGTTACCATCATCGATGATGAAGCGCCGGTCATCAATTGTGATCCAATGACGGTGACCGTTGAAGCAGGTGGAAATACCAGCCCAACGGCGGCTGGAACCGGAATGGCTACTGCGACTGATTGTGATCCAGATTTTACTTTGACCGCTTCAGATGAGGTAAATACGGATGGTTTTTGTAACGGAGAAAGTGTGATTACTCGAACCTGGTTGGCCACTGATGGTTGTGGAAATACAAGTACTTGTGTACAAACAATCACCATCAATGATAGTACGGCTCCGGTCATTACTACTTGTCCAGCTATGGTTGGACCCATCGAAGGATGCGATGAATCGGCCATCACCACTGATAATGCCGGGTTTGTTTTTTCGGCGACGGCGGTAGATATTCCGTTTGACGATTTTCCTGGTATGGCAGATGGTGTGAATAGTGCGGGAACCGCTACGTATATCGATGTCATCACCGATAATAGTTGCCCCAATCCGATCACCAGTGTCACACGAACCTGGACGGTGACCGACGAATGTGGAAATACCAGTGAACCCTGTGAGCAAATAATTACCGTCGAAGATGCTACTGCTCCAGTCGTTACTTGTCCAGCAGATGTTGGACCGATCGAAGGCTGTGACGAAAATGATATTACAGCGGCTTCGGCTAGTTTTGCGTTTTCTGACACTGAAACAGTGGTATTGGAAGCCGATTTTGTAGCAGCTGGCGGGGTCATTGTAGAAGCCTGTGGTGTTGAATCAATTAATTATATCGATGTCATCACTGACATGAGTTGTCCAAATCCAAGATTGAGTGTTACTCGAACCTGGACGGCAATAGATAATTGTGGAAATATCAGTTTAACCTGTGAACAAATAATAACCGTAGAAGACACTACCCCACCCGTTATTACTTGTCCTGCTACTGAAACCCTGGCTTGTAATACAGACCCCTTACCGCTCGCCACTACCATTGCTGACTTTATCAATATTGGTGGAACTGCGGGAGATAATTGTAGTATGATAGATGATCTTACTGTTTCTTTTTCAGATAATCCTGCTAGCCAGTCTTTATTGAATTTTTGCCCTGGAACTTCTGAGGCAGATCGTACCCTCACACGCACCTATACGATTACGGACGCTTGTGGCAACTCCAGTACCTGTGCTCAACAGTTTATTTATTTAGAAAGCTCAGCTGGACCAACTATTACGGCTACTCCTGCAGATCAAACGGTCGATTGTACAGTAAATGCTTTTCCTCAATTAGCATTGTTTACGGCAGAAGGTGATTGTAGTAATATTACTTATAGTGTGAGTAGTCCAAATACTTTGGGTAATCCAGGTTGCCCCGGCAATAGAATTCAGTATACATATACTGCCACCGATGTTTGTGGTCGTATGGTGTCTCACATTCAGACTTATACTTTAAGTAATGAAGGACCTGAGTTTGTTTGTCCAGCAGATATTTGTGTCATCGAATGTCCTGCGGCTACAGATATGATCCAGGCGCAGTTTGATGATTATGCGGATTTGGCATCCGTAATTACGAGTTGTTCGGAAATCGGTTTTAGTGTTGACAATGATTTTAATCCAAATGGTTTTATTTCCCAAAATTGTGCAAACCCAACGGTTGCAGTAGAAGGTGCCGTGGCTTATCAAGTGGTCCGTTTTACGGCTACAGATGCTTGTGGCCGGAATGCGACTTGTACAGCCCTGGTAGTGCTAAAAGATAGCAATGGGCCAGTCGTAAATGGTGGTGTCTCTACCGGATTGGCAGATTGTAATGATTCAAATTTACAACAAGGATATACAGATTGGGCAAATGTACAAATCAATGGGTTGTCAGCCACAGATGAATGTTCTAACGGAACGGTTACCTATAGTTACGCTCCTTTATCTCCCAATGTAGATTGCTCAGGTGGAGTAGCTACCACTCCCGTGAGTTTTACCGCCACGGATGCTTGTGGAAATACGACCGTACAAACTGCTTTATACCAAATTATTGATAATGGAACAGGGGCGCCGGTCATGGCAACAGTCGCTGGTACGCTACAAACGGAAGAATCTGAGATGATCGAATTAGCGGAGGTGCAGGTAGAAGGATATATGAATAACATGATGCTGACCAACTCAGATGGGTATTATCAATTTGACTTGTTGTCGGCACAGAATTATACGATTGAACCCAGTCGAAACGATGATCCATTAAATGGAATTACGACTTATGATTTAATATTGTTAGGACAGCATTTACTGGAGATTAATCAATTAGATTCTCCTTACAAAATGATTGCTGCGGACATTAACGAATCTGGCAGTATTACCGCACTGGATTTAATCGAACTGCGTAGAATGATTCTGCATATTGAGGATGAATTCAGTGCTGGAAAATCCTGGACTTTTGTGGATGCTGCTTTTGAATTTCCGCAGCCAACCAATCCATTTGCGACGACTTTTCCAACTGTTGCCAATATTAATAATCTAGGCAGCGGTGAGATAGTGAATTTTGTTGGAATAAAATTGGGAGATTTAAACGCAAGTGCAAGTCCAACCTTATTACAAGCGGGTGATACTCGTTCTTCTGACGGTTCCCTGAATATCAGGCTGGAAGATCAACTTTTAGTAAAAGGTCAAACCTACGATTTGGCTTTTAAAGCAAGTGATTTTACGGAGGTAGAAGGATTTCAATTTACGCTGGATTTCCTACCAGGTCATTTAGAATTAGCGGACTATCAAAGTGGCGAACTGGCTGGAATATCAGCTGAAAATTTTGGTTCTACAAAAGCAGATCAAGGGAAGATTACCATGAGCTGGAATGCAACAAAGGGAGTAAGTGTGTCAGACGAGACGACCTTATTTGAGGTTCGTTTTACCGCTCTAAAAGCGGGACAATTGAGTGAATTGATATCCATCAATTCTTCTCTAACGGCAAGTGAAGCTTACCAGGCAGACCTTCTTAAGGAAGTAGTACTTGATTTTGAGGTAACGAACATCTCCCCTAAATCATTTGCCTTATTACAGAACCAACCTAATCCATTTAGTCAGGAAACAGTCATTGGATTTCAATTGACAGAAGCCGCTGATGCCACGTTGACAATTTTTGATATATCGGGTAGCGTTGTATGGCAGCAAAAAAACACCTACGAAGCTGGAACACATCAAGTGATGATGGATAAAGGTGATTTAGGAGTTCCTGGTGTATATTATTATCAACTATCGACTAGGTTACATACTGCTACAAAGAAGATGATTCTATTGAATTAACTAAAAAACCAATTGTACTTTTTTGATTAGCCCTCTCCGTTTCGGAGAGGGCTTTTTTCGATTGCAGGGGTTCTATCTAAGTATCGTGATATCGCCGGATTCTTGCACTGAAGTACCATCGTCGAATGCTACGTTAATAATATAGACGTAAACGCCGGGCATTAATATATCACCATTTGATCGCCCGTCCCATCCATTTATTTCACCTATCTCGTTGCTAGCGTAAATCTGGCCACCCCAACGATCATAAATTTCAATGCTTAGACCAACGATCACATCGTTTGAAAAAACCTTAAAAGCAGCATTGTCGATGTTGGTCGAATTAGGATAAAACACATTGGGAATATATAGCAATCTTTCCCGGATTACTTCTACCTTAACATAAGTCGAAATAAGTTCCGTGCAGCCCGCTTCGTCATTCACCAACAGTTCCAGTGTAAAATCGACTTCCGTATTGATCTGCGTACTTTGGCAATCGGTACAGGAAATATTATCGTTTTCACTCCACAAATAGGTATAGTCGGCATCACCACTCACGGTAGGGGTGGCAATAAAGTTTTGCGAAGGTCTTACAATAGTGGTATCAGGTAGCGAGGCCAATATATCCGGGCTGGTCGCAATCGTGACAGTTTCAACAAATTCGCAGCCGATATCGTCCGTATAAATGATACGATAGCTACCTTCATTCAAATCCCGGACCGCTCGGTCTGCCACCTCTTCCATATTTATGGTAAAACTATCAACATCCAGTTCCGAATTGAGATCAATGGTACCCGTTCCTTCGACACAAATGATATCCGTAAAATCCTCCAGTAAGGTCGGCGCATCAATCGTGCTGATTTCCGCCTCCAATACTTGCGAACAGCCGTCAGGGTTGGTAATAGTTACAAAGTAATTCCCCTCGGCAAGTAGGTCTGCTTCGTTGGTGGTAGAAATACCATCTACCCACTCATACGTGTAGTCCGCTGAATCAGAGGCTTCAAAATCAAGGGTAATTTTACCATTTGCTTCGCCAGGACAGGCTTCTTCGATCGTCCTGACGGGGATATCCAATGCAGCATCCTCCAGGGTCAGGGTAAGTAGGCTATCACACCCGGCCACGTTGGATAGGCTAATCTCGTAGATACCAGCCGTCATAAAAACATCACCCGTCGCTGGAAAGGTATAATTTTCTCCGAGACACTTGACTATTGTCAGCGTGCCTAAGGATGGTTCTCGATAAGTGAATGCATACGTTACGGTAGAATCACACCCAAAAGAGTTGGTAAATTCCCGCTCTAACGACGGAGTGGTTGGAGTGATCCACGTTCCACCAATCAATACGGAATCGCCCGAACAAATATCAATACCAATATCAATGAAATCCTCACTACCGATGGTAACGGTCACCACATCCGTAGCTGAATTGTTACATTCGTCGGTAACGGTCAGCGAATAAGTACCGCTCGTAGCGGGATTAATTAACTGCGTGTCTTCACCAGAACTCCATTCGTAGGAAAAACTGCCCGAGGGGCCCGTGATCTCAATTGGCTCTCCGGAACAAACAACCAGGTCATTACCGAGACTAAATGAAATGTCGATATCCTCTATGCTGATCGTCGTATAATCGTTGGAATAACTACATTCGGAGATGGACCGTATCGAAGGGTTATTGTCAAAATCAAATGGCAGAACGCCCGTCCCGTTGTCATTTATATTGAATAAAAAATCTCCGCTCGCCGTTGCTGGGATAGTGAAATTGACCGAAACACATTCTCCCGAAGATAAATCTATTTCCTCCGTGAAATTATCAAATACGGAAATCGGCTCTCCGTCCTCACTGCTGTAAACGACTATCGGTAATGTATTGTCCACATCAGATCCGCCCAGGTTGCATATTTCCATCATTATCAGATCACACGAGAGATAATTCAGGGAAGTTAGAGCAAGGTCTGTACAATCCGGATCTTCACAATCCGTAAATCCATCCCCGTCATCGTCGATCCCATTATTACAAATTTCTTCCGACCCACATTCTGCGATAGCTACACTCAGCAGATTTTCCGCATAATCGCATTCTACCAGCGAAGTATTGGGAAAATCATCCTCTACAGATAGTGGAAGGCTTGTAGTGCCGGCATCATTAATTATCACGAATAGTTCGCCGACATAATCTGCGTCAATACTGATGTCGAAGGTAAAACACGAATCCCGCTCCAGTTCGATATTGATCGCGTCGGTTTCACGAGTGACATCCGTAGTTGTCGGGTTGCCGTAATAGAGCGTGTAGGAAACCGCTTCGTCTACATTCGCCACCCCCGTATTGCAAATTTCCAGCTGTATGTTTTCGCAATCAGTCGCTACGAGCGAAGTAAGGGAAAGGTTTGTCTCAATCGTTTCGGGAATCTGATATTGGTTAAGAAATCCATTCAGGGATGATCCGACATTTGGGCGTTGCGGTGCCTGTTGGACGGCGGGTACCGTGAGGTCATCGTTTATGTGAACGTTGAAATAATTTTCCTGATTCCAGATAGATCTGCTATCCGCCCAAGTGGTAGTACCTCCAGAAGAAAACGCTGTCAGACGTCCTTCGGAATCAAAGAATGTCACCCCACAAACGACGAGAATTTCGGCTTCGTCATCCATATTATAATCCACGACAATGGGGTTTTCACCTTGGGTGATTGCGGTACAACTGATCAATTCCACAACAGTGCCATCCAGACCATTGAGGATACCTAATCTCATTTCATCGCGATAAACTATTTCCAGCGTATTATTGGCGTCAAAATCAAACATGGTTACCGCCGTATAGCCCGTTCTTTCTCTGATGGTGGTAGTCCACAGCGTGGTAAGATCGTTGTCCAGCGCGATGATCAGGCCATTGTCCGCTTCGCTAATATATACCATTTCGGGTAGACCGTCTCCGTCGATGTCGTTGATGTTAGGCAAACCCTTCAGACCTTCGAGAATCATTGTACTCTGTAATTCTACATCAGTAAAGGGGTTCCAAACGGCTATTCTTGTGTCACTCATTGAAAGGACATCCAGTACGCCATCGTTATCCCAGTCGGCGCAAACTGACAATGAAGAACCTGACATGGCAGCGGAATTATCACGTTGCAGCGTGAACGTTCCGGTGGCCATATCAATGGCGTACACCTTGGAATTGGAGACCAATTCCAAACCACTACAGTCAGGGCAAAAGGAGTCCGGCAAGATATCTATCGCCACGGAGGTACCCTTTACATTAGAATTTGATATCGCATTCGGAATAAAAAGGATTTCCGCGCCGGTGTCTCCATCAAATATCCGGTTGGAGGTGTAGATTTCGGGAACGCCATTTTGATCAAAATCTGCGGCGCTTAGATTATTTATTAATATTACGTCTTCGCTACTCCACAACGGTGCTCCGGTAGCACTGAATGTTTGTATGTTCGCACCGTTGTAATAAATAATTTCGGCACCCGGGCTGGTTGACACGACGTCTGCGATTAACAACCGTGATTCTATAATTCCTTTACCTGGATCAATAGAAAATTGTACTGCCTGAGTGTTTGCATCCAGTACGTACAAGATGCTGTCAGCTCCAAGCATCACAATTTCATTATTGCCGTCTCTGGTAAGGTCACCTACTACAAAATTTATAAAGGACTCGAATATCTGATCTGTTGCGATAACCTCAGACTGTATAACGAGGTTGCCAGGCTCCAGGATAAGGCATTCATTATCTAGACAAGCATTGTAATAAAAGTCGCTGCATGATCCGACCATACAGCAGTCATCGTCAAAACAATCGATTAAACCGTCCATATCATCATCAATACCATTATCGCAAATTTCTACTTGTGCGTAAAGGGCACTAATATTAAAGAGTGTGATGATCATCCAAAAAAGCCGTGTGAACATTCGTTAAAATTTTTGTTAATTTTATAATGGGAACAATAACTTGCATTAGTGGCGGCTTATTGTCATCATTTTGTTTTTTTAGAGATTGTCTAGAATTTGCTAGTTGATTTAGCATAAAAGAGCAAAACGAAAGAATTCAATATTTTTATTTGGTTAATTAAAAAATAATAATTACCTAACTTTTCATTACACCATATTTAATTAATATTAAAATACACTTAGACAATGAAATTATTTTTAACATTATTAATAGTATTATCTATAGCAACCGCTAATTTCTCTCAAGTAGTTTTTTCTGCTGATTTTGAAGATGAAACCCTGGGAGGTATGACGATAGTAGACAACGATGGACTTATAACATCTGCAGGAGTTTCACCATTTTCGGATGCGTGGACTTTGTCCAATTCATTTATTGAAGAAGCATTTGGCATTACCTCCAAAGTGGTCATTAGTAACTCCAGGTATACGCCGGCTGGAACCGCAGATGACTGGTTGATTTCGCCTCCGATGACCATAGCAGAAGCGGGAACCGCCGTATTATGGAAGGCCCGAGCATTAAGTGATGACAGTTTTGACGGGATGCAAGTACGGGTTTCTACCACCGATAATAATATCCAGTCATTTACCGATGTCATTTACTCATCATCGGGAGAGTCACCTGAACTTACCCAAAGAAGTGCATCGCTCAATGATTATACCGGACAGCAAATATATATTGCATTCATTAATAATTCTACGGATAAATACCTTTTAATGATTGATGATATTGTAGTTAAACCCATAGATCCTGCTAATGCAACCATCACCTCATTTGCTACTGAGCCGTATCAATTAAAAAACCAGGACGTTGGTATTGCCATCAACGTTGCCAACAATGGTGGGTTTGAATTAAACACTTTAGATTTAAAATGGTCTGATGGTAGCAATGAATATGAAGAAACGATCACCGGACTTGCCCTGCAAACCGGAGAATCTACCGTAATCACCAGTAGTACTGGTTTTATTGCCAATGAAAATATTGTTTATCCGTTAGAGATTACCATATCCGATCCCAATAATGAACAAGACGCTGATTTGTCAGATAATACTATTTCAGTTGAAGTATCAGGTATAACCTATATTCCAAACAGAAAGGTAGTCGGAGAAGAAGGTACTGGAACCTGGTGTGGCTGGTGTCCCAGAGGAACGGTAGCACTGGATTCTATGGAGGCCTTTTTCAGCGATGAGTTCATCGGTATAGCCGTCCATAATTCTGATCCTATGGAGGTGGCAGAATATAATAGTGGATTAAATTTTCAGGGATTTCCGAGTGGAAAAATCAACAGGGTACTTAATATAGATCCTTCTGATTTTAAATTGGGTTTGGAGATTACAAAAGAAGCGGTATCCCCGGTGGCAGTTGATCTGGTTGCGACTGGTAATGAAAGTGATCGAACAATTTCAGTAGAATTTAGCACGGAATCTGTTACTCAACTTATCGATAAGGATTTTAGAATGTCTGTGATCATTATGGAAGATAACGTCACAGGAACAACCTCAAATTATAATCAGACAAATAACTTTTCCGGGACAGCGCCTGGTGTGCTCGTAGGTGTTGACGGTGTAGATTGGTCGACCCTCCCTAACCCTGTTCTGGCGGCTGATATAGATTATGATCACGTTGCAAGAGCTATTCTCGGCGGCTTTGATGGATTAGCTGGGTCAATACCCGCCAACCTTTCAGCTGGTGATGTAATTACAGAAGTATTCTCGTGGACCGTGCCAACTACCATGAATATGGATGAGTTACACGCCATAGCGATGATTATAGACAATGCAACCGGAGCGATAATTAATGCAGAAAAATCTGAAATTGACGTGGTTACTTCTACGAATGAAAAAATCGCTGATGCCATGGTTAATGTTACTCCAAACCCTGCTAATCAGAAAGTGCTACTGGACATTTCTTTAGGATCAGATGCTGAGGTCAACTTGCTCGTCTTAAACGGAATTGGCGAGGTGGTGAGTAATGAATATTTAGGAAGGGCGTCCGGGTCTTTTGAAAGTTTATATGATGTATCTTCGCTGCCTGATGGTCTTTATATATTTAAAGTATCCATCGATAACATCGTATCTACCAAAAAAATTATTGTTTTAAAATAGTGTATTGACGAAGCGGTGAATTGGGTTTAGCGAGAGATTATAACAACTCAGGTTAGACATTTTTCAAGTATCAAAATTGTTTGAGTGCGTGTTCACCTTAAAAATGTTGACAAAAAATACCCCATATGGTTTTACAAAAATTAATATTAGAGAATTTCAAGCAATATGCGTCTCTGAATCTGGAATTTAAAGAAGGATTGATTGGAATTATTGGAAAAAACGGATCTGGTAAATCTTCCATTTTTGACGGAATTCTACTGTGTCTGTTTGGGTCGACGGTATCGACGGATAAAGCGTTTTACAAAACCAGCTGGGCAGAAAAAAAAGACCATGTAAAGTTAGAACTATGGCTGGAAGTCGCCGGAAAACAGTATCGAATTTTAAGAGAGTTTCGGGGCAAAGCACTGGCACCTCATGCAGGTATTTACGACCAAAAAGATGTACAGTTAGCGACGGGAGCAACTGCCGTGAATACGGAGGTTAGTCGGCTGATCGGAATGGATAAGGACGCTTTTACCCGGTCTATTTTTAGTGGACAGAAAGAACTTGGGATATTATCAAATACAAAAGGTGAGGAGCGAAAAAAGATGGTTCGTAAAATGATTGGTCTTGACAATTTGGATCAAATTCAAAAATTGGTACGAGAAGATCGGAATATTTTAAAAAGAAACGTAGAGGGTCAGCGCGCCTTATTGCTCGCCCCGGAAGATTTGAAATCTATCAAGGGTGAAATTAAGGAACTCACCAAAAATAACAAAGCACTGGCAAAGTCGCTGGACAAAGATCAGAAAAAGTTAGAAAAAGTAAACAAAGCTTATCACCATGCTAAAAAAGCTTTTGCGCTTCAATTGGCTGCTTCCGAAAGTTTTAATTTACATAATACGGAACAGGCTCGCTACCTTTCTATCCTTGACAGTATCAAATCGGATGATGAGCGGCTGAAAAAGGAATTAACAGCGCTTAAATTACTGAAGAAAGAACAAAAAAAACTGGAAGGTCCGGTTGCCGATCATTTGAAAGAGGTCGAAATATTGAGTAGCCTGGAAACAGAAAAGAATAGATTTCAGGAACTTAAGTCGCTAGAAAAACAAAGACTGGATTATCTCGCTGGCCTGACGGAGATTAAAACCAACATCGAAAAACTGAATGGATCAGAAAATGAATATAATAATTTAACCAAAGCACTGGCCGAACTGGAGCCTAAAATCTCCAGGCAACAGAAAAACAGAGACCTTAAAACAAGAGAATTACAAGAACTAACGGAGCATCGCGGAAAAATACTGGGGAGTATTACGGATCGAAATAACCAACTTAACACTATCGTTGCATTAGGTGAAGATGCCGAATGCCCTACCTGTCTGCAACCACTCGTACAGGCGTATCAGAAAACGGTAAGTAAGTTGAAAGGAGAGATTGAAGTTTACGAAAATACAGAACTAAAGACCCTCAATAAAAGTATTGAGTCTGTAAATCTGTCCATTGAGAAAGAAAGTTTTTCCCATAAAAAACTAATGGAAGAGAAACAAACTATTTTACTTGCTCACAAAGAGACAGAAGGTAATCTAAAAAATCTTGAGAAAGAAAAAACTCGTTTGATTAAAGGGCAAAAGGCGGTTTTGGATAAAGAAACCGAAATTAAAAGATATGCTAATTTGAAATTTGATCAGAAAAGATATGATGAATTAAAAGAAAAAATCAAGGCCTTTAAACCTGCCTATCTGGCATTTCAAATCAACGCAAACAAGTTAAAAACTATTGATTCGGTGAGCGAACAACTTGCCAAAAATAAAACACGATTTACCAAAGGGCAGGACAAACTGAAAACGGTCGTGGCAGCCATCAAGGCCACTGGATACATGCCAGAAAAATACCAGGCCGCACAAATTAAACAAGACACTCTGGAAACAGAAAAAGAACAATTACAGCAGGCCGTTCAGGAACTAACCCGTCAACAAAGCGCACTCGAAAATCAGCTGGCTACCCGCCAACAACGAGTTGAAACCGATGCGGCTAATCGCTCAACCATCGCAGAAAATTTAATCGAATTGGAAGAGCTGGAAACACTCGATGGTCTATTTAAAGCTTTTAAAACTTTTATCCTTGACAAAATAAAACCTACGATTACTAACTACGCAGGAGAACTGTTTGAACGAATTACCAAAGGGCGCTACGAGAGTATTCACGTAGACGACAATTTTGACTTTCAGATTTATGAGAATGGAACGGCCTACCCTATTTCCCGGTTTTCGGGTGGTGAAGTTGATCTGGCCAACCTTTGCTTACGGATCGGAATCAGTAAAGCAATTGCAGAACTTTCGGGTAGTACAGAGGCTTTGAGTTTTCTGGGTTTTGACGAAATTTTTGGTAGCCAGGACGAGGATCGCCGTATGGAAATTTTATTGGCGCTGGAGCATCTGAAGGAGCAGTACCGACAGATTTATATTATTACCCATGTTGATACGGTCAAGGATTATTTCCCGAATATCTTGCAGGTAACACAATCCGGGGCGGGATCGAATGCGTTATTTCAGTAATAGACTTGTTGGCTAAACAAAAGACAGAATATATCCCAGTATGGCCCCGCCAAAAATAATCCATAAAGTATTTAGTTTTTTAAAATAAAAATAGACGAAAAAAGAAAGCGCGCCAATAGCAATGGTTTTCCAATCAATCAAAATACTTTCTGCCATCTTTATACTGACGACGACCATGACGGCAACGGCAGCAACATTTACTGCTTCTAAAAATGACTTCAATGGAGCACTTTTTCTCATTTTGTGAATCAGTGGATTGAGTAACCAAACGTAAAAAAAGGAAGGGATAAACATACCGAGAGTAGCTAAAATAGCGCCCGAATAGCCACCAATTTTATAACCAATAAAAGTGGCCGTTGACAAAACCGGACCAGGTGTTACTTGTCCGACGGCGATGGCTTCCACCAGGTCAGCGTGGGTTAACCATCCAACTTGCTCGATTAATTCGCCATCTAAATAAGCAAAAAGGACATAACCACTTCCAAATAATACAGCACCTACTTTTAGAAAAATAAAAAATAACTTCCATTTTGAATAAGGAATCGCTGCTGCAGCGGTAAAAAATAATAGCGGCGCAATGCTGCTATTCAGCTGTTTTCTATTGGTAGCAAAATGTAGGAGCAGCACCAGGACTCCTGCGGCTAAGATACAAAGTATCTCATTGACTCCAAGAAACGAAACAATAATAACCGCCACGCCAATCGCTGCTAAAAATTTTGTTTTAACGGCTTTCTTTCCCAGCTTTAGAATAGCACCGACGATAAAGGAAAGTACCGCTGCTTTGATACCGTTGATGATTGGAACCACCCAGGCAATTTCACTGAATTTTTCGAAAAAAACCGCGACTGCTAAGGTCAATAAAACCGCTGGAAAAATAAAACTCATTCCCGCAACGAAAAGCCCCACAGCACCGCCCCGGTGATAACCAACGTGCATCGTCATTTCGGTAGAATTGGGTCCTGGAATTAAATTGGTAGCGCCCATATAATCCAAAAATTCTTCGGTAGTGAGCCATTTTTTTTGTTCTACTAAATCTTCCTGCATCATGGCTACGTGTGCGGCGGGACCACCAAAAGCCACAAATCCCAAGCGAAGGAAGTACTGGAATATTTCTTTCATAGTTGTGTTGTTGTTAAGTTATATTGTTATCGGGCGTGTTTATTTAGCGATGTTCTATCGGTTAATTGTACATTAGTTTTGTTAATTTGGTCTTAATGATTATTTATTTCTAATTTTTTATCTACGCCCCTTAACCGTTCACCTAGAAAACGAAAGAAAAGAGGTCTTACCATTTAAAAGATAAGACCTCTTTATTAGGTAATTTAATCACCCTTATCATCCAATCTTATATTTCTCCGACAACTGCTTCGGTTACGTTGATGATATGATCCCCTACTTTTTCTAAAGAAGAGAATAAATTGTTGTAAATCATTGCAGTTTTGGAGCTGTAATCCTCCGTTCCAATTTTTCGGTTGTTCTCATCGCGCAATCTGTTACGCATCTCATTGATTGCTATTTCCGCAATTTTCGCTTCATCTTTTGTGACTTTGTCGTAACTCGGTGTATTCAAATTTTTGACCATAATGGCAAAAGCGTGATCTACCGTTTCAATCATCTTATTAATATTTTCCCGCTGCTCTGGAAGGAAGTAATTTTTGTCTTCGATTTTCTTTTCAATAGCCTTAGAAATTTGGAAGTAGATATCTCCAATTCTTTCTAGGTCATTACAAATATTTAGGATAGAACGCAATCTCAAACCGGTCTTTGGGGTAATCTGCTGGTTAGAAAGTTTGGTCATATATTCGGTGATTTCAATTTCCAAACGATCCGTGATCTTCTCATATTTTTTGAGTTTCTTCAACATTTTCTTCTGCTCCTTAGCATCTGTTGAGTTGATCAAAGTTTTAGCGAAACCAGACATTCTAGCAGCAATTTCCCCAAAATGGCCAACTTCTTTTTGTAATTCGATGGTAGCCAATTCTGGTGTTCGAATGCCGCCACCAATAAATTTTAAAGTAACCTCATCTTCCTCATCTTCTGCAGTTCCAGGTACTGTTTTGATAGCCATTTTAACAAGCCATGGAACAAACCAAATTAAAAGAAAAACATTGATAATATTGAACGTCGTATGGAAAGCTGCCAGAATGTAGGTATTTGTAACATCAGCCGCTTTCAAGTCCTCTGTTTTCAACTTCTTATTAGTTTCAAAAATGTCACTGAAATTTTCCACGAAAGTGGTCAAAAACTCAATCACCCAAGGTAGTAATATTACCATCCAACAAACTCCGATAATATTGAACATCGAGTGAATTCTCGCCGAACGTTTTGCCTCTGTATTTCCAACAAGAGATGCAATTTCTGCGGTGATGGTTGTTCCAATATTTTCACCCAAAACCATTGCTGCTGCCACCTCAAGTGGAAGCAAACCTGCATAAACTAAGGTCAAAGTAACCGCCATCGCAGCACTTGATGATTGCACAATAACCGTAACCAATGCCCCCAGTAATACAAATCCAATTCTGGAGAAAATTCCATATTGTGCGAAATCCTCAATCCATGAGAAAGCATCTTTTCCCAGATCAGGAACCGCTTCCTTTAAGTAATTAAGGCCTAAGAAGAGGATTGCAAAACCAATTAAGAACTCACCCCAGTATTTGAGTCTTGATTTACCACTGAACAGCATTGGAACCCCAATAGCAAAAAGTGGAATGGAATAAGCACTCAATTTCACTTTAAAACCAAGAATAGCAATAATCCAACCTGTTAAGGTAGTACCGATATTTGCCCCCATCATAATCCCCGCAGACTCGACCAATGTCAATAAACCTGCGTTCACAAAACTTACGGTCATTACGGTAGTTGCGGAAGATGATTGCAGCAAAGCAGTGATCAAGAACCCAGTAAAGACGCCTAAGTATCTGTTTTTGGTCATCGTTCTCAATATATTCCTAAGCATTGAACCGGCTGCTCTTTGAATACCATCACTCATGATTTTCATTCCGTAAACGAAAAAGGCCAAGGCACCAAGGATTTCTATTATATTCCAAATTTCCATAGTAGTTTTTTTAATGTTTTATTTCTTAGATGTATTAACACACCTAGTTTTTGAAAATTGGCTAAGGATCATTAAAAGATCCTAAGTAACTAGTGCCTACGGCACAAAATTATTAGGTAATATATTTTGCCACAAAGTAAAAAGGACACTAAGGTTTTCTTTGTGTTTTTGTGGCAATCGCTATACAAAGCAGCTTAATGCTGTAGGCACTAGCAGTTTTTTATTTTAAAAATGGATATCTACTTGTGCTCTGATTAATAACGCATCATTTCCCGCTTGTATGTTAATGAAAGAAAAATCTGTTTGTACCTTTAACTTGTGACCAACAACATACTTTGAAATACCCAATGTATAATGTTTTTCGTCTCTGGCAACCCCCGCATCCGGATTTATATCTGTATATCGAATGGCTACTTCGTAATTGTTTTTCATCACGTATCCAACAGACATATTGAGTCCGGTCCCCGTGAAAAAAGTACCAATAAGGTTAGGACCGTTTTCCGTTTCTTCAAAAACAAAAGGATCGTTGTCCCCGGTTCTCTTGTGTACATATTCCGTCATTACAGAAAAACCCTGATATTTGAACATTAAATCTGCAAAAACCGTATTTAAATTTTTACCAATATAATCTCCATCAGCATTTTGGATAAATTCCCCTAATTGCCCTCTTTCCCTCACCGCACCTCTGTTCGTATCGTAGGACAGTCCAATGGCCAGTTTCGGTGTTTTTGTTCTGGAGACATCCGCTCCAACGTATTCACCTTTGGAACCAAACTTACCCATTGGTAAATACTCTACCCGAAAAGTATAACCAGTACCACCAAAGTTACCTTGGGTTACATTTCGTCCTTCCCCTTCGCTGATGGCGATCGTTGACTTTATCAGCGATTTTCCTAATTTGAGCTTATGTTTAAACTGTAAACCAACATCCCGGTCAATATTATAGCGGGAATTCAACCGCGAACGATCTACAAACTGCAAATCTCCCGATGAAATTACCCGTTCCCGGTTTCCCGGAAGTTTTCGCTGACCGAAAAGTACGGAGAAATTTTTATAAAAATTCCATTCAACCGAAGCATCTAAGACAAGTTTAGGTGCTGTTCGGAATTCACTGGAAATTCCACCACTGATGTCCCGGTTTGAGAGTGCCAGCTCAAATTTATAGGTCAATTTTGGTGAAACAGCCCAACCGCCAAACTTAAATCGGGCACGACGAATCAAAAACCCGGTTTCATAATTCTCTAAATTGGATAATTTATCATCCGCCAAATCCCATTCCCCAGTATATAAGGTTTGAAATCTTAAGCCGAATTTCATGTAGAATGTGGAGTCTTTTCCCATTATTCGCAATCCTTTACCAAACTTCGCGGGAATTGACTGGGCAGATACATGGGTAAAACCCAAAAGAACAATGGCCACAAAAATAACCTTGTGCCATAAAACGATTTTCTTTTTGTACAAAATAAATTGATTAACAGTATTAAAAATTACATCCGTAAGAATTTGAAAATCAACTCATTACAAAACGCATTTAAGAACTTAACCCCATCGTCTGAATTATGCAAAGCTAATCTTCTCATGTTAAGTGCAGGTTAACTATACATTAACTCGGCATTAAATTATTGATCCTTATTTAATACGAAAAGATCTATTTCTTATTTGAACATCCTGGTGCCAAAAGCATTAAGTAAAAAGTAGAACGGTTAGAACAAAGAGATCTTTTTTATATCCGTTTCCAATTATAAATCATAATACTCCAGAAGATGAAATTTAATTTGTTTATACTAATGCTACTCCTTGTAGGTTGCCAGCCAGAATCTTTACAGCCCCTCAATAGTGAGACTTTGGAGATATCTCCAGATATTGACATCTCCAGGCCTTCCGTTGAGCACGATCAGTTTTTTTTTACATTTGATGAAGATCAGGTAGACCAGATTCACACGACCAGAGGAGTCAACTTTCAGATTACCGATCCGATACCAATGCTTAGGCTGAATGAAGATAGTATGACTGTGAAAAAGATGAAGATCAGGGGAAATTCGGCGGCGAATGTTCGTAGAAAATCCTTTAACGTAGATACGGAGGAATATCTGATTTTTGAGGAAACTGAAAACAGGAGTATGACCGAAAGTAAAGATTTCAGATTACTGGCCATGCCTTTTGATAAGTGTTATATCGAAAACAGAATTGGGTTTGGTTTATTGCAAAAAGCAGCATTATTTCCCATTGCTTTTAAATATGTCGAAGTCTTGTTTAATGGCGAAACCAATGGTACTTACTTGTTAATTGAAAACCCTAACGATTATTTTCTGGATAAGAACGACTATTCTATCTTAATTAGAAGAGGTTATAATGGTTATATTGATTCGTATAAATATGATGAGGAAAATTGGGATGGATTCGTGGCACAAGATTATTTAGATGCCTTTGATCAAATTTATATCCGAATAAAAAACTACGAAGGTGCCGAACTATTTACACAGATTAATGACGTTTTGGATCTACGGCAATATATGCGAAAAATAGCTTTTGATTATTTAATTCAAAATGGTGACTATACGGATGAAATATACCTCTACGATCAACCCGGTGACGACAAGATTCAGTTTCAGGTTATGGCTTGGGACCTGGATGATCTTTTTATGAATCAACCGCACGAAATCGGTAATTCCTGGAGTACCGGAAAACGCTTTGGAGATCGATATTACGCTACCATAGAAGACGTAATAAATGAAATAGGAGAAAAATTAATCTTTTCAATTGAAGATGACCTGGATTACACGATTGCTAAAGATCCCTATTTATATGCTATCTATCTGGAGGAATTGGAAGCTATGATGGAGCTCATTACGCCGGGAGACATCAGATCAGAATTTGAAAAAATAGCTGTAGCACTCGAAAGTTTTTTTGCGGACGAACATATTTTTACTCAATCGAGTCATGATATAAGCTATTGTAATATCCAAAATTTAAGAGATCAAATCGAAGAGAAAAAAACGCTTTTGATTAATCGTCGTCAGGAAATACTGGGTCAATTGTAAACATAATGAGGAATTTTATACGCAGGACAATCTAAAATGAACAAAATCCAGATGATGGATTAGATTAGTACCCAGGACACTAAATAATCCTTATCTTTACAGGTTCATAAAAAACTGATCATACTATGAACACCCTAAAGAATCTAGTCTTAATAATTTTTATTTTTTCTTACAATACTGCGCCGCTTCCTGCGCAAGTTCAGTCAGAAGATTTACCAATGGCCCAATCCATTAATGAAGGGTCTGTCAGTGATCAATTTGAATATGCGATCAAAAAATCCAATAATTATAATGACAGTTCCGGTAGATCTTACGAAGTCATCAAACGAAGTATGTTCCTTAATTTGAAAAAAAACACCCTCGATTCATTGGGTGCCATTCAAGCCAGATTAGACAACTCCATCAGTACGGTTTCTAAACAGAAAAAAGAGATAGATTTACTTAAAGCAGATTTAGAAAAAACGCAAAATTCGCTCACTTCAACTATGGAGGAAAAAGATAGTATGAGCTTGTTTGGGATACCGATGAGTAAAATAAGTTATGGTATTTTAATGTGGTCCATCATTGGCGCCTTATTGGCTTTGTTACTAATCTTCATTTTTAAGTTCAAGAATAGTAATTTGGTTACAAATTCTGCCAAGTCTGCGTTGTCTGATTTAGAAAATGAATTTATTGCGCACAAGCGTACAGCACTCGAACGGGAGCAAAAGGTTAAAAGACAACTGCAGGATGAGATTAATAAGCATGCACGGTAGTTTTTTTTGCGTATTAAATAAAGAAGAAAAACAGATAACACCTTAGCTGCTTTTACCCGCTACCTTGATCATGGTTATAATGTTTAATCAGAAAACCAAACCTACTAAACGCGCTCCTTGTTTTTCACCTGAATCACTTGTGCCGCGATGCTAACTGCTATTTCTTCCGGAGTTTCACTTTTTATCGATAATCCGATTGGGGCATAAAGGGTGTTTAGCTCTGATCGGGTAAAACCCTCTTTCAGCAAATCCTTCCACATGGTTTTCAGTTTTGCCTTACTGCCTAAAACGCCCATAAAAGGATAGTACTTCCTGATTAGTTTTCGAACAACCAATTTATCATCAGTATATTTATTGGTCATAATTGCTACGTAAGTATGATTGGTGTGCGGTACGTAGTCATCAATTTTATCATAATCAACAATCATTTTTTGATGCGCAAACTGATTGTTTTCCAAAGTGTTCAGCCGTTCCCGATTATCAAGTACCACCACATAAAAATCAAGTTTGACAAAGAGTTCAGCCACGGCGACACCAACATGCCCTCCACCTATAATATAAAGTGTTTCTCTAAAGCCCAAGTGCTCTTTATAAAACCAGTCTTCGCCTGAATTGATTTGATAATCAAATTGATTCTCCAGCACATCTGTAGAGAAAAAGAAGGAATTGGGTAACAGAACTAGCGTTCCCTTCCGACTATTTTTCAAACAGGATAAAATGCTTTCAATCACGGAAATATCTCCAGCGTCTAAAAAATGAAAAGCAACGGTTTGTTCTCCGGAACAGATCATTCCGGAACCGTCTTTTACTGGTCCTTTGTGAATTTGCTTTTTAATAAAGTCAGGAGAATTTTCCGTTGATAGTAGCTTCTGAGCTGCATCTACCAACGAAAATTCCATGACCCCTCCCCCAACTGATCCAAAGATAAATTTGTCCTGAGCCACAAGCATCTTAAATCCTTTTCGTCCGGGAGAACTACCAGAATTTTCAATTACTGTCAGGACGTACACTTTTTGCTGGTCTTGCAATTTATTTAAAAGATGTTGCCAGAATATCATTGAAAAATTGTTTCACTTAATGCGTAATAAATAGCCATGATGGCAGAAAATACAGCACTCGCCGTAAATCGCCAATTTAGCTTTATTTTATTTTGTATTCCGTAATTTGCAATAAATGAGATTGGAATGTTGGCCAAAAATGACCAGCAGGCAATCAGGAATAAGCTACTATTGATTTGGCTAAAATTACCAGAAAATAATTTAATAATTACCAGATGTCGAAAAATCCATATGGGATTAAAATAAGCAATAGCCAATCCAGTTTTGGCCAGGGTCTTTTTTATTCCACTAAAAGAACTGGTTTTCTTATCAATCCAGGCGAAATAATTAGGGATTTCCAATGCATAGACCGTAGCGCCTATTGCGATCATTCCGAGGAGACGGTAGATAGAAAATTCGTTTAATAGTAGTGCCGCAATGGTGTCTCCCACGGGGTAAATAATGGCTCCTTTGAGGATATATTGTCTGGTATATTTCAGTTTTTTGTATTTTAGGAACGGTTCAAAAATAACTGGGCATATTGATCAACGTAGGAACAAGGCAATGCCTTGTTCCTACGTTGATCTGTTAACTCAACTTTTTCTGCGGTCTTCTTTGAGTTTTTCAAATACTTTAGAGGGCGGCATCTATGCGTTGGAAGGACCGATTAACCAGTCACTAATCAACTATTCTTAATGCCCAGGAAAAATTAACAATTTTAAATACATACTAATTTAGTACCCGAACCACTAGTCCACCACCACCTTAAGCACCACCAACCCTTCGGCCGAACGCACCTTCACAAAATAAGCTCCTTTCGCCCAACTGGAACAATCAAAATTATGAATAGCTCTGCTTCCATTATGTACAATCTTACGCTGCTCTATCAACACACCAAATACATTAATCACTTCTATTTGAAAATTCGCAGTAGTTGTTCCTTTGATAGAAAGCTGAAAATTATCCGGACTTGGATTTGGAAAAATATCCAGTGTATGCGAAAGCAAAGGTTGCTCAGATATATCGACGGCAACTGGTATACCGCGCAGAAAAACCGGTGCTCCAGTAAGACTAATTTCATTTGCAAATACGATGTTAAAATTTCCCGTTTGAGAAAAATTCCATTCACGCTTTTCTAAATCGGTCATGTTCATGGAGGCAGGCATGCTATAATTACCAGCTACAGACTCGGATTGGTCCGTGGTGGTTTTTGCCCAAAGGATAAAAGTATAAGTGCCATCCGAATTTTCGTAAGCAGCGCCACCAATGTTCGCAGGAAGGTTGAGTGCTGTCGTTGCTGCAGCATCATAAGTTGCATCCGATAATAGTGCAGTCATTGTTTGGCTGGCAATTCCCTGGCTGGTTAGTTCCTCACCGGATGGTTCAATATCGGAGAGGCGATGAAAAAGTCCCATGGCATCAAACCCACTGTTCGCATCTTCTGGTAATTTCTTTCTGGCTAATTGAAACAGGTCGAGCTGAAGTATATTATTCAATTCACAACCTACCCGTGTTTTTATGAGAAAGTTACGTTGTGCTTCCTCGGAGCCCATCTCATCGTCAAAAGCGATACCTGGTATATTAGCTTCCGTAATAATCCATTTTTTTGCGGGATACAATTGATCGTTGTAACCATAATTGTACAGTACCGTTCTAAAATCTATTTGTTTTTGCAGGATGCCATCGGTCGCTGCATCAGAGTGTCGGAAATAATCAAAGTCACCGATATCATTATTCCATTCACGCAAGCTTCCATCAATATGTGGGTAAGCATGATAACTCATCACATCAAAATAGGCACCGCCATTGTCAGGGTACACATCGGTTATCTGACCTTCGTCGGGATTATCACTATGCCGCATCACCAAATCTAAAAAAGACGGAAAGCCCAAACCTCCGATCGCAACATACGCATCTGGATCTATGCTTTTTATGACTTCGTAACTAATACGCAGCATACGGATATAGGCGAAAATCGGCGCACGTATGGACATGTCGCAGGGTTCCGGAACATTGTCAAACCAGTTGCCAGGTTGACCAGCATCTTTATACCCGTTCCCGGAGTAATCAAAATCTGGCTCGTTCCAGACTTCCCAAAACCGGACATAATCCTGATAGGTAGTAACCATCCGGTAAACATAAAGTGCGTAGTGATTCTCATCATTCACTGGAGTACCATTGGCACCGCCATCCCAAATGTCGAGATACATATTGGAGAACAATTCCGATTGATGATTTGGACAATAAAAGGTTTCCTCCTGATGTTCATCCGTCGGATAACCAATAAAGGCTACGTGGTCCTCCATTCCTACGGATTGATAGTGTTGAAAGTCATCAATTTCTACGTCGTATCCCCATTGTTCCAAAAAAAATTCTGGTAAAGAAGCACGGAAGGCTCCTACTCCCGCCTCCCCGGCGGCAATATCTGCCAGGTCCTCATCGCCCCAATCTGATCCGTGATATCCGGGATTGACGCCAAAGCGGAATTTACCATTGTAATCCGGTACTTGATCCTTGGCTGTAAAGTTAATTTGCGCATTTAGTATCCAGCTAGAACAAATTATTAGTAATAATGTAGTGGTGATTTTAATCATGATGATACGGTTTTTGTGCTTGCCTTTATATCAGGAACTATAAAAAATAGTCTCGAAATTTCAGATGCTTAAGACGTTATATATTTTATTCTTGCCTATCTCATCTGCGAACGAAGATAACAAGAAGCCCGAAGCATTTTTCTAACAATGTGATTTTACGGTAAAGTATACAACGCGTTTGCATAGTAATGCCAAATATATCTACTTCTCCTGGAAATGCAAAATTTTGTGGTTTTGATATTTTTGTTTAATAACATTGCCAATATGCCATATATGTGAACTAAAGCCAGTAAAGGCGTATTTTTACTTAAAAAAATTGTCAACATGACGCATACTCTAGAAGAATTAAAATCGGGGAAACTGATTGGATTGAAGCGACTAAAACTGGTCGAAGCGCTAAAGGAGTTTCCGGTAGAGATATTTTCTTTGGCCGATACACTGGAGATACTCGATTTGTCAGAAAATCAATTGACGGAATTACCAAATGAAATTGTTTCGTTAAAAAATTTACGCATTCTATTCATTTCTAAAAATAAATTTACGGTGTTTCCCGGGATTCTGGGAAAATGTCGGGCCTTGACAATGATCGGTTTTAAATCGAATCAAATCCATACCGTACCAGAAGGTGCGCTTCCTCCTGCCTTGCAATGGTTGATTTTGACAGATAACAAGATTGAGCAAATTCCTAAAAGTATTGGGGATTGTCCGTTGCTGCAAAAGTGTGCGTTGGCAGGCAACCTGATTCAGGAATTGCCTGCTGAGATGGCGCGCTGTAAAAATTTGGAGTTGCTAAGAATTTCGGCTAACCGACTTGCTTCTTTTCCAGAATGGATGTTTAAAATGCCCAGGTTATCCTGGGTGGCTTTTAGTGGAAATCCGGCTGCCTGTAAATCTAGCGGTGGTGCGAAAATTAAATCGTTTGATTGGTCTACGTTCACGTTGGCCGAATTATTGGGAGAAGGTGCATCGGGATTTATCTCCAGGGCTCGATGGAATACTAAAAATGAGGACGTGGCAATCAAGGTTTTTAAAGGGGCAGTGACGAGTGATGGCTGGCCGAGGGATGAAATGGCGGTATCAATTGCAGCGGGAAAACAGGAGCATCTGGTATCTGTTTTAGGTCGTATAGAAAATCATCCAGAAGGAAAAAGTGGATTGGTCATGCAGCTGATCCCTCCGGTTTATACAAACCTGGGACATCCTCCGAGTCTGGAAACTTGCACCCGGGATGTGTTTGCCAAAGGTAGCCGTTATAGTGCCATGGAGTTACTGATGGTGGCTCGGCAGATCGCTACTGTTTGTCTGGCTTTGCACAGCAAGGGAATTAATCATGGTGATCTTTATGCGCATAATATATTGATAAACACTTCAGTCGAGGAGCGGACGGATTGTTTGTTGAGTGATTTTGGGGCAGCTGCTTTTTATGATATTAACTCCGTGCAGGCGCATCAGATAGAGCGGATAGAGGTGCGGGCATATGGCTGCTTGCTGGAGGATTTATATCAACTGGTGGAGGTAAATGAAATGGAGGATACCCAGCGTAGTAAATGGCAAAAGCTAATAGAGAATTGTAGACTGCCGGTGGTGGCGGAGCGGCTGGGGTTTGCTGAAATTTTGGGGGTCCTGGATGGGTTTTAATTAGACAGGAAGCCTCGCGCTCAGACAGACTTCAGAGAAGATCCCTACCCTACTGGACTTTTGCAGGTTTGAAGCTACTCCCTCAAAAAGTTGGGAGATTAAAACTGGAAGAAATATTCAGTTAGTATGGCTTCCCCCTCAAAGCAGGATTAGACCTTACGTATTTAATTGTTTTATATACTTTTTATTTAAAAAATAATTTGTATATTTGAACTGATTTTCAACACAGGATCAACAGGATCAATTAAAAAATAATGCGAATTAAGCGCTAAGGATTAATTAAGCATGTGCTTAAGAAAGGCTACTAGCTCCTGGCTGCTTGCTATTATTTGCTTTACTTTTACGCGATAGAAGAGAGCAAATAGCAAAAGGCAAGAAGCAAGCAGCAAAAAATCTAGTAAGAAAAAGGTTTTTTTTATTGATTCATTCTTTAACCCCCCAATATTAAATATCTGGTATATATAATACCATTTATAACCCAATTACCTATCCATTAGATTTCTGAATTTAATCTATAATTTGCTTGGTTGTAACCACCAGGCGAACTGACCTTTCGTCAACATTCCTTAGATAGCTTTACCACATTTTCTAACTTTTTTTTATAAAAAAACAACTCATGAACAAAACTTTACACACTACAAAATTTCTACTTCTGCTGTTTTTAGGGGTATTTTCAAATCAGCTTTTTGGTCAAGGATCAACGACTCCTTGTCCAACGGAAGCCTTTGATGCGGGTATCCTTTGGGCCAATGGCTGTGACTTCCAAAACGTCCGACCAGCGGAATATCTTGGCCAGCCTATCCAATATGTTTGGATAAAATCAACCGCAGAAGGTGGAAACTGTGAAATGTCCATCCCCGAATTACTATCGCTAAACGTAGGAGAAGCTTACGATGACTTTATAGCAGCAGGCGGTTTTAACAGTGCGGCCTCTCCGGTGATTGGAACGACCAGCTGGTCATTCGTGACTGATGGTAATAACGATGACCTGTCTTTTAATGTTTCGGAAGCGACGGATACCACCTGTTATAGTCGATGCGCCCGGGTAGTGGGTTGTAATTCATTTTACGGAGAAGCCAGTACTACTATTCAACCTTGTAGTCAAATACTTCCGGTAGAGTTAGCGCGATTTGATGGAAAAGCGGATGGTTGTAATGTTGACCTATCCTGGTCTTCCACTAGTGAAGAAAATTTTAGTCATTATGAATTAGAAAGAAGTACAGATGGTCGTACTTTCGAATTAGCGGAATCGATCCAGTCATCTGGTAGCCCACAAGGAGGCCATTATTATTTCTATGACAAACAGGCAGAATTGACCAATTACTATCGTTTAAAAATGATTGATTTTGATCTTACGTATGAATATTCTAAAACTATTCATGTGGATTCAGATTGCGAAATTATTAAGAATATTACAGTTTTTCCAAATCCAGTTGGAGAAGGTTTTATCAATGTGAAAGTGGAAGCCCACCAGGAAGCGGAACAATTGATCTCGCTAGTGGATGTAACTGGTCAGGAAATTCTCAAGAAAAAACTGATGCTAAAAGAAGGAATCAATACCTTACAACTAGACGTCAGTGAATTACCTGATAGAATTTATTTTATTAAAGCCGGACAACGAACAATGTCCCGATTTACGAAGACTTCGCAACGGTAAGCTGTATCGAAGTTGAATAAGACGGCAGTAGCGACTAACTAGCGCTACTGCCGTTTTTTTATTAGACTTGTTACCCTTTAAGAATTAAGATCTATAAATAAGGATTTTGTTCTTAGATGAGTCTCATTTTGAGCCTCATAGCCTAGCTATGGGGCGAAAAATAGACGAAATATAAGGACAAAAGGCTATTTATAGAGCCAATTTGTTAAAGGGTAACAAGTCTATTGATTAAACTCTAATAAGTTTGGCAGTTGTAGCGTCCTTAACTCAAAATAAAATATGCCCATAGTTGTCAAAGTAGACTATTTTTAAAAAGAACAGAAGAAATTTCCAGATAAAAACCTACATTTGCTAGTGCGATAATAACTAAAATTATATACCGTTTCTTTAGAGATCTTATTTCTTTGATCCCGACGCACATACCCTTAGGAACAGTTCAAAATAACTTTACACACTAAAAATTCATCAATTTATTACTAATGAAAAAAAATTTAACCTTCACACTAAGTTGTTTATTAATATTACTTAGTACTTCCAGTTTTTTGGCGCAAGAATGGGTGCAAGTAAGTTCGCCACCAGCAGATTTTCGAACAGACCACTCTTACGGCTTTGCATTGAATGGCATGGGCTATCTCGTAGCTGGAACCAAATCAAATAACGATGTAACAGATGAGTTTTATCAATACGATCCTGCTACCGATGCCTTTACTCAGCTGGAAGATTTCCCCGGTGCGGCACGTGGATTTGGCATAGGAGATACCTGGGATGGAAAAGCTTATTTTGGGTTTGGATTCGGTAATAATTTTTTAAATGATCTTTGGGAATATGATCCAGATGCTGCAACGTGGACGGAGTTAGCTTCCTGTCCCTGTAGCGAAAGAATTCATCCAGCGATGATTGCTCATAATGGAAAAATATTTGTTGGTCTCGGAGGTAGTAATATTGGTGATCTAAATGATTGGTGGATTTATGATATAGCCAGCAACACCTGGACCCAAGGCACGGATTTTCCGAGTTTACGTCGTCATCATCCATACCAGTTTGGCATAGATAACTATATTTATGTTGGCTTTGGTCATGGTGGTTCGAACATTTTTATTACCTGGTACCGATACGATCCGGATACAGATACCTGGGATCAGGTTGCAAGTTTGCCAGATCAGGGCAGAGTGGCAGGTACGCAATTTTCCTGGAACGGAAAAGGCTATATACTAAGTGGAGAAGGAGATACGCATACCGCAATGGAGGAAGGTGAATTTTGGAGTTATGATCCTGTCACAGACTTTTGGGAGCAGTTACCTCCGCATCCTGGAACCTCTCGCTGGGCACCTGCTTCGTTCCTGATTGAGGACGAAATATATATTTTTAATGGTGTAGTTTATGGATTTGGAAATCCTTTTCATCCAGAAGAATCCTATAAATTTAACTTATCTGGTGGAGCGACTTCAACCGATACGCCACTCAACCAGGCTGGTTTCACAGTTAGTCCCAATCCGGCTAGTGAGGTCATAACCATTCAATCAAAAGATGGTGCCGCGCTACCTGCTGCAGATGTATTCATGTATGATGTGCTAGGAAACCAGGTACGATATATAAAAGCGCTAAACAACAATCAGATAAACGTAAGCAATTTGTCAAATGGTGTTTATTTTATCCGTATGGAGGGTGAAGTAGAGACGATTCGTGTCATTGTTGGAAAGTAGATTATTTGCTGATGATCGTAAAGTCAAACTAAGGATCAATTAAAAAATAACTCATAACAATTGACTGCTTATTTTATAATTGATCCTTGGTTTTATTGCTTTGTGGCTCTTTTCAGTTTATCATTTAGCGTTTTTCCGATACCCATATTCGGTAGTCGCTCCGCAATAATCAAGTCCAGGTCTAATTTATCCAGGCGATGCATGGCAGCATATAAATTTTTCGCAGCCTCTTCCAGATCTCCGGCTTCTGATAGTATTTCCTCTGATATAATTGAAATCGCATTGGTCTTATTTTTAAAAACCAGTACACCAATTTTTTTATTTGGAAACTTTTCTGACAGAAATCTTACATCATCCGTAAGGAGCATTTTTGTAGCAGGTGCGTAATGTCGCGAACCCATACCCGGGGCTTTAGGTGCCGCATCATCTAACGTATTAGCCCGAAGGCTGCCTATTTTACTTTCGATTTCAGCAATAGATAAAGATCCTAATCTATAAACGATGGGTTGACCATTTTCGAACCCGATAATGGTAGATTCAATTCCTCTTTGACAATTTCCTCCATCCAGAATCACGTCCAGCTGATCAGCAAAATAACGGGAAACGTGGGCGGCACTCGTCGGACTAATAGAACCAAAAGGATTCGCACTCGGCGCTGCCAACGGAAAGTCAATGTTTGATAAAAGCGCCAATGCCATAGGATGATTCGGCACCCTCACCGCAACCGTATCTTTTCCCGCCGTCACAATATCCGGTATTTCGGTTTTCTTTTTTAAAACCAGTGTTAAGGGCCCCGGCCAGAACGCATTGGCTAAGGTCATCGCCATAGCTGAAATTTCAACGGCTACTTGTGTCAAAAAATCGACTGACCTGATATGGACGATTAATGGGTTGTATAAAGGTCTCTGTTTTAAAGCAAATATCTTGGCAATCGCCTCTTCACTGTAAGCATTTCCCGCCAGCCCATATACTGTTTCAGTGGGTAAACCAATGATATTCTGATCATTTAGTGCATTGGCCGCAATCGTTAAATCCGTCGTAATCATAAGTATTTTATTTTAACAATTAAAATTTATTTTCTGACTTGGGAATGAGAAATCGCGATTGAATAAATGTAGATTCCAGGCAAACTATTTTTCGCCAATCAAGGATGTAAAATGGGCACTGGAAAATTAACCATTTTAGAAACGCAGAGTGGCAGAAAAAGCAGTCAAAAGTGTAAAGTTACTTATTCCTCTTCCCTTAAAACCATTTGCCATTAAAGGAAGCCCAAAATACTCAATTTGTTTTTGCTACGTCTTTATGTCGTAGCATAATAAAGAATGTTGACAAAATAAATGACGATTCTTCTTCGTTATCATTTATTACCTTATATTTGTTGCTCTGACCTACCAAATTCAAACCACTCTTTTTACCTAACAGACTATTTGTGTAAACTCAATTCACTTAAATAGCCTCACAATCTTAAAATATTATATCATGAAAAAAGAAACACTCGCGATCCACGCAGGGTATCAATCCGAACCAACCACCAAGTCAGTAGCTGTTCCAATCTATCAAACCGTTGCCTTTGAATTTGACAATGCAAAACACGGAGCAGATTTATTTAACCTGGCCGTTCCCGGTAATATTTATAGCCGGATTATGAATCCAACGGTTGGTGTTCTCGAAGAAAGAATTGCGGCTCTGGAAGGTGGGGTTGCTGCGCTTTGCGTTAGTGCAGGAAGTGCTGCGATCAATTACGCCATTCTGAATATTGCCGAAGTGGGTGATAATATCGTATCTCTATCTCAGTTGTATGGAGGTACTTATACCCTGTTTGCGCATATGCTGCCCAAGCAGGGAATCGAAGTTCGCTTCGCTGACTCTTCTGATCCAAAAGATATTGCAAAATTAATTGACGATAAAACAAAAGCGGTCTATTGTGAATCTATCGGTAATCCGGCTGGTAACATTACGGATATCGAAAAACTGGCCAAAGTAGCGCATAAAGCAGGCGTTCCGCTTATTGTTGACAATACGGTCGCCAGTCCCGCTATTCTTAATCCAATTGAATACGGTGCGGACATCGTAGTACACTCATTAACAAAATATATCGGTGGGCATGGAACAACTTTAGGCGGTGCAATCGTCGATAGCGGAAAATTTCCGTGGGCAAAACACAAGGAACGTTTTCCTATGTTGAATACACCGGAACCATCTTACCACGGCGTCGTATACACGGAAGCATTTGGGCCTGCAGCATACATCGGTCGTGCCAGAACAGTACCTTTACGTAATACTGGTTCTGCGCTTTCTGCCATGGCTGCTTTCCAGATTTTACAAGGACTCGAAACTTTGTCATTGAGAATGGAAAGACATTGTGATAACGCGATGGCAGTCGCCAAATATCTAAGTAAACACGCACAGGTTTCGTGGGTCGAATATGGCGGATTGAGTTCTAGTAAATATAATAAATTAGCCAAGAAATATTGTGGTGGCAAACCTTCTTCTTTACTGACTTTTGGAATCAAGGGAGGGTACAAAAAAGCAGAAAAATTTTACGATGCACTTGGCTTATTTAAAAGACTAGTCAACATTGGAGATGCTAAATCTCTTGCCTGTCATCCGGCTTCTACCACTCACCGACAGATGAATGTCAAAGAACAAGCGACTGCTGGTGTTACAGAAGATTTATTGCGATTATGTATCGGAATTGAACACATCGACGATATTATTGCAGACCTGGAGCAGGCATTTAAAGCGGCCAATAAACGAGGGAAGAAATAGTTGGTGCGCTGGCAATAAATGTAAAAATTTCTGCGACCGCTATGCGGTCATTCTCATGACGCACAACTGGGCATATTGATCAACGTAGAGACAAGGCATTGCCTTTTTTCTGCGTTGATCTGTTAAAATCTGCATTTATTTAATCGCCATTTCAAAAATAATTCGGGAATTATATTTACGGGTTTATAAAAATAGCTGCTTTCATGCAAAAAGAAATTGACACGGCGCTCCTCCATATGGCCCATGAAATCAATGAACATCGTTCCGAACTATTATCCATAAATGCACAGGATGTAGCCAGTTGTGACCGCTCGGATGTATCACTTTATGATCGGCTATTTATGGATGATAAAAAAATCACCGGGATGATCGAGTCTCTGCAGAGCGTCCAGTCAAAACCTTCTCCGCTGCATCGATCTCTGTATCAGTTTCGCCATGAAAACGGAATGATGATTGAAAATAAAACCGTTCCCTTCGGTACTATTCTGATCGTCTACGAGTCAAGACCAGACGTAACGGTAGAAGCCACCGCAACGGCTCTAAAATCGGGTAACAGAATTATTTTAAAAGGAGGAAAGGAGGCGAGAAACAGCAATGTACTACTGAGTAAATGCTGGACGAAAGCGTTGGTCGCAGCGGGATTGGACAAAGAGATGGTTCGTTATCTAGATTTGAATAGAACGGATTTTCAGCATTTCCTAAGAGCACCAGATACGGATATCGACCTAATTATTCCCAGAGGTGGACAAAAATTAATTGATTTTGTACATAGCGTGGCACGCTGTCCAGTGATGGTTAGTGGTCGGGGAAACAACTTTTTATATGTATCCAAATTTGCTGATTTGGAGGTAGCTCGTTCGCTGATTATTGCGTCGAAAACAAGCAAAATATCGGCTTGCAATGCACTGGATAAAGTATTGATTAACAAAGACTTACCTGATTCGTTCTTTATAGAACTCGCTGCAGAACTCGCTAAAAAAGGTGTAGAAATTATTAATGAGCCAACCGCCGAAATATGGCAGGAAGAATTTCTGGATATGAAGATTGTCTTAGAAAAAGTCTCTGATCTTTCTGAAGCAGTAAAACTGATTAACAAATATTCTGGTAAACACTCATCCACCATTGTTACAAAGGAAGAATTGGAGGCAGATTTTTTCATGGAGAAAGTAGACTGCGCGGCTGTCTACCACAATGCCTCTACCAGATTCACCGATGGGTTTCAGTTTGGGCTAGGAGCTGAAATGGCCATCAGTACCCAAAAATTGCACCACCGTGGTCCGTTAGGCATCGAACATTTAGTCACCAATAAATGGTACATCAAAGGCAATGGACAGATCAGATAAACCAAAAATATTAATCAAACTAGGAACCGCTACTCTTACCAAAGGCGGAGATAAAATATCTCGAGCCAAGCTGGAAGACCTGGCCAATCAAGTCGTACAAATTCAGGCTGAATACGATGTAATTTTGGTTTGCTCCGGTGCCATTGCCGCTGCCAAACAATTTATCAAACTGGAAAGAATTGGTAACGACCTCACTGAAAAACAAGCCCTCGCTGCCATCGGTCAACCTTTTTTGATGCGCTTACTATATGAATCCTTTCGAGACTTTGAAATACCAGTTGGACAATGCCTGCTATCCTACCATGATTTCAAGTACGAACAATCCAAAACCAATATTCACAATACCATTACTGAATTATTAAAAAATGGCATTCTCCCCATTATCAACGAAAACGATACCACTGCCACCGAAGAAATTAAATTTGGTGACAACGATAAACTATCCGCCCTCGTCGCCACTCTACTCAAGGTAGACCGGCTCATTCTGGCCAGCAATACCTTCGGAATTTACGATGATAAGCAACAAACAATCAAAGAGATAACAAACATCACAAAAATCAGGCAATACATTACCAACGAGAAATCCAGCCAGGGAACCGGAGGCATGCATTCCAAACTCGACGCCGCTCTCATCGCCCAATCTGCCAATATAGAAACCTGGATCATCAACGGCCACGAAGATAATTTCCTATTAAAAACCCTATCCCACCAAACAAACTTCACCAAAATAAAACCCACTAAAAAGAAGTCCTGAAAAAAAGTCCTGAAAGGACGCCATCCACCAACCAAGGTTAGACGAAGTCCGACCGACCACCCACACCCTACTCCCCAGACATCCACCACCCACACCTACTCCCCAGCCACCACCAAATTATCCAGCATCCCCTGAAAAATAAAATAATGCAGTGGCACCACCGAGTACCAGTACAACCGCCCCGAAATTCCGTGTGGAAAAAACACCGCCCGCTGAGAAACCTTCGTCACCCCCTCTTCCTCCTTCACCTGAAACTCCAGCCATGCCTCCCCGGGCAGTTTCATCTCTGCAAACAATAAAAGATACCCCTTCGAACGATCTGCATCCAAAACCCGCCAAAAATCAACCGCATCTCCGATCTCCAGATACGTCGGATGCGTACGCCCCCGACGCAACCCAATCCCGCCAACTATTTTATCCAAATAGCCCCGAATTTTCCAAAGCCAGTTGGCGTAATACCAACCCGTTTCACCACCGATCGACCAAATATTTTCAACAATCCGTTCCCGGTCAGCAGGATCTATCACTTTTTCACGATAATCTGTAAACGTACCATGCTCTGGTAAAACCGTAAATTCTTCTAAACTTCCTACCGGCAAAGAAGAGCTAAAACTATCTTTCCAACTCGAAATAATCGTATTTTTTTCGATAATAGAAAAAGCCATAGCGACAGATGTTTTGTAATCAAACAATTCAATACCAAAATCTTCCGCTAAATTGTTGGGTTTGCAGACTACGTCCACCTTCATGCTATTAACCAGGTTTACTGCAAGGTTGTAAGAAGTCGAAGTAATAAAAAACAACCAGTATGAAGAAAGCCGCGGAGTCATCACCGGAACAGTATAAATCCAGCGTTTTAAATTTCGTACCTCTGCGTATTGCAGTAACATTTCTTTATAGGTCAGAATATCATCGCAACCAATATCATAATGTTTGTTATAATATTTTTCTTTGCCCAAAACACTTGTTAAAAATTGCAGAACATTTCGAATACCGATTGGCTGACAAAGCGTATTTAACCATTTTGGGGCCACCATTACAGGTAACTTTTCTACTAAATCCCGAATCAATTCAAACGAGGCACTACCTGATCCAATGATAATTCCTGCTCTCAAAGCAGTTAATGACACCTGACCATTTCCAAGGATTTTTTCTACATTTAAACGGCTACTAAGGTGGACCGACAACTCATCTGATGTATTGACGATCCCCGTTAGATAAACGACCTGTTTAGCAGAGGACTGATCGAGATAATCTACAAATATTTGAGCCATATTGGCTTCCTTTTCTGTAAAATTACCGATTCCGGTGGACAAAGAATGAATCAAATAATAGGCTGCATCAAAATTTAAAGGAGCAGTGGTCAAGTCTACTGGCTGTGAAAAATCCACTTTAAAAATCGTTACTTTATCTTTATACTCTTCAGGAATATGAAATCGCCGAGGCTCCCGTACGCAAGCAATTACCTCATGCCCCTCCTCAATCAAATTGACCAAAAGTCGTTTTCCAATATAACCCGAAGCACCCGTAAGTAAAATTCTCATATTTTTTCTTTTATAAGCAAACAGATAGTTGGTTATTAAGTTCGAAATTGTTTTGGTAACATTACTTATATTCAAAAACCTTATTTCGTCCTTAAAAAAATATACATTATATTGTGTCAAATTTAAAATTAAAAATTGTGGATAATATTTTTAAGTCAATCCTGCTTGTAGCAGGGATATTTATTTTTGGAGGATGTGGTTCTAAAAAAGAACCTGCGTTCATCAATGTACTGGTCTTTTCAAAAACTGCCGGCTATCGACATAACTCTATCGAAGAAGGGATTGCTGCCATTCAAAAACTAGCGAAAGAAAATAATTTTCAGGTAACGGTCAGCGAAGATGCAGAAATTTTTAAACCTAAATCCCTGACAGCTTTCAACGTTATCTTATTTCTATCTACCACTGGAAATATTTTAACCGAGGCCCAACAACACGAGTTTCAACGTTGGGTGCAGGCAGGCGGTGGCTTTGTGGGCATCCACGCGGCTACCGATACGGAATACGAATGGCCCTGGTACAATGAACTGGTTGGAGGATATTTTGCGAATCACCCGCCGGGCGTTCACGAAGCGGATGTTAAAGTGCTGGATACGGAACATATTTCTACCAGACATTTAGGCAGTAGTTTTAAGACAACGGACGAATGGTATAACTTTAAGGATATGAATCCCGAAGTGATCCCTATTTTAAATTTGGACGAAAGTTCTTATAAAGGTGGTAAAATGGGCAAAAACCATCCAATCGCCTGGTATCATGAATTTGACGGAGGAAGATCCTGGTACACCGGAATGGGACATACGAAAGAAAGCTTTTCTGACGAACGTTTTATCAAACATATTCTGGGTGGAATTCTATACGCTGCTGCCGATAAAAAAGCGGTTGACTATACTTTAAGTACCGTAGCACCAGAAGAAAACCGTTTCGAAAAAATCGTTTTAAAAAATAATCTTAACGAACCAGTGGAACTGGATTTTTTGCCAGATGGACGAATTATCTGGATAGAACGAGGAGGCAAGATTTATGTTTACGATCCCGAAACCGGAAGAGACCATCTCTCTCAGCACCTCGATATAAACTACTTTTCCGAAAACGGTCTGATTGGTTTAGCGGTTGATCCGGATTTTGAAAACAATAATTTTATCTACTTACATTACTCGGCTCTAGATAAAAATGTTCAGCGATTGTCACGGTTTGACTTTAATCCGGATGCGGTTTTTGAATTACAAAATGAAAAAGAAATTCTGGCGCTTAATATTCAAACAAAAGAATGTTGCCACACCGGAGGGTCGCTACAGTTTGGTAATGGCCGCGAACTATTTATGTCAACTGGAGACAATGTTAATCCTTTTGAATCCAACGGCTACGGACCCATCGACGATCGACCCGGACGGGAACCTTTTGATGCCAGAGGTTCTTCTGCCAATACCATGGACTTACGTGGAAAAATTTTAAAATTAATCATCAACACAGACGGCTCCTACGATATTCCGGAAGGAAATTTATTTGACGATCCAACTGAAGGAAGACCAGAAATTTATGTAATGGGCTGTCGTAATCCTTACCGGATTTCCTTCGATCGTCGTACCGGATTTCTTTACTGGGGAGACGTTGGTCCCGACGCAAAAGATCCAAATGAAGCCCGTGGTCCGGCGGGACACGATGAAGTAAATCAAGCCAGAAAACCCGGTTTTTTTGGTTGGCCTTTGTTCGTTGCAGACAACAAGCCTTACCGCGATTACGACTTCGCTACCAAAATATCTGGTGATCATTTTGATCCACTCAATCCCGTTAATGATTCTCGCAACAATACAGGCGCAATTAAGCTTCCTCCGGCACAACCAGCCATGATTTATTATCCTTATGGAAAATCTCCCGAGTTTCCACTCATGGGAACGGGTGGCCGAAATGCGATGGCTGGGCCCGTTTTTTATGAAGAGGATTATCCAGTATCTGATAATCGTTTGCCCAGTTATTATGATGGTAAATTTTTGAGTTACGAATGGATGCGCGGACGGGTCATGATGAATACGCTTAACGAAACGGGTGACCTGGTCCGCATGGAGCGATTTCTTCCTTCCATGGAATTTGATAATATGATTGATATAGCATTAGATAAAAACGGTGAACTTTACTTTATAGAATATGGAAAAGGATGGTTTACACAAAACATGGATGCAAGACTCGTTCATCTCCAATATCAGGGCGGCAACCGTCCACCAATAGCGAAGGTCAACGTAGCAAAAAAATACGGCGCACCACCTTTTAATGTACAGGCTTCCGCAGACGGCTCTCTGGATTACGATGACGACCGGTTAACTTTTGAATGGTTTAACAATGGTAAATTAATTGGTAAAGGTAGTTCGTTAAGTCATACTTTCGAATTTCCTGGCGAACAAAAAATTACGCTAAAAGTAACCGACGAGAACGGTCAGTCCAATGCGACTGTCACTACGATTTTTGTGGGGAATACAGAACCGGAAATAACCATTAATATCGCCGGGAACAAATCTTTCTTTTGGGATGACCGCCAGCTTAATTATGCCATTGCCGTAAATGATCGCGAAGATGGTCAGCTAAATAAAGGGATTTTGCCGACCCGCGTGACCACGACCATTGACTACATGAACGAAGGTTTTGATGAGAATGTAGTCGCCATGGGCCATCGGGACAAAATCTTCGCCACCGCCGGAGAACGTCTGATTGATGAAAACAACTGCTTGTCCTGTCATAAAATAGAAGGCTATTCCGCCGGACCAAGTTATACCAAAGTGGCCGAACGTTATCCCGCAGATAGTCCAGCAAAAATAACGTACCTGAGTAAAAAAATCATTAATGGAGGAGGAGGTGTTTGGGGAGAGAAAGCCATGCCAGCGCACCCAAATTTATCAGATCGAGATGCGGAAGCAATTGTAAAATACATATTGGCAATCAATAATCCACCAACTCAAAATGGATTAACGCCAAGTGGAAACTACGTGATGACCGACCATATCAATACTAAAAAAGAAGGCCGCTATATTTTAAAATCTTCTTACGTAGACCAAGGTGGCCAGTTCGTGGGTCCACTCAAAACCTCTACACAACGCTACCTTCGGTATTACCAAATAACCGCAACTAGTAGTGATCAAAATGACAAGACAGAAAAACTACAATTGAACGCAGAACTATTTCCGGGTGTGAAGGACAGACATCCCGTTGTTGGAATCAAATCCGGTGGCTATCTGGGTTTTAACAATATTGATCTGACAGAAATAAAAAGCGTCAACGTGGAGTTTTATACCAGCAATACGGAAGCGCCCGCTGGCAACTTCAAATTAAAAGCGGATGGAAAGTTGCTCGGAAAAGCAGATGCCAGTAGTCCTCTAGACAATGGAAATGGTGGCTATACGCTAAAAATTCCATTAGAAGAATATACAGATTTTGCCAATCTAACGCTCTCCTATCAACATCCCGACTGGAATCACACGATTGCCATTCACCGGCTAGATTTCTTGACGGAAAGCAATACTCAAAAACTGTCTATGAGATAAACTTTCGTTGCCAATTGCCTCGGTCATCCGTAATTCATGCTGTTTTTAAAGTCAAGCCATCCTATTCTTTACCTTTTATAAAACCTCGTTCCTTCGCAATTTTGTCAATCGACTTTTTGATCGATCCCTCCAGGCTATGCTCATTCGTCGGCTCCTTACTGGCGTTTGTAATAAATTCAGTACGCAGTTTGGTTTTAGCATTAATTTGCTTTTTAATTAGCTCCCGATCTTCGGTAATTTTCAGAATTTTCGCTTCCAGTTCGGCCAACGAATGATTCTGCAACTCCGCTGGCAGGTTTTCTTTTTCTGTGGCAATTTTCTTATCTTTTTTGTACGCATCGATCAGGTCCCATGATTCTGCTTTGTATTTTTTGGAAGCTTTAAACTTTGATCTTTCGGCCATATTAGAAGCACTATAACTTCCTGCGTTGCTATCCTGTAATTTCTGCTGTTGTATTTTTCCGGCACCTCCCGCCCCGTAAGGAATATAGGTGTTGTTGAGTTGTTGGTTAAGCTGATTAATTTGCTGATCAAAAGGTGTTTCGATATAGACGGTCTTCTCATTATGGTCGATATGAAAATAACTACCTTTTCCAGCCACCGCCCCTTTTTCCCATTCCAGTTGACGGCCCTGACTTCGGTCTCCGCAAAAAATAGTATTAACCACAATACTCCGCTCCACCGCCTGACCACAAGAGGCTGCGTAAGAAATACGTCCCTGATCAAAAGACTCATTTCCGGCAATATAAATTACTTTCAAGTGGTCCTCTCCAGCTCGCCATTCTAGCTCGCTGAGCGATTTGCCAATTACTTCTCCCGCATATTCTTCAGAACCACTTGTTTCCAATGCAAATAATTTTTGAGAAAACAAATCCACATCTGTGGTAAAATCCAGCAGCTTTAAAATTTCATTTTTCTCATTACCATTATTAGAACTACCATAAACGTATAACGCCATTTCCAGATCCGACTCACCATCTGGTTTTTCTAATACTGCGAGTTCGTTCATGATCTTCCAGAGTTGAGATTTGGCTTGCTCGATCAATCCGTTCATCGAACCACTTACATCCAACAAGAGAGCTACCTGAACAGCAGAACTACAAGATTTGATGGGCTTTGCTGGATTGGTAATCGGTTCAGATATTGGTGTCACGGTGGCCCCGGTATTAAATGTTGATAACAGGTTCCAGGCATGAGCGAGGGATAAATAACTAGCGGTCAGGGTAATCGCAATAATGGCGATAATGATTTGCTTTTTCATTATGGAGTATTTTTAAGTTTTATAATTAACAGAATAAAGTTTACTCAGAAAGTATAGAATAAAGGTTAAACCACTTTATTTAACTGGTTTAATTTTCATTCATTAGGAACAATATCTCTTAAAAAAAAAGTTTAAAAAACTTGTAAATGGTAAGCGTTACCCTTCACTGGGTGAATGCACCGAGTGAGCTGGTAAAGCGGATATTACTAAAATTCTTCAAAAACTGATTCAGCATCCTTCCCAAAACCTTTGTATATTTATCCCGGTATGAAGTATAATATAATCGTATGGACGTTGGTTTTCCTGAGTTTTGGAACAGAGGTGTTGGCACAAAAGAAAGTAAGCAAGAAGGCCAGCCGGGTTGCGCAACCTGCTCAGCTTTTAGAGCAGGCCAGACAACTGAAAGATAAGTCTCCCAATGAAGCCATCAAATTGTTGGAGCAGGTCATTTTTCAAAAATCCAAAAGCCCGGATTACCAAAATCAGGGAGCAGCTTATTTATTATTGGGCGATATTTACCAATCGATTGACCAACCAGACCTGGCTTTAAAGCGCTATCTGGATGCGGAAAAAATCTATTTGCGCGCTAAAAATCAGGTTGTTCCTGCAGCAGTTTACCAACGACAGGCCCAGCTATTTCTTAGCAACCAGAATACAAACAAAGCATCTGACCTTTTTAAAATCTGTATCGAAAAAAGTACCGACAAACAATTGACCATCTCCTGTCAGGAAGGATTGGCATCCGTCTCTTTAGCGGAAGGAGAAAATGAAGAAAGCCTGGAACAACTTGATTATGTACAAAACAATTATGATCTGGATAGTACCTCCGTGGCTCGGGTAGAAGCGCTCCGATCTCAAAACTATTCCAGACAAAGCAAGCCGGCCAAAGCGCAGGAATCTTATTATAATTCGATAAAAAATTTACCAGAAGTAAAACAGGAATCTAATACGCTATCTGAAGTAAAAAAAGCCAAAGACGAGTTATTAGATAAAAATACACCCGCCAAACAATTGGAAATTAAGGAAACTTCTGCGGCCATCTCCAGTCTAAACCGGGAGCTTTCCGATCTGGCCATCTCCGAAAATCTCGAACTCTCCGAAGCGTATTTAATTAATAATGAAATAGAAAAAGCGGCAGATTTTGTCAAAAAATCCAAAGCTGTTATTGGGGACCAAACTGCCGCCGGTGCCAGGGCCGAGGTATTTAAAAGCTCTTTTGAAATCAACCGTACCCGAGGCGCAATGGAGGAGGCTTTACTGGATTTGGATCAATACATCAGCGCCAGGGAACTGGATATTACAGAACTGGAAAAAACCTTACAGGAAAAAATCGAGATCGTCAAGCGTCAACAGAATATAGACCTCGCATTAAAAGATCTCGATATTGAAGAAAAAGATGATGCCCTACTCGCTACCCAGTTGCAGGGACAAAAAATGCTCAGTGGTTTTTTAGGAATCCTGCTATTAGGCGCTTTGGTCTTTTTCTATTTTCTTAATAAAAATGTAAAAAGCAAACGACGCGCCAACCAAATGCTGCTGCTAAAATCTTTGCGGACCCAAATGAATCCACACTTTATTTTTAATGCGCTAAATTCAGTTAACAACTTTATTGCAAAAAATGACGAGAAAGCAGCGAATAAATTTCTGTCTGATTTTTCTAAATTAATGCGTAAGGTACTGGATTATTCTCAAAAAGATTTTATCCATCTGGAAGAAGAGGTAGAACTCAATCAACTTTATTTAAAACTAGAGCACTTTCGCTTTCGCGATAAATTTGATTATACTTTCGAAAATAATCTGGAAGAAATTGACATAGAGATTCCTCCTATGTTGATTCAGCCCTTTATCGAAAATGCGGTCTGGCACGGTCTCCGTTATAAAGAGGGTCATGGTCAACTTGCGGTTCAATTATCCAATACCGAAACCCACTTACACGTCACCATATCTGATAATGGCATTGGACGAAAAAAGTCGTTGGCGTTAAAAACCAACAATCAGAAAAAATACAAAAGTACCGGACTTGCCAATATCTCCCGACGGGTAGCATTGATTAATGAACTTTATGGAAAAGGTTACGAAATAAACGTCTTCGATCCAAAACCGGAAGCGGCAGAAACAGGTACAAAAGTAGTTATTAAAATTCCACTATAAATTATGAAAAAAATCAATGCCATCATTGTAGACGATGAGCAGGACAGCCGGGAAACACTCCGCAGTTACCTCACTAAATATTGTTCACAAATCAATATCTTAAATGAATCTGCCAATATTCAGGAAGCCCGGACGGCCATTCTCAAACACGAGCCTCAACTTGTTTTTCTGGACGTAGAGATGCCGCACGGAAATGCTTTTGATTTGTTAGAGCAATGGGAAACGGTTCCTTTTGAGACTATCTTCGTCACTGCTTTTAGTAAATACGCTATTCAGGCTTTCAATCAAAGTGCTGCGCATTATTTATTAAAACCCCTGGAAATTGAAGCGCTGGAAAAAGCAGTATCAGATGCTACAGAAAGAATTAAGAAAAATAAACTGGTCAACACCGCTCAGGTTTTACTGGAAAATATTCGGACCACTACATCCGAACATCGAAAATTGGTATTGCCCCTGCTGGAAGGGTTTGACATCGTCCGTGCCAATGAAATTCTTTATTGTGAAGCAAACGACAATTTCACCTGTTTCTTTTTTAAAAATGGGAAAAAATCAATGATTTGTCGTAATTTGAAGTTCTATGACCAGGTTCTGGCGCCGCTGGGATTTTGTCGTATTCACCGATCTTATATTGTCAATTTAGATACCGTAGTCCGGTATAACAAGGGGAAAGGTGGGTTTATTATTTTAGAAAACGGGAAAGAATTGACTGTTTCTAATAGCCGTAAAGAGAGACTGGTTGAAAAATTGACTGGTTTATAATATACTTATAAACGATCCTTAGTGTGACTAATTGGCTATTTTAAGTCTAAAAAATGGGTAAAATTGCCAACTGAACTAATTCTGAATTATACCGTTCAAGTATTGGCGATCAAGTAAATAAAGATTTTAATGAAAGATATACTTTCATTATTCAATATAAAAATAAAGTGAGCAGATCATCATATTAAGGATCTTCTCAAAAGATTGTTTTCATTTGGTTTTTTGGGTGCAGAGGGTTGTTCTTATGAATACCCTCTGCCTTTTTTTGCTTCCTTTCTATCCTTTCCCATACTATTTCCCTTTCCCTCCAAAACTTTTATATTTTTGCGCTATGTCAATAGAAACACTAAATATCGACCTGCGGAAAAAAGTAATGGAACTGGTCAATCAGAACGAAGGTGATCAGCTGGCTCAGGTAGTAGAAACCTTGAGTTCAAGAGAGGTCATCCACCTGGTTGGTCATCTGAATCCATCAGAACAAAACCAACTTTTTACCCTTTTATCACCCGAAGATGCGGCAGAAATGCTGGAAGAGATTTCAGAAACACAGGCTGTTCATATTATCGAAGATCTTGAAACGGAAGATGCCGCGGCCATCCTGGACGAAATGGAAAGTGACGACCAGGCAGATATTATCATGGAGCTGGACAACGACGATGCCGAAGCCATCCTTCAGGAAATGCAACCAGCAGATGCTGCATCCGTTCGCAAACTCCTTGCTTACGATCCCGATACGGCCGGAGGAATGATGCATACGGAGTATTTCGCTTTTTTTGAAGATCAGACGATCCGCTCGGTCACCGAAGACCTGAGAAAAAATGCTGAAAAATATACCAAGTTCAAGCTAAAATATATCTTTGTTATTGCTCGCAATGGCGTCCTGAAAGGGGTACTTCAAATGCAGGATCTTTTACTGGCAGGCATGGAAAGTACGCTTTCCGATATCATCGTTCGGGAAATTTTTTATCTGGATCACCAAGTCACTTTAAACGATCTGATAGATTTTTTTGAAACGTATGACTGGTTTGGAGTCCCGGTAGTGGATGAAAAAGAAAAACTTGTCGGGGTGGTTTTGAGAAGAGATATTCGGGACGCCCAGACCGAACGACAAACCCTCGAACACCTGGAGAGCCAGGGTATTATCGGAGGGGAAGAACTTCGTACCATGCCGATCTTTCTTCGTTCAAAGCGACGCCTTTCCTGGTTGTCGGTCAATATCTTTTTAAATATTATCGCCGCCAGCGTCATCGCCCTCAATCAGGATGTACTCAGTTCTGTCATCGCCCTTTCCGTTTTTCTTCCGATTATTTCGGATATGAGTGGTTGCTCCGGTAATCAGGCAGTGGCCGTCAGTATGCGAGAATTATCCATTGGAGCCGTCAAACCAAATGAGGTTTTTAGAGTTTTAAGACAAGAATTATCAGTGGGTCTGATCAATGGACTGGTACTGGGTATTTTGATTGGTATAGCTGCTTTTTTGTGGAAAGGTAGCTTCTATTTAGGATTGGTAGTAGGTGGTGCACTGACGTTAAATACCCTGCTGGCGGTTTGCCTGGGCGGAACGGTACCGTTGATATTAAAAGGTTTTGACGTTGATCCGGCGTTGGCTTCCGGACCAATTCTAACAACGATTACGGATATGGTTGGATTTTTTCTAACCCTTACTTTTGCTTCCATGGCACTTGTACATTTGGGAGGTTTATAGAAACCATAGACAATCGCTAGATGATACGACTACAGAGACTTTTTATTTTTAAGTATAAATTTTTCTAACCAAATCACATGGCTCAATCAAATAGAAAAAAAACTGGTCTACCTCCCGGCTCTGTAGTTTTTACGGGAAAGAAAAAGGTAGACAAGGTCCTCATCAATTATCTGGAGTATAACGAGGATAACATTAAAGAAGTTAATCCGGAGAATCATATCATTGATACGTTTCACGAACCAGAGGATAGTTTGGTACAGTGGTACGATATTCGTGGCTTACACGATGTAAACATCATCAATAAAATCGGGACGACTTTTAAATTACATCCGTTAATTTTGGAAGATATTGTGGATACACAACAGCGACCAAAATACGAGGAATACGACGAAGGGATTGTGGTCGTTTTAAAAGCACTTTCTTTTGATTCAAATGCTGTCAAGGTGCGTGCTGAACAAGTAAGTATTTATCTGGGAACCAATTTTTTACTATCTTTTCAGGAAGATGAGACAGATTTATTCCAGCTGATCCGGGACAGGGTTCACGCAGGCAAAGGTCGAATCAGAAAGAAAAATGCGGATTATTTGATCTATGCTCTGCTCGATTCTATCATGGATAATTACTATACAGTTTTAGATCAGATTGAACTAATCATTGAAAATCTCGAATCCAGTATTCTTAATGATCCTGGTAAAAACAGCAAGGGCGAAATCCACCATCTGAAACAAGAAATGCTGGTCATTCGTAAAACCATTGCTCCATTAAGAGAAGCCATCTCCCGCTTTTCAAAATCAGAACACGAATTAATTTCTGACAATACCAAGATATTTTTACGCGACCTGTACGACCACAATATCCAACTCCTCGACACCGCCGAAACCTACCGGGATATGCTCAATAGTCTTCAGGATCTCTATCTTTCAGAAATAAGTTTTAAAATGAATCAGGTGATGCAGGTACTTACCCTTATTACCTCGATTTTTGTACCGCTCTCCTTTCTTGCCGGACTCTACGGAATGAATTTTGAATATATTCCGGAACTAACTTTTAAATACGGTTACTTTGTTTTATTAATTGTTATGTTTATAATTGGTGGTTCCATGTTGTATTATTTTAAAAAAGAAAAATGGTTCTAGCGCCCCAAGCACTAAATAATCCATACCAATCTATGCTTGTTATTTTTACAAGATAGGAATTTGCGATTTTAACAAACTGCGAATTTCTGCGAGAGACGTTTCCTTTGTAATCTTTCCGTTCAAATAAACTGTTTCCAATAAACCTTCTTTTTCTTCTTCAGCAGAAACCATGTCCTTCATAAGCTGCACCTCCGTAGCTGTTCCAGAAAGTTTAATCATTCCTTTTGCCGATTTTTTGGTACCATCATCCGTTTTAGGATCTTTAAAGATAGGTCTGCCCTTGCCATTTACTGCTCCATAAGTGGCTTTCATTGCAAAACCAAAAGTATCACGGGTAACGTACTGGTAGGTATAAGAACCGATACCAAAGACTACATTGGTCGATGCAAAACCCTTTGCCTGGAGTTGACTACAGATCGCTTCACATCTTTCGAGCGTAATACTATCACCGTAGATAAGACCGATATGACCGTCCAGTAAATTATATCCGGTAGCAGTTTTAGTACCACCAAAGGTTTCCCAAAGACATTCAACGGAGCCTTTAAATTCGGCAGTCCCGGGTTTAGCGGATGGGTCACCACAAATAATCTTTACCGGATCTCCACTATCAGGACGAATTACCACTTTTCCTTCTCTGGCTAAAATTTCTGATTTCAATTTTGGAATAAATTTCGTGATGACTTTCCAGTAATCCCAGGTATCAGAAACAATGCTGACGATCCCGGCTGGATAGGTCTCGGTAATTAATCGACGAAAAGTACCGATCTCGTCATCTTGTGTTCCCATACACATCACGGAATGTTCAGTGGCCGAGACGGTGCCACCGACGAGTTCTTTATCGACATCCGCGTTGTAGTAATCTTCCAGAAAATCAATTGCAGGAATGGTATCTGTCCCCGTAAAACTCAGAAGATGCCCCGCTCCACTCATCATGGCCGCTTCCAATCCAGCCATTCCCCGAAAACTAAAATCGTGTCCTTGCCAGTTTACAAATTCCGGATCACCGCCAGTTTTGGCTACGTAGCCCTCCAGAATTTTGCGGTATTGAAAGGCCATTGTCGCGCTCGTACATGGCATCCAGATTATGCAGGACAGGATCGTTTCTAAAAAATTGGTAATCCAGAAAAATTCCGGTTTTGTATTTTTGATGGTAAACATCGGCATCCGCATGGGAACCAACATCCCTTCGGGAAGCGCTTTAATTTCAATTGGAAAATATCCAAGATCATGCAAGGCGGCTACATGATCGTAGGTAATAGCGTCAGGTCCAAGGTAACCTTCAATGCGACGTTTATATTTTTTAATGACTTGAGCCTTGGGTTGACCGAAAAAGTCCTGGTCAAATGTTTCTACCAGGTATTTCTTGATAAAATATTGTAATCCGAAAAATACGATTTTATCAATACCCTCGATTCGGGATTTCCGAGGCGTCCAGTTGGAATAAACAAGTTCGGTTCCGTCCGGATATTGTCGACGGTGATCTACTTTGTAACCATCACAGAGATTCATTGGATTTTGCATATTTTTTTATTTGATTATTTTTAATTTTTCTGCTGACATAATTTGATCCACGCTGAGAGCCGACCCTACGGATGTCAAATTATTATTAACAGTGCGGTAACTTTTTAGATTAGCTAATTTTTGAGATTAACTTTCAAATAGGGATTGTTTTTTCGCTGTTAGCTGGTTAGCAGTTGGCTAGTTGGCTTCCCTCATTCGTGAAATACGTTGAAGAGAAGCCAACTAGCTAATAGCCAACAGGCTAACAAGCCAAATTTTTAATGCAATCACCTCCAAATTAAAAGTTACCGAACCATTGATTATAAAAGTTCTTCTAAATTTACTTGTGTTAGCGAATTGTGTTTAATCGTAGAAAAAGCATTTGTACTAAAAATACCTGCAAATTGTTTTTCCAATTCGGTAAAACCCTTGCTAAAGATTCCGTGAGAAACGACCAGGTAAACAGGGCCACAATTTTTCTCTTTTAGCTTTTCAGCCAATCCAAGAAAGGTACCACCACCGTCACAGATATCATCAACGATGTAACAAGGTTTTCCCTGCAAATCATCGGCATAGACTGTGAATCCAGTCAGTTTACCATTTTTTACATCACGGATTTTACTACATTCAATTACCGGAACACCACCCAGGAACCGCGCAACTTTATAAATCTTTTTTAACGCACCACCATCGGGAGATATCAGTAAATAGTCCTGGTCGTTACTGATACATTTCCCAACAAAGTGATGGTTGGAAATGAGCCGTGCATTGTTTAGCAAAGCCATTGTCACTTCAGAATGCGGATCGTAAACGTAGACTTTCGAAAAATGCTGAGCATTAATCAAGTCTGCATAAACCTTTACACTGAGCGGTTCGCCGGGCACCATCACGCGATCTTGCCGAGCACCAGGAAAGTACGGTAACAATAACTCCAAATGGGTTATGTCCATTCTTTTTAAGGCGTCGACCGCTAAAAGCAGCAGACCAATATCCCGAAAATTTTGCGGACGCAATGTGATGGTCACGGGGGTACCTGCATTAAGCGGCTCGGTAATCTGCAAGTGTGGCTCTCCCCCGTTAAAGTCAAAATTTTTAAAAGCGATGGATTTTCCGAAAGGTTGAAAAGCCATATCAAGATGTAAATATTTCATATTGTGTTATTTGTACACAAATATAAAGCAAATATCAGCTTGATGCAAATATTTTGTGTTATTTATACACATTTTATTAAAAAAATAGAAAAATCGTAGAAATGATGGTTGCTGGTTAGACTTCAAAGACCATTCCCTCTTTTTTTAATTCAAAGTAAGCTTTCTTTTTAAATTGATAAACAGAACCGGGTCTACCCTTTCCGGAAGAATGTTTTTCGGGAAGTTCTTGTAGAATACCCAGTTGGAGAAATTTCTTTTTAAAGTTTCGACGATCCAGTTTCTTTCCACGAATGGTTTCGTAGAGGGTTAAGAGTTGAATAAACGGGAACTTTGGGTCGAGGAGTTCAAAGCCGATCGGCTCGTAAGTAATTTTATTTTTTAACCGAAGGATGGCAGTATCGACAATTCGTTGATGATCGAATGCCAGTTCAGGAAGTTTATCAATATTAAACCAGCGGGCATCAGATGCATCGGTATCGGCGTAAAGTTGGAATTGAGACTGACGAATGAGACCATAATAGGCGACGCTTACTACCCGATTACGGGGATCGCGATCAGGTTTACCGTAGGTATACAGTTGTTCTAAATAATTAACCTCGATACCTGTTTCCTCCTTAAGCTCTCTTTGTACCGCGACTTCGAGGGATTCTTTATATTTTACCAGTCCACCAGGCAAAGCCCAGGCATTCTGAAAAGGTGGTTTTTTCCTTTTGATGAGGATTAACGAGATACCGGTATCTTTATCGTATCCGAAAACTACCGCATCAACACTGAGGTTTATTTTATTTTTTCCTGCGGACATTTGAATTATTAAAAGACGAAAGACGAAAGATGAGGGATGAGGAATAAATAACTATCCATTCTACCTTTCTAAAACATGCTCAATAAGTCGCCGATTCTTTCTTTAAGGTCTTTTCGGTCTACGATAAAGTCGAGGAAGCCGTGTTCCAGTAAAAATTCTGAAGTTTGAAATCCTTCAGGCAATTCTTGTTTAATGGTTTCTTTAATAACTCTTGGTCCTGCAAAGCCGATTAGCGCTTCCGGTTCGGAGAAGTTAATATCTCCGAGCATAGCAAAAGAAGCGGTTACCCCACCTGTGGTTGGATCGGTCATGAAGGAGAAGTAAGGTACACCTTCTTTGGCAAGTTGGGATAATTTGGCGGAAGTTTTGGCCATTTGCATCAAGGAGAAAGCTGATTCCATCATTCTGGCTCCCCCTGATTTGGAGATGATCATCAAAGGAATTTTATTTTCTCGACAAAAGTCAATGGACTTAGCGATTTTTTCCCCCATGACAGACCCCATCGATCCACCAATAAAGCTAAAATCCATGGCTGCAATAACGAGCGGTTTTCTGAATACCTTTCCGTGCGCTACGGTCATGGCATCGGTCAGATTGGTCTTTTTCTTGGCGGCAGCTAAACGGTCGGGATAAGATTTAAGATCAGTAAATTCTAAAATATCTTTGGAAACGAGGTCATCGAATAACGTTTCAAATTTTCCATCAAAAATTACGTCAAAATATTGGGCAGAGGTTAGCCTGATATGATAGTTACACTTTGGACACTTATATATATTTTCCAGGACATCCTTCTGGGTACTTGTCTCTTTGCATTTTCCACATTTGTACCAAAGACCATCTGGTGCCTCTTTTTTATCCTTCGTAGAGGTAATAATTCCATCTTTTAATCTCTTAAACCAACCCATAATATGATTTTTTAAATTTTATTCTATATGCTAATACAAGGAAAATGCTGTTGCCTGTGTGATAAAATAAGCATTTGTTGTTTTGGTGTAAAAATAAGAATGATTTACAGATTGTGGAAAAAAATCACGGTTATTTCAAGTTTAGATCTTTAAATTTCCAGTGTAGCACTTTAGGAACAGCGCACCACTACTATGGATCAATAAAAGAATAACTAATATCTAAACGCCTTGACTGTATTGACGAAAGTCTTTACATTTTCCAGTGGTGTATCAGGGTAAACGCCATGACCGAGATTGACGATGTGGTGACCACCAAAATTTTGGATCATTTCTTTGGCTGCTAGCTCTATTTCGTTGGCTGGTGCGTACAAAAAGCATGGATCAAGGTTTCCCTGAACCACCCGTTTATTTCCCAGTTTTTCTCTGGCTACTGCTGGTGGTGTATTCCAGTCCAGTCCAATTACCTGGCAATCCAATTGATTAATCTCTTCCATCGCAAACCAGGCACCCCGGGCAAAAATAATAACTGGAACCTCTGTAATAGCGGCACAAATTTGCTTTAAGTACGGAATAGCAAATGTCTCATACTGAGCAGGTGAGAGTATACCAGCCCAACTATCAAATACCTGGACGATACTAACACCAGCGGCAATTTTTCTTTTTAGATAACTGATGGTAGTTGCCGTAATTTTAGACAATAGCTCGTGGGCAGCAACTGGATCCTGATATAATAGTTTTTTTGCTTTAGAAAAAGTTTTACTTCCTGATCCCTCTACCATATAGGAAAAGATAGTCCATGGCGCACCCGCAAAACCAATTAGCGGAATTTTGCCCTGTAACTCCTGCACCGTCAGTTCGACCGCTTTATATACATACCCCAGTTCGTCCGCAGCATTTTCTCCGTCGATCAAGTTGGTAATATCTTTGGCAGACTGGATGGTACTGGGAAAAGAAGGGCCTTTTTTCTCAATCATCTCGTAAGGCAAACCCATGGCTTCCGGGATAACCAATATATCGGAAAAGATAATTGCAGCATCTACACCTAACTCATCGACAGGCTGTAAAGTAACTTCTGCAGCTAAATGTGGGGTCTCTACGAGTTCTTTAAAACCCGATAAACTACCGCGTAAACTACGATATTGTGGAAGGATACGGCCTGCCTGACGCATAAGCCAAACCGGAGGTCTTTCCGTCTTTTCGCCTTTGGCAACCCTTAATAGAAGGTCATTGTGAATTTTCATGGCGCAATAATACATAATTTACCATAAGAGAAAGTACATAAAAGGGTAAAAAAGACTATTTATAGAACCAATTTGTGAAGGAATGAAGCCACCAAAAAAAGCCGTACGGTAAATACATACCGTACGACTTCTCCAAATAGTTTGTCATCTTAAAAAAAGGGGATTTACTCTCCTTTTCTAATTATGTTAATTTTTCCTTCGTCTCCGTAAAGCTCACGGGAAATCTTGTTATAAGCCATTGCTGCTTCTTCAGCAGTGGCAAACATCCCGATATGCATTGATTTACGGTCCTTTGAAATTACTGCGCGGTAGCGGTGGTTTTCTTTGTATACACCAGTATAGCCCGCGGAGCTACTACTCTTTCGTTTTCGGCTGGCAGTGCTACGAGAGCGCCACTCAACGTTTTCAATTCGGCAATCTAGTTTATTACCGTTTACAGTTCCTACTAAATTTTTAACTTTAGAACGGTCCGCTTTCTTGAACTTTTCCGCTACTAGTTTATGTAAATAGTAAGTTTCGATTTTAAAGCTACCATCTTTGGTTGGCTTTGTTTTTTGAAAAACAGCACATCCACTGGAATGACGTCTTAGTCGATTAATAATATCTAACTTTTTCATCTTCGAGTCAGTGGTAAGGTACTTATGGACTTTTTCGTCGATAATTACCTTTTCATCTGAATTTTTTAATTTTACTTCGTACATTGTAATATCTCTCTTTTAGGTGTTTAAAAAATAAATAATCTGGTTTTAAATTTTCAGTATATCATAAGAAGTTATACTGAAACTGTGACAAACTAATTTACAAAATGTAAATATCCTGACAAAGATAACTTTTTTTCCTAGTTCTTTTGTTTTTTTTTAAAAATTTTTTTATCCCTAAAAAAATATTGGAAATTTAATTAATCAAATTAATGTTTAAAGATAACTTATATATGCGGCGTTGTTTTGATCTTGCCAGGCTGGGAATAGGCAAGGTAAACCCAAACCCAATGGTTGGGAGTTTATTGTTGTATGAAGGAGAAGTAATTGGAGAAGGAAATCATCAACAATTTGGAAAAGCACACGCGGAGGTTAACTGTTTTAGGTCTGTTTTAGCTAAAAACAAACACAATATAAACAAAAGTACGTTGTTTGTAACATTAGAACCCTGTTGCTTTACAGGTAAGACGCCAGCCTGTACTGATTTGATCATAGATCAGAAAGTAAAAGCGTTAAAGATTTCGACAATAGACAAAACGCCAAAGGTTGACGGTATGGGATTGACTATTTTGAAAAATGATGGAGTTGTAATAGATACAGACATTCTGAAAAAAAAAGGTGACTGGTTTGTTCGCTTCCGAACAAATTTTGTCACAAAAAAGCGCCCTTACGTCATATTAAAGTATGCTGTTTCAAAAGATGGGTTTCTTGGTCAGCGCGGAAAAAGCATTTGGATGACGAATTCTGTCTCTAAAAGACTGGTACATAAATGGCGCAGTGAGGTCGGCGCTATTATGGTCGGTACCAATACCGCTCTGACGGATAATCCCAGGTTAGATAACCGATATTTTCACGGTGGCTCTCCGCTCCGGATTGTACCAGATCGTCAAAATAGAATTGCGGAGGATGCGCATCTTAAGGATGGTTCATCTCCTACCTGGATTTTAGGGAATTCGGATACAACGAAGACTTCTGCAAATAACCTGGATTATATGGCCCTACCGGATGGAGATGATTTTTTACCTGCACTTTTTGACCGACTGGTAGAAGCCAACATCGACGTGCTGCTAGTAGAAGGTGGGGCGGGTTTGTTAAATAGTTTTATTGAGGCGGGTTTTTGGGAAGAGGCACGGATTTTTGAAACAGCGGTAATTTTGGGTGAAGGGATTCGTGCGCCGATTTTGAAGGGTGAAACGGAGGTGGTAGAGATGATTGGAAACGATCGGTTGGTTTTTCATTATCGGGAGGAGATTGGTGACTGGTGATTGGTTAATCGGTCCTTCCAACGGATAGGTATCGCACTCTAAAGTATTTGAAAAACTCAAAAAAGACGGTAGAGACATTTAAGTTAACAGATCAACGTAGGAACAAGGCAATGCCTTGTTCCTACGTTGATCGATATGCCCAGTTATTTAATGCCGAAGGCACTAGCAAAAAACTGGTAAGAAAAAAGTATATTTTATCTAAGGATCATTAAAGAACGGTTCAAAAATAACTTTACACTTTCGCCTGCTTAATTCGCATTCTTTATAAATCAATTCCGAAAATGAATCCGGTACGACGGTGATTCCATTGATCGTAGGAAAAGACGAGATCCAGTCGAAAGAGGCGGAAGGCTTTAAATCCGACGTTGTCCAGTCCGATGTTAAATTCAAAATATGTTTTTTGGTTGCCGGTATAGAGGAAAGAAGCTCCAGCGACCGTTTTCCAGCCCAGCTTGCGGAGGATCGGTACTTTGTCGAGGAGATAACCGTCAAAGTTGTGGCGAAAGTGCATCTGTACCCACGCGTTGTCTACGCTGCGTTCGTAATACGGAAGGAGGAGAAAAGTCTGAAGATATTTGGCAGGATTGGCGACAAGAAATTGATTACCGGTAAAGTGCTGCCAATCGATAAAGCGCAAGTTATTTTTACGAAGGAAGGTTCCTGCTTCAAAATTGAAGGCAGTCTGGCCTACCAGTCCAAAGGTAATTTCATCCCAGTAATTGATCCATACCTGATCAAAGTCTACATCACTGCCGAGCGCTTTTATGCCGCGACGGTAATGAACCCATACGTCGGGCAGGTCGGAACCGACAATAAATTTACGTTGTGGGTAGGTGAGATACTTTTGGTTGATCCGGATACGAAAGCTGGCATTAAAAATCAGGGCCTGGTGGCGGGCGGGCGTGAGCACTCCTTCGCGATTAAGGATGGCATTATTGGGTTCAAAAACTTCGTCTTTGTTAAAAAAACTGGACTCGGTAGTATTATTGAGGTAGCTGCGATCCTCGTATTCAAATCCGCCTTTAAATAAAAGGCCATTAACAATTTCCTGGCGGAGATGGATTTTAACAAATTCTCGCTGGTAAAGGTGGAGATAGTTCTTATGCTGGAAAGTGCTTGTGATCGAATTGAATCCCCGATTGACGGGATCGCCTCCGTTAAACTGCCGGGTGGTACTACCTCCAGTGATGTATAATCTGGTAAATTTGGTTCGGTTAAAATCATAGGTAATCCCTGCTTCTCCCCGTAACCTTTCGTCACTAAAACCATACTGCAAACTTCCAGAAAGGCGTAGCCGACGGGTATTGTATTTATCAAAAGTTTGCAGGTAAGTCATACTCAGATTGGCGTAGTAGCCCTGAACCGGATTGAAAAGTATTGTGGTCAATGGAGTCTGAAGAGTAAAAGATTTTTTTTCAAAACTATTACGCCAGGTGTAGCCGAGCAGCAGGTCCCAGGCTTTGAATTTATTATTTTTATGATCAATGGAATCCAAAAAAGGTTTTGACTCCCATATTTTTTGAAGGCTGTCTTTTTTCACATAGTCCAGCCCTTCCTCGACAGAAAGGGGAATCGGGCGAATGGAATCCCAATAGACCGCTTCTTTTTCATTGGCGCCCTCCTCCACTTTAAAAATTTCCCGAGAGAAATAATTATCGGGAAAAGTTTTATTTATTTCATAATTGGAAAATACCCCCGTGAAGTTTCCTTCTGCTTCAAAACCGAGAAATCCAAATTTAAAATCAAGCGATTGAGATAACAACATCCATTTGTCGGGTTGCTCAACGGGTACATGGACCTGAGTGATGACGAGGGTGTCGAGTGCGGATTGTTTGATGGCTTTTCCGGTTACGTACAATTCGGTACTTTGAATATTCCAGAGGTCCTGGACGATGTAAATATATCCGGAAACTACCGGATCCGATTCTCGCTTTTTGAGCACTTCAATTTTATTTATTTCGTAACCGTTCTCATCAAAAAAAGTACCGACAAGTTTGTACCGATAATATTGTAAAGCGGTGTTGGCGATGGGTGATAGTATTTCCCGTTCTATGTTAATGTGATTGTTATAAAAATTAAAATCCATCAACGATGCTCGATTAAATCCAAAGCCGTTGTCATTACCACTGACCCTGGAAGAGATCATTTCTTCTTTTAATTTATCAGGACGCGCGCGCGAAAGACGTGCCTGTGATTCGGACAGATATATAATTCCTTGTCCGGTGGAATCGAGAGAGCCACCAAGGTCACCGACTTCCTGTCCGAGGATTTTTTCTGGTGCTTTGAGCAGTCGTTGGTTTCCTTTGATGTAAACATCGCATTCATAAGATTGAATTAGATTGTTGTAAAATTTTCGCTTTGCGATGGCTTTACGAATAATGGAATAGGCTGGGTCCTCGGCATTGGCGCGGATGACAATTTCTGTAAGCTGAACAGATTCTTTGCCTAGTTGAATATTCAGGGTTTGAACTTGGTCAGTCATCTGAACGGTAAAGGTTTTTTGCTGGTACCCTACGTATTGACAGACAATTTTGTGTTCTCCAGGCGAGAGGTCAAAATTATATTCTCCGTCAACGTTAGAGGTGGTTCCTTTGGTGGTTCCTTGTACATAGATGCTAGCGAACGGGAGTGGTTGGTTGTCGCTGCTGGTAATGTATCCGGTGAGTTGGGCGGAGAGGTTTGTGGAGAGGAAATTTAATAAAATAAAGAGGAGCGTTGGGATAAATTGTATTTTTGGATTCATATTTTTTTTGAGTTGTTGGAGCTATTTTTAGTCTGGACAAGGTATTACTGAACGCTTCCGAAAGATTTATGGATAATTTAGTGATTCGGGTATAATGATTAGTTAATCGGTTCTTTCAACGCATAGGTATCACCCTCTAAAGTATTTGAAAAACTCAAAAAAGACTGCCGAGAAAGATTAAGTTGACAGATCAACGTAGGAACAAGGCAATGCCTTGTTCCTACGTTGATCAATATGTCCAGTTATTTAGTGCCGAAGACACTAAGGAATGTTGACAAAATAAATGACGATTCTATACTTCCTTTTTTTCATCACTCTATTTAATCGCCATTCCTAAAATAACAGTGCGGTAACTCTTTAGATTAGCTAATTTTTGAGATTAACTTTCAAATAGGGATTGTTTTTTCGCTGTTAGCTGGTTAGCAGTTGGCTAGTTGGCTTCCCTCATTCGTGAAATACGTTGAAGAGAAGCCAACTAGCTAATAGCCAACAGGCTAACAAGCCAAATTTTAATGCAATCACCTCCAAATTAAAAGTTACCGAACCATTGCAAAAGAAAGATAATATTTTTTTTACATTATTTTCAAATTTCAATTAAAAAAAATTCCCTTTTCTACGGTCGGGTTACACGGAACTAAAACGCTGCCGACATAATTTGATCCCTCACGCTAAAGACGTGACAGGTTCTGGAATCATTCTCGTATTTTTAACTGATTTTGCCCACAGAGAACTTCAAATTAAAACATTTTGTTCTTTCGTTAAATTATCCTTATCTTGCTTTTATAATACATTTCAATGATCACAAAAAAGACTATTAACGACATTGTAGAAACGGCTCGAATTGAAGACGTGGTGGGTGACTATGTTAATCTGAAAAAGCGGGGTGCCAATTTATTGGGGCTTTGCCCTTTTCATAATGAGAAAACGCCTTCATTTACCGTGTCTCCGGCGAAGAATATATATAAGTGCTTTGGGTGCGGAAAAGGGGGGGATCCGGTTAATTTTATTATGGAGCACGAAAGTGTTAGTTACCCGGAATCGCTTAAATATCTGGCAGAAAAATACGGGATTGAAGTTGAAGAAACCCAGACTTCGCAAGCCCATAAGGAGGAGCAACAAAAACTGGATAGTCTTTATGTTTTGAATCAATATGCAAAGGAATATTATCACCATCAGTTATTGAAAACCGACATCGGTAAAAGTGTGGGTTTGAGCTATCTGAAAAACCGGGGTTTTACCGATGAAACGATTGAAAAATTTGGGTTGGGTTACGCACCCAATGACAAGGATGCATTTACGCAAGCCGCAAAACGTAAAGGGTATAAAGGACAGCAGCTTAAAAAACTGGGATTAACCAGTAAGTATGACAGTGATTTTTTCCGGGATCGGGTAATGTTTAGTATCCACAGTGTCTCGGGAAAAGTGATTGGTTTTGGAGGACGCATCATGTCCAAAAATGTCAAAGCTCCAAAATATGTAAACACGCCGGAGACGGAAGTTTATAATAAAAGCAAGGTGCTTTACGGCGCTTACTTCGCTAAAAGGTCGATCCGTAAAACCGACGAATGTATTTTGGTGGAGGGCTATACCGATGTGGTTTCGTTACATCAGGGCGGAATTGAAAATGTCGTCGCTTCTTCGGGTACTTCGTTGACCGTGGATCAAATCCGAATGGTAAAACGGTATACGCAAAATATGAAAATTCTTTACGATGGAGATAGTGCCGGAGTAAAGGCTGCGCTGCGGGGACTGGACCTGGTCCTGGAACAGGATATGAATGTAAAGGTCGTGATGCTGCCCGAAGGGGAAGACCCGGATTCTTATCTTCAAAATGTAGGCACGGATGCCTTCAGGGAATATATTGACAACGAAGCGAAAGACTTTATTTTATTTAAAAGCGAATTGTTATTTAATGAGGCGTCGGGAGATCCGGTACGACAAGCGGCCATGATTAAGGATATTGTGGCGAGTATTGCAAAAATCCCTGATCCGCTAAAACGGTCTTTATATATTAAGGAATGTGGTCACTTGCTGAAAGTGGAAGAGAAATTATTATTACATGAGGTAACAAATATTGTCACCAAATCTATTCATCAGGCTGAAGATCAACGTAAAAAAGATCAGCGACAGTACGCTCGAAAAAAAGCGAATGAACAGGGACAAGGTCAAAGTGGGAACACGCCAACTGATCCCGGTAATTTTCCCGATCAGGAACCACCACCCTATTTTTCCGAAGACGATGAATACGGTGGAGCTGCTCCACCCCAGCCCGTCCAACGTCGGCCTTCGGCGGCCAATAATTCTGAATTTCAGGAAAAAGACATCATCCGATTATTGATTACTTACGGTGGACAAATTTTTGATAAAGAAAACGAAGAGGTAACGGTTGCCCGTTTTATTTTGAGTAATATTGAAGATGTCATGGATGATTTTGACAACGATCTCTATCTGCGAGTCGCCCGTGAATGTCTGGATATGACGGTCGATGGTACGCCAATTACGCCAGAGCATTTTATTCGACACGAAGACAAAGATTTTCGTAGTCTGGCTATTGATGTACTGGAACCGGAATTTAAAATGAGCCACAATTGGCTGGATATACATCAGCTCCCCCTTCGTAGTCAACTGGTACCTGAAGAAAACTTTAATCTGGATAGTATCTCCGCTATTTATTGGTTCAAGCTTCGTAAACTGGACAAATTGATCGAACGGAATAAAGATAGTATGAAAAAGGCGATCGACGAAAAGTCCGGAGAGGAAGAGGTAATGAAGGCAATGAAAATTCACGCAAAATTAATGGAGATTCGGAAGGATATTGCGTTAAAGGTAAATACGGTGATTGTCAGATAACGGATGCGCCGCTGCCATACCTGATTCGCATTGGCATTTTTAATAGTAATTATACCAAAAAATGAATTTAAAATACTATTTTAGCGCTTATTATATAATACCGCCTGGCTGTAAGGAATGTTGATAAAATAAATTAAAACACTATGCTTCCTCTTTTTCCATCACTCTATTTTAATCGCCATTCCTAATAATGGCTACTGAGATAATTTTTCCCTTTTCTCAAATAAAATATCCAATTGCTTTTTTGTAAAATCCAGTTCTAGTCCAAATTCCTGTTTTATAGTTTTCAGCCAATCTTCTCCGCTGGCAACCTCTATTTTATTTACAACTTTGGTACCATTACGAATGGACATCTTATTATTAAATAAACCAATTCTACCCGTTTTGGTATTTCTGCCAACAAATTTATGATAGAAAAAATGGGAATTAGAATTGGTGGACATATAATAATTAGCCATCGTGATATCTTCTTCACCAATCAGTAGATTTTCAAAACTATATTGATCTGCCCATCCCTTTTCTGTTTGACGCTGAATCATAAATTGATGACTGGAAAAAGGAACTATCCGTACCATGCCATCTCCATCGTCCACAGAAGCAGACTGGTGAATATCCAGCGGAACCCTGGAAACGAGACCACCAAAACCGACATCGGTTAAATAAGTTTTTCCATCCAAATCGACGAGGTGTGCCAGGTGATTCCTTGGAGGTGTTCGCATGGGGTTACTCAACCAAACCCTCCCCAATACTGGCCTTGGAGAAAAACCGATAAATTTTAATAATTCAGCATATAGTGTATTCAATTCAAAACAGTAACCGCCTCGCTTGTTTGAGATTATTTTCCGGAATAGATGAAGATGGTCTAACCTAATTTTCTTTCCGACCACAATATCCAAATTTTCAAATGGTATGTATTCCATATGATGTTTCTGTACCCTAGTCAGTCCGTCAATATCCGCCGTGCAGTCAGGGTGGTTTATTCTAAGAAGATATTCCTGTATTTCAGAATCCGTCATGGCTTGCCTGGTTTTTAGTAATGAAAAGTAATCCGTAGCAGCTTGTTGCTTGCTAGTGCCTCGGGAACTAAATTGCTGGGTATATTGATCAACGTAGGAACAAGGCATTGCCTTGTTCCTACGTTGATC
>ENA-ORXT01000525-ORXT01000525.1-marine-metagenome-genome-assembly--contig:-NODE-525-length-60333-cov-5.967887_pt1 | contig 60333 bp, 53 predicted proteins | sample MGYA00237868_ERZ511482 | MGnify/ENA metagenome assembly ERZ511482 | reverse complement strand
GGGTCGATCCGGTTCAATCCCAGAGGAAGAAATCCCGCCCAGAATCCTCGACACCCCCCACTAACCAAGCGCCATTCTCACTAGTCGGGCTTCTCCGATGCCCTGAGCGACTCTAGGTATTGTGGTTGATCAGGTAGAGTCGGTTCCCCTCAAGATCGACAACGAAGAAGTCGATGTCACTGGGAAGCCAGCCAGTGCCGTGAAAGGAGAAAGAATAGTAGGCTTTGCCGCCGTTCAGAGCCCTTCTGATGGCTGCAAAGTGGGCTTCTAGCTCAGGCTCGTTCTCTGAATCGTAGCTACTGAGCGCAAAATCCAGATACTGAGTAAATTTTTCGTCGAAGGGGGACCCTCTCCAGCGCTCGAAGCTCCAATGATCTCGATACTCTGGGTGCTTGGGGAACTCGGAAAGCAAGCGGTCGTCCGCAGACTCGAAGCGATTTCGGATTCTGGCGGGCATTTCAAAAACGGAAATCGAGTATCCATCGCCTTGGAAGCTCCTCTCGGAATTGTATCTGAAGAGGGGCTTCCTGAGACTTACCTTGGCATCGAAGAGTCCGCGATAGTATCGACGATTGTCCACGGTCTGAAGAACCCAGGTGACTCCCACGAGAATCACGAAGGTCACCAGCGGGATGGCAACTTGGATGCCCACCCGCTTCCAGCGCTTCTGCACGCAGTTGAAGATGATCCAGATTCCGTAAGGAACACAGCCGACGACCGCGATGAGAAACGCCAGTCCCCACATGATCACTACTGCGTCGCTCATGATTGAAGCGTGGCGGCCGGTCGCCTCTCTACAGATCCTCGTTGTTCGCCAGCCCCCGGACCGCGCCGTCGCGCCCCGTGACGACACAGCGGTCAAGGAACGATCCCGGACCAACGTAGCTGTTGGGCCAGACGACACATTCGGTCATCACAACGCCTTCACAGACGATCGAGCCTTCACCGACCACGGATAACCCGTCGATGCTCGCCGTGCCGTCGATCTCCGCCTCCTCGTGGCGCGCAGCGGGCAGGACGCCGTCCGCATACAGGGGGAAGTCGGTGCCGGGGAGCCTGAAATGGGCATCGAGGTACTGCTCACGGTCGCCAAGATCGGCCCAGAAACCTTCGTCGATGACGACGCTGCCCGGAGGGTCTCCGTCAGCAATCATCTGCTGGAAGATCGGGCGCACCGATTCCTTTTTTCCCGGCTCAAGCCGTTGCAGGAAGGCCGGAGATACAAAATAGATCCCCGTGAACTGAAGACCACCATCATCGTCCTCCACCTCGGGGCCGATCGCGGTGACCGCACCGCTCTCCGCGTCGCGGAGTACTCGGAGGGCCGGCCCTTCGGAGCGGAGTACCAGAGTGACCTCGCGCCCAGAATCAAGGTGCTCGGTCCAGGCAGCCTCGAGAGGAAGGTCGCAGAGGAGGTCGCCGTTGTAGACCACGAATGGCTCGTCGCCGAGGAGGTCCGCGACGTTGGCGAGGCCTCCAGCGGTCTCGAGGAGCACCGGCTCGTTGCGGAACTCGATGGGGCGCCCGTCATATGCATTCTCGGGAAACGCCTCGCTCCATTTTTCCGGCAGGTGGTGGGTGTTCACCACGAAGGAATCGGCACCCATCGAGGCGAGGTGATCAAAGGTCCAGCAGACGAGAGGGCGGTGGAAGACCGGCACCAGCGGCTTGGGGAGGTGATCGGTGAGCGGTTGGAGACGGGTGCCGAGTCCCGCCCCGAGAACGAAGGCCTTCATGGGGCACTCATCGCCTTTTCGAACAAAATGTCGAGGAAGGCTTGCCATCGCTGGTGCGCTACGCAACACTCACAGCACAGGGTGTCCTGATCGGGCTGATCATCTCCCCAACATCACCGGACGGTCGCGGCTCTGCTGCGACGGTGTCGGCAAAACGGGAATCCGTTCCTTTGTGATCCAGGCAGACTTGTGGGGGTTTGGCTGTCTGGTTCTGGAGCGGGTTCTCGATTTTGCGTTGGGCCCACGTAGTGATACTTACTTGCCCTGTATGGGTGGCCGCGCCGCGTACCTTAAAGGAGATCACAGGAGGAAGGAGGTGGAAAATCCGCTCCGCCTCGAGCTTGAAAGCGCGGGGACCGCCCCTAGGATAAGGCCACCGAAGGATGGCTTCCGAACCGAACAGCAGCCCGTCCTCTTCGGGTTCAAAGCCTCCCTCGAGGCTGGTGTCTTCCATGCGCCGCACCCTCGGTCGCCGCAGTCCACTCCCGCGCGTTCCGAATCGCCTCCACACCCTCATGCGGGTGTTCGCCGGGTTCAGCATGGTGGACGGGCAAATCCTCGAGGACGAGATCGACTCCAGCCTTGCCTTCATGCGGTACGATTATCCGCCGGAGATCTACAAGGAGTTGCGGAGCACCTACGAGGCCGCGCTCCGTGAGCCTCAGGACATTCAGGCGATGGCCGAAGATCTGGCCGAGGAGCTTTCCGCCGACGAGAAGATTCTGCTCGCCGTGCAGCTCTTCGTCCTTCTTTCGAGGGCGCCCAGCCGGAAGGAGCACCTCATTGCGTTCTACCTCTTCATGAACAATCTCGGGGTTGCCTCCGAGGCCATCGATCTCGTCTACCAGCTCGACGAGGATTCGATCATCCAGACCCGCGAGGAGGACGAGGGCGACGATGAACCAATGGGGCGTCCGCTGGAGACGATCCGCATCGGCGCCACCGAGGACGCGGATCTCGTTCTGGAGAATCTCCCCGAAGGCTGCCTCGCACTTGCCTTCCGCTACCGCGATCTCGTGCTGCTCAAGAATCTCGGCAGCGTCCCCATTCTGGTGCGCGGGCGGCGGATCGTGAAGGGCGACTTCTGCCGGTTGTACGGCGGTCACCGCGTGGTGCTCGGCGAGGTGGTGCTTGGCTACGACGACCTGACATTCTACTTCAACGCGAAGAAGGACGTCTCCTCCTCGCGCCTCTACCTCAGCTTCGGGGAGGATGGCACGACGAGAATCGAGCGAAGCCCCTCGCGCTCCAGTGAGCTTCAGATCGACTTCGGCCTCGCCACCGAGGTCAAGGCCCTTCGAGAGACCGAGGCGACGATCGAGGGCGTCGGCATCGGCGTGGGGCACATCCGAAAGGTTCGTCTCGGCGACCGGCTCGAGCCGCCTGGAAGCGCGGCCATTCTCTTCTCCTCACTGGGGCGCCGAGCGCGCGACCTCGGCGGAAAGTTTCAGCTCGAGCCGAGTCGGTCGACCTACGAGGTCTCGAACAACCCCGGGCTCCTCGGCCCGGGCGACATTCTTCTGTCCTCCGGTCTCGGGGGCGACATGCATCTTCGAATCCACTGCGACTACGCGAAGCACATGGGGACCATCGAGATCGTCAGCAGCCCGACCCCGGTCTTCGTCGACGATCAGCCGGTGCGCGGGCGAGCCGCGGTTCGCGACGGCGGCACCGTCGTTCTCGGCGAGGGTCGCTTCCTGCGCTGCGACTTCAGCGAGGGCATCATCGAGGAACAGCGCACCGTGCTCCGCGAACTCCGCGTCGAGGAACTTTCGCACGCCTTCGACAATCGCGAGACCGCGCTCGACAGCATCGGCTTCAAGGCGGTGCGGGGCGAAATGGTCTGTGTCATGGGCCCCAGCGGCTGCGGCAAGAGCACCCTGCTGCGCAGCCTCGCCGGGCAGCTCCGGACCAAGGAAGGCAGCGTGCTGTTTGACGGATTCAACCTGTACGACCACCTCGAGCAGCTCCGGCCCCTCGTTGCCTTCATGCCGCAGGAGGACGCCATCGACCCGCTCCTCACCGTCGGCGAAAACCTCTCGGCTGCCGCCGCGATTCGCTGTCCGCACCTATCCGCCGAGGAACGCGACAAGCGCGTCCGCGCCCGCGCCGTCGAGCTCGGTCTCGCCGAAAACCTCGACCGCCTCGCCGGCACCCCGGAGAACCGCGCCCTCAGCGGCGGCGAGCGCAAGCGCCTCAACCTTGGGCTGGACATGACGGGGATCGCCGACGTCTACCTGCTCGACGAGCCGACTTCGGGACTCTCGTCGAAAGACTCGGAGCACGTCCTCGAGATCATTCGCTCCCTCGCCGACAACAAGATCGTGCTGGTCTCGATCCACCAGCCCAGCGCCCGGCTGTTCGGACTGTTCGACAAGGCACTCCTGCTCGACCGGGGCGGGGTCCCCGTGTTCTTCGGTACGCCCACCGAGATGCTTCAGTATTTCGCCAATGCCCGGGAGGAACTCGAGTCCGTCGGAGCCGGGGTCGGGGCCGAGATGACGCAGCCCGAAGAGATCTTCGACATCCTCGAAAGGCCTCTGCGCGAGCCGAGCGGCGACGTGCTCTACGAGGATGACGCACGAGGACATCTTTCGATCGCCCGGCGCTTCCCTCCCGATTTCTGGAGAGACCGCTTCCAGGCATACAAACTCCGGCGCGACCTCGACCCGGACCGGGCAGAAAGCGGATCCCTTCCTCAGATTGGCGCGGGCGACGTTCTCGGGATCGATGGGGAAGAAGATTTCACCCCAGCGCTCCTCGCCCCGCGACCACGGCTTCTGCGACACAAGATCACGCTGTTCTGGACGCTGCTCAAGCGCTCCTTCCTCAGTCGTCTTCGCAGCCGGGGAAATCTGGTCACCACCCTGCTGGCGGCCCCGGGTCTGGCGATGCTCATCGCGACCGTCCTGCGCTACTCCGAGGACGACAACTACACCTTCGCGGCCGCGTTCCACATCCCCACCTATCTCTTCCTGAGCCTCGTCGTGGCGATGCTCCTCGGCCTGACCAACAGCGCGGACGAGATCATCCGCGACCGGCCTCTGCTTTCGCGGGAGCGGAACCACCGCGTCCCCGTCGGCTTCTACGTTGCCGGCAAGGTCGTCGTACTGGGTTTCTTCGCGCTCGTGCAGATGGGGATCTATCTGCTGATCGGAAACGTGATGCTGGCCTTCCACTCCATGTTCTGGGATCACCTTCTGTGGATGTTTCTCACCTCGATGGCGGGCGTTTCCGGCGGCCTGTTCATCTCGAGCCTCGTGCGCGACGCCAAGACCGCGCTCAATCTCATCCCGATCATCCTCATTCCGAACATCATCCTTGGTGGCGCGCTGATCAAATACGAGGAGATGAACCGCGACTTCGATTTCGTCTACAGCATCCGCCGTTGGCTGAAGGAAGGTGAAGACGGAGCTGCACCGGAGCCGCCAAGCCGGCTCCGGGTTCCCGTGGCGGGTCAGTTCATGCCGCTGCGATGGTCCTATGAGGCCATGGTCATCCGCCAGGACCGCGACAACCCGCTGACTCGCACGCAGGTGGAGTTCACCGAGCAGCTGCGGCAGTACACCGAGATCGAGGACCGAGAACTCACCGAGGAGGAAGACAGGGCCCTCTACTTGCTGAAAGAGGCGCTCAGCAAAGTGAGCGGAATCTACGCGGAAGACGAGCGGGCGGCGGTCGACAAGCTCTACCGGCTCCGCAGGGAAGTCGCGGAGGGCACCTTCGATCCCGACGACGAGATCTGGATCGAGTTCGGCTCGAAGCTGGTCGGAGCGGACGAGGTCTTCGTGAACCGCAAACTTCAGTTGCTCGTGCAAAACGCGGAGAACGAGCGCAAGGACATCCGCAAGGAAGAGACCCCCAACGTCTTCTTCGGCACGAGGAAGCGGCTCATTTCCGAGGAAGTCCGCGCGGCCCTGCATCTGCCGAAATGGACGACGGGCACCCTGCCCACCGTGCCGCTCAATTGCCTGATGCTTCTCGGCTTCATCGCCGTTCCTCTTGCGCTGCTCCTGCTCTTCGTGAAGCGGCAGCTCAACCGGGCGTAGCACGCCCCACCGCCACCCACGGAAGTCTGTCAGGAGAAAGGGCTGGTGTAGTGGGAATGGTGCTCGGTTAAGCCAAAAATAGCCTTTTTCCCGTGAAGGCGGGTCGAGGATTACGCGACCGTGGTAGGGCGTGGGCCTCCGGACCCGCCGAAGGGAGCGCCCAGCGACCGCCTCGCGTTCCCTGCTGCCACGACGGCGGGTCGGGGACGCCCCTGCCCTACCTTTTCCCTTGGTTCGGGGTTCCCTTCCTAGCCGTGCCCCCCCGAGGAGTCCCCTGAACCAAGCGACATTGGGTCTAGTGGCTTGAATCGACCCCACCGCTCGTCCGGCACAAAAAAAAACCGCCGCCCTCCATAGGAGAGCGGCGGCTTCAAAGGGCTGGATATCTAGCTCATGGCCAGATCTTCCTCGGCATCTTCTGCCTCGGAGCCGCTGCCGCGGAGAGGCCGGGGTCCCGGCTCTTCCTTCTTGGCAAGGGCCCGACGCAGCTTGCGGAGGGCGATGTTCTGGAGCTGGCGGATTCGCTCGCGGGTCACGCCGAATTCCTGACCGACCTCTTCGAGCGTCTTCGGCTTCTGGCCGTCGAGCCCGAAGCGGGCCATGATGATCTTGAGTTCGCGCTCGTCGAGCACGTCGAGCAGCCCGTCGAGCTGCCCGTGCATGTTCTTGTCGCTGAGCAGGTCGAAGGGCGTCGACGCGGTGTCGTCGCCGACGATCTCGCCGAACTCCGTATTGTCGTCGTCGCTGATGGGAGCATCAAGCGAGGCGGGACGGAGCGAGGCGGCCTTGAGCTGGGACAGCTTGGCGCGGTCGATGCCGATCTCCTCGCTGAGTTCGTCGTCGGTGGGCTCGCGGCCGAGTTCCTCGGACATGCTCATGGCGACGCGGCGCATCTTGCTGATCTTATCGACCATGTGCACCGGCAGACGGATCGTCTTGGACTGGTTGGCGAGGGCGCGCTTGATCGACTGCTTGATCCACCAGGCGGCGTAGGTCGAGAGTTTGCCACCCTTGTTGGGGTCGAAACGCTCGACGGCCTTCATCAGGCCGATGTTGCCCTCGGAAATGAGGTCGAGGAGAGGAAGTCCGTAGTTGGCATAGTCCTGGGCGATCTTCACCACGAGGCGAAGGTTTGCCTGGATCATGTGCTGGCGGGCAGCTTCGTCTCCGTTCTTGATGCGGGCGGCGAGTTGGACCTCCTCGGCAGGAGTGAGGAGAGGGGTTTTCCCGATCTCCCGAAGGTAGATCTTGATGCCTCCGTCTAGTTCTAGATTGGCCATGGTAGTTGTGCTTCGGCTTAGTTGGTAGTGTGGTGGCCTCCCTCACGTTTTTCGATGGGAGGCGGCGTATTCCTTGGAATCCTGTGCGGGCTGAGGTGTTGTGGATGGCGAGCCGCCGAAGCTAGCCGCAGGGCAGGTATTGAGAAGGAACGCGCGTGTGTGTCGTATTAGATGCTTTTCGTCAACGAAAAGTTAGAAGAAAAACGCCTAGAGGGGTACTTTTTTATCAACCCTGCAGGATTGGTGCCATGTTTCCGCTTGCATTCACAGTTCATCTTCCCATATTTCACGCCCTTCCGTAGCCCTCAGGCAGACGGCAGGAGCGCAGATAGCTCAGTTGGTAGAGCAGTTGGCTTTTAACCAATTGGTCCTGGGTTCGAGTCCCAGTCTGCGTAGTACGAGAGCCGCAGGGAGTTTCCTCCCTGCGGCTTTTTTTATCCACTTTGTACGGGAGTAAACCGGGCCTATCTTTCGCCGAGGCAGAGGATCTCCTTCAAGGTGTGAGCGAAGAGACGGCCCTCGGAGGCGGTCAGGGACGCGAGGGACCAGGTTTTTCCGGCGGGACCGAGGTCGTTGACGGCCACGAGGGCAGAGTCGTCGAGACGCTCGGCGGCGGCGTCGATGACATAGACGGTGCCGTTCATGATGGGCAGGTAGAGCAGACCGTTTACCGCGATCGGGCTGGCGGCGGAGACGTGACCGAAACCGGGACCGGCGGCGCGCTTGTCGCTGCTGAGCTTGATGCCGCGGGAGTTTTCGACGTCGCTGGGGATGGCGTTGGCTCGGTCCCAGATGAGTTGGTCGGCGGATGTGCTGGCCCCGGCGATCTTCTGGACCGGGAGCTGCAGGTATTCGGTTATTCCCGTGACGAGGTGGACCCGGCCGAGGGCGGCGACGTCGTGGGCAAGAAAGTAGTGCCAGTCACCCACGACGAGGTTGGACTGGTTGGTGTTGGCGTGGCGCTTCCCAGTTTTCACGGCGATATTCTTCTTCGTGGTCCAGGCCTTCGTTGCCGGGTCGAAACGGGTGAAGTCGACGGACTGCATCAGGTTCTGGGTGCGGAGAATTTCACCGGTCTCGGTATCGAGAACGAGGTGGTCTTCCTTGTGGAACCAGTAGCACTCGCGTTCGTTCCAATGAGCGCTGAAGACGCAGTCGCCGCCGGGGGCAAGTTCGTGCGACCAGAGAGTCTTGCCGGTGGCGACGTCGGTCATGGTGATCCCGTAGGGCTTCTCAAGCGGGGCGTGGGCGCCGCCGCGTCCGTGAAGCACCGCCCAGCTGCCGTCGCGGCGTCTGCCGACGACCGGGGTGCTGTGCACCACCGTGGCATCTTCGGCGACCCAGCGGAGTTCGCCGGTCCTGGCATCATGGGCGTGAAGATAAGTCCAGACGTCGCGTTCCTCAATGCCTTTGGGGACGGGCTTGTGGCGCTTGAGCTGCTGGCCTGCGGCCTTGTCGCGGACCTCGACGGTGAGCAGGAGTCCATCGACGAGGATGGGCTCGCACTGTCGGTTGGTGTGGCGCGGGCGGGGCCGATATTCGCGCAGCCAGATGCGTTGGCCGGTGAAGTCGAAGCACCCGACCGAGCCGCAGCGGTTGAAGAACCAGACGTGTTCGCCGTCGGTGACGGGAGCAAAGACCGTGGCGTCGCTGAAGATGCCGGCGGTCTCCACGGGGTCGGTGCCGGGGAGGTCGACCTGCCAGAGAATCGTGCCGGTGCTGGCTTCCAGGCAATAACCGACCAGATTCGGCTGCTTGAGGCTGTCGCCCTCCTCGAGTGGCCGGTACGAGGTCACGAAAGCGTGCTTGCCCCAGACCGTGACCGCGCTCTGTCCGCCTTCCGGCATGGTGGTGCGCCAGATCAGGTTCTCTTCGCGGACGACGCTCCACTTCGACGGAGTCGGTGGCGCTTCCTCAAGAATCCAGTTCCTCGTTGGACCCGACGCCTGCGGCCAGTTCTGGGCGTTTGCGTGGGAGAGAGCTCCCAGAGCCGCCAGGAGGAAAAAATGGAGCGGGGACATCATCCATGATGAACCGGAGCGAGCGGTCCGTCTTGCGAAGAATCTGTGCTGGGCCTATTCTCGCCGTTATGAAGCGAGCCTCTCTCCTTGTCGCCTGTCTGCTCTTGGGGACGGTGCTTTCTTCCTGTCGAGGCTTCCGCGCTGCCAACGACATGGCCGGGCTTCTACAGAATCCCGAGTTCGAGCGGACCAGTCCGAACGTCTGGAGTTTCGATTTTCCCGAGCAGGACTACGACACCACGGGGAGCAGTCGGGCGGCTCGCAGAGCCACGATGATCGCGTTGCTTTACGGATGGAAAAGTTTCGTCCTCGAGAAGTCGGCGGTGCCTTCGGCCGCTGGGCCACCTGCGGAATGGGCCGCCCCGGTCCGATACGAGAATATCGGACGGTCGATGGCGTCTTCCAGCAGCACAGAGCCGGAGATCCTCGATGGCGAAATCACCGACTGGACGCACTACGTCACCAGGTTTTCCGCCCGTTCGTCGTCTCCCGCCTACCCGAACGACGCCCTCGCCCTCGGTCAGCAGTTCGCGGCGGAGGGAACTCGCGAGGCCAGGCATTGGCAGATCCTCCTCGATCGTGTTTCTCGGAAGGGCGGCCCCTAGCGCGTCCACGCCGGCGCAGACAGCTCATGATCGTGGTCCGCCTGCTCCTGCTGATGCTCCTCGCGAGCGGAAACATACTGCGGAGTGATCCTGTCGCCATCCGCGGCAGCAGCGGAAAGGTTGTCGCCTTCGACGGCGTGAAGGAGGTCACCCCGCAGAGCCTGATCGTGCGCGTCGCGCCCGGCGAACCGGAGAAGGCGATCGCCTGGGAGTACGTCGATCTTGCCGCTCTCGAGAGGGAACATCCGAAGATTCACGACGCCCGCGTCGCGGCGCAGCGCGACGGTTCGACCCTGGTCGTCCGCTTGGGGAGCTACGAAGGTCCTCTCGATAACCGGCTGATCGTCGATGCGATTCCGCAGGTCGACTTCCATGACGACGCGGCCCACAGCCCGAAGGCGGAGCTGATGAATCTGCCCGCCTATCTCTACCGCGCACGTCCCGAGCAGCTCCCGCTCCCTTTCCGATTCCATGCGCCGGAGGTGAAGATGGAAACCGGGGATGCCCGCCTCCCTCTGGTTATCTGGCTCCATGGCAGCGGTGCCGGCGGAGACGACAATCTGCGCGGCCTGTACTTTCCTCTCCTCGAGAAACTCATCGGCAAGGCCGACGAAGACCCCGCGTACCGGGCCTTTCTCTGCTGCCCGCAGTTTCAGCGCGCCTACAACTGGTGGACCCAGGCGCCGGGGACGCCGGATCAGGTGCCGGGCATCGCCGGAGCTCACGTCTGCGAGTTGATCGACGAACTCTGCGAGCAGCTCCCGATCGATCCGGAGCGGATCTATCTGATTGGCATGTCACAGGGAGCCTTTGCCCAGAGCACCTGGATCTCGACTTACGAGAACCGTTTTGCCGCCAGCGTGCGGATTGCCGGCGCCAATCCGTCGCAGTTTCTCCACGAAGGCAACCTCGTGCCGAGCTGGTTTTTCTACAGCACCGCCGACGATATCGTGATGCTCGCCGACGTCGCCCCGAGGGCCGTGAAGGAGCACCAGCTGCTCGCTCCCGAAAAGACCCGCGTCACGGTGTACGACGACGCCACTCATACTCAGACGCTCCACCGTGCCGTCGAGTCGGAGGGGCTCGTGGAGTGGATGTTCGAGCAGCGAAACCCGCGCAAGCCGGTCAAGGTCGATCGTCTCTGGCGGTACTACTTTCTCGGCCAGAGATGGGAGGGCTGATCATGAGCCAGGCCATCAGCCTGCAGTTCTGGGTGCGTATCCGCCCTAGGCGTTGCCGTTGACTAGCATGCGATGAACTCGTTGGTCCCCCTCAGGTTTCGCCTCCAAATTCTTACGAATTCGGCTACGGGGAGAGCTACCCGACGTCGGTGCAACAGGGGCAGGGCTGCACGAAGTGGCCGGGGGTCACTTCGCGCAGGGCGAGGTCGATGCCGACGCTTTGCTCCCACTTGTCGTGACCGACGCGGTGTCCGAAGGCGCAGCCTTCGGGAGGGTCGATGGGCGATGGGACGTCGCCGGGGATCGGGTCGGGCAATTTGGCGTTGCGCGGATCGGGGGGCGGGATCGCCCGGATGAGCGCCTTGGTGTAGGCGTGCTGCGGGTTGTCGTAGATGGCGTCGGCATCGGCGAGCTCGACGATCTTGCCGAGGTACATGATCGCGACCCGATCACTGACATGGCGCACGACGGCGAGGTCGTGCGCGATGAAGAGGTAGGACAGGCCGAGCTCTTCCTGGAGATCCATCATCAGGTTGAGAACCTGGCTCTGCACGGAGACATCGAGAGCGGAGACGGGCTCGTCGCAGATGATCAGCTTCGGATTGAGCGCGATGGAACGGGCGATGCCGATCCTTTGCCGCTGGCCGCCGCTGAACTCGAAGGGGAACTTGTGGGCGGCACTCGAGCTGAGGCCGACCTTTTCCAGAAGCTCGTCGACCTTCTTCGCGCGTTCGGCGCGGGTGCCGATCTTCTGAATGACAAAGGGCTCGGCGAGAATGGCACCGACGTTGTGCCGGGCGTTGAGCGATTCGGCGGGATCCTGGAAGATCATCTGCAGGTCGCGCCGCAGCGTGATCAGCTTCCTGCGCGGCATGCTGGTGATGTCGTGCCCGTCGAACTCGATCTTCCCTCCCGTGGGCTCGTAGAGGCGGACCGCGCATTTGCCGAGGGTCGATTTGCCGCAGCCTGACTCGCCGACGAGTCCGAGGGTCTCGCCGTGATCGACTCCGAGGGTCACGCCATCCACCGCCTTGCAGGCGGCCACCGAACGCAGGAAGACGCCTCCCTTGACGGGGAAGTGCATCTTCAAATCGGTAAGTTGGAGGAGCATCGGGTCGGCAGAAGAAGCTAGGCGTGATCGGTGCAGAGCGGGCAGGCCTCGACCCAGTGGCCGGTGGCGATCTCCTTGTAGGCCGGGCGGACGGTGAGTGCGGCTTCGTCGTGCTCTTTCGGGGCCCGCGAGGCGAAGCGGCAGCCGCTCGGCATTTCGGCAAGGGAAGGCACGTTGCCCTCGATGGTGGGGAGTCGGGTCTTGCGTTCGCGGTCGAGCCTCGGGATCGAATCGAGGAGGCCGCGGGTGTAGGCGTGCTGCGGGTTGGCGAACAGGGTTTCGGCGGCGGCGCGTTCGACGATGCGACCGGCGTACATGACGACCACCTCGTCGCAGGTCTGGGCGATGACCCCGAGGTCGTGGGTGATCATGATCACCGCCATGCCCATCTCCTGCTGCAGGTCGGCCATGAGCTGCAGGATCTGCGCCTGCACGGTGACGTCGAGTGCAGTCGTCGGCTCGTCGGCAATGAGAAGGTCGGGCTTACAGCCGAGCGCCATGGCGATCATGACGCGCTGCCGCATGCCGCCGCTGAGCTGGTGCGGGTATTCGTGGACGCGGACCTCGGGGGCAGGAATGCCAACCTTTTCGAGGATGGCGATCGAGGCTTCGCGGGCAGCGCGCTTGTCGAGCTTCTTGTGGAGCTGAAAGACTTCGTCGACCTGCTTGCCGATCTTGTGCACCGGGTTGAGCGCGGTCATCGGCTCCTGGAAGATCATGCCGATCTCATCGCCGCGGACGTCGTACATCGTTTCCGGCTCGGCCCCGACCAGCTCGCGGCCCTTGAACTGGATCGAGCCGCTGAGGACGTCGCCCATTGGCTTGGGCAGAAGTCCCGCAATGGAGAAGGCGGTCACCGATTTGCCACAGCCCGACTCGCCGACGATGCCGAGGGTGGTCCCGGAATCGACCTCGAAGGACACGCCATCGACAGCCGTGAGCTGTCCGCCTTCGGTGTCGAAGGCGGTGACGAGATCGGTGACCTTGAGCAGCATGCGGGGGAGGTGAACGGGCAGACCGCGGCTACTTCTTGTACTTGGTCTTCTCCACGATCACGGGCGGGAAGGTCTCGCCCTTCTTCTTGGCGGCCTCGGTCTCGTCCTTGAGCTTCTCATCGATCCAGAAGGCGTGCATCTCGTAGAAGTCGCGGCTGGTCCGGTAGTCGAACTGCTCGGGGTACTTCATCCAGCGCCACTTTCCCACCCGGTACCAGGGCTTTTTCCAGCCGGGAACGTAGGCGGCCTCGTCGTGCACCATCTGGATGATCTGATGGGACAGACCCGTCATCTCCCCGAGATCGGGCGAGGCGCGATAGGGCTCGATGAGATCGTCGAGCGCCTTGATGGAGATCATCGTGTCGTTGTTCGTGTCAGGCTTGGGCTGCCTGTTGTCGTAGGGATCCTTGTAGGCGTTGTAGGAGTGGAACATCTCCCAGAAGCGCGGGTACATCTCCGGGGAGCGGTTGGTGGCGGCGAAGTTGATCTGGTGATTCTTCTGGTCGGCCTTCTTCCAGGCGGAGGTCTGCTCGAGGATCTCAAGGGTGAAGTCGACTCCCGCCTTCTTCGCTTCCTGCTTGAGCACGGTAAGCACGTTTTCGAGACGCTTGTAGCCGGTGGTGATCGCGAACTGAAGTCGGTCACCGTTCGCGTTGACGAGAATGCCGTCCGGGCCACGCTCGACGTAGCCCGCCTTGGCGAAATATTCAGCGGCTTTGACGGGATCGAAGCGCCTCGCCTTGAGCGTGGGGTGAGAGAGCTCTCCGTAGCCGTCGGTGCTTGTCTCCATGCGCTCGAAGTCACCGTAGAAGACCTGGTCCAGCACGAGCTGCCAGTTGCAGGCGTGCTGCAACCCGAGGCGGACGTCCTTGTTGTCCAGCGGCGCACGACTCATGTTGAGGCGGAGCGACCAGTCGGGTCCGGGGATGTCGTTGTAAAAAGTGATTTTCTCGACGTAGCCGTCCTGAACGAGCTCGTCGGTGTCAGGGAGTTTCTTGTACCAGTATTCAGGGAGGCTGAGTCCCTGAACGTCAATCTCACCGCGTTTGAATACCTCGAAGACCTTGTCGGGATCACGGATCACCTGGAGGCGGACCTTGTCGACGTTGTAGCGGTATCGGTAGTGCTCCATGTCGTTCGCCCACCAGTCCTTGACCTTGGTGAGGGTGACGGCGCGCGGCTTCCTGACGTTCTCGGGAAGGAGTTCGTAGGGACCGGCGGTGGGTTCGACGACGAAATTGTAGCGCTCGAGGTAGTCATCACCGAAGCCGTTCCGGTAGAAGTGGAAGGGCACGGGACGAAGCGCGGTGCGATAGAAGATGTCGGGCTTCGCCTCGGAGAAGGTCACGGCGATGGTGTGGTCGTCGTACTTGGTGATCTTCTCGTACTTCTTCGTGTAGTAGTCGACGTACCAGGGCGCCTGCAGCGCGGGGTGGCGCATGAAGTAGAAGAGGAAGAAGAAGTCGTCCGCCGTGATCGCGACGCCGTCGTTGTAGCGGGCGGCCGGGTTGATCTTGAAGTAGACGGTTTTCCTGTCGTCGCCGAGCGCCCACTCCTGCGCGATCGAGGGGAACGCGGCGAAAGTGTCGGGGTGAAAGCCGAGCAGGCCGAGCGCATTGCTGTCGAGGATGTACTGCCGGAACCCACCGCTGGCATCCGGACCGACGAAGCGCAGCGTCTTGGGGAAGTCGTTCATGTAGAAATTGAAGGTGCCGCCCTTCTTCGCTTCGGGAGACCCCAGTTCCTCCTGACCAGCGCCGTTGGTCCAGGCCAGGTCAGCGGGCAGCTGATCGGGGGTCGAGCGGATGAAGAAGTCGGGATGCTCGTCGTAGTAGGCCTCGACCTCGGCGGTGATGTCGCGGCCCTCGACGTTGATCGCCCTGTCGATCACGGCATTGGACTCGGAGGTCTTTTTGTCAGCGCGATCCTGAGCGGTGCCGCCTTGGTCACAGGCAGAGAGGAGGAAGAGCAGCGTGAAGGCTGAGAACAGGTGAAGCACGATTTTCATGGGAGGAGAGCGGGTGGAAGAAAGTGGGAAGGAGTTACTGGTAGATGGTGAACTTCTTGGGATCAAAGGCCTCCCGGATCGCTTCGCCGACAAAAGTGACGAGCATCAGCACGGACACAATCCCGCCAAAGGCGGAGATGATGATCCAGGGGGAGTGAAGGTTGCCGGTGCCCTGCTTGAGCAGTTCGCCCCAGCTGGGGGTCGGGGTCGGCAGACCGAAGCCGAGGAAGTCGAGGGCGGTCAGGGAGGCAATGGTGCCCGCGATCGAGAAGGGAATGAAGGTGACGATGACGCTGACCGCGTTCGGCAGGATGTGATTGAACAGGATGCGCGGGGTGGAGGCGCCGAGGAGGCGGGCCGAGGCGGTGTAGTCCCGCTCCTTCTCCTTGTAGGTGATCGAGCGCATGTAGTAGGTCATGCCGGTCCACCCGAAAATGATCATGATCGCGAGCAGCAGGGCGATGCGGAAGGGAACGTCGAGCCAGGCTGGGATGAACGAGACGGTGATGATGACGATGTAGAGAAACGGCATGTTGGCCCAGATCTCGACGAGGCGCTGACTGAACATGTCGAACTTGCCGCCGAAGTAGCCCTGGGCGCAGCCAATGGCGATGCCGATGGCGTAGGTGGCCACCATGACGACCAGCGAGCAGATCATGGCGATGCGGAAGCCGTAGAAGAGGCGAGCCAGGACGTCTCGCCCGGTCTTGTCGGTGCCGAGGAAATGGCGCCGCTCGAGGGTCGGCGGGTGGGGCGGACGGCTGTCCGCGAGGAAGTCGTTCTCGAACTCGTTCCAGGGAACGATCGGCATGAGCACCCAGTTGCCCTCGTCCTCGGCCTTCAGCGCGTCGCGAAGGTCGCGGTAGTTGGTCTCGTAGTCGTAGTCGAGACCGAAGTCGGTGCCGGGGTGGAAGGCGGTGTACGTGGGGAAGTAGAGCCGGCCTTCGTAGCTCACGACCAGAGCGCGGTGGTTGACGAAGACCCTGCCGAAGACGGTCAGCAGGAGGAGGAAGACGAGCAGCAGCAGCGACCAGTACCCGCGCTTGATCGAGCGGAAGCGCTGCAGTTTTTTCTGAGTGAGCGGGTTCGGCCGGTAGAGCAGGGCAAACCAGGCGATGAGCCCGAACAGGACTAGCTTGAGGCTGATGCTTACCGCCCGTCCGAAGCTGCCGTAGGGCGATAGGAACTCGTGCACCAGCAGGGCCAGCCCAAGCAGCACGACGCAGGCCAGCACGAATCGCGGCCGCTGCCGGATTCGGTCGCTCACGGAGCCAACGGGGCTCGTTTCCTGAGGTGCTCGGGTCATGGGCAAGGTCTTATTCGAAACGAACGCGGGGATCGCAGAGGGCCACCAGGACGTCGGCGAGAATGTTGCCGAGCAGTACCAGCAGGGCGGAGAAGAGGGCGATGGCCATGACCACCGGGTAGTCGCGGTGGATGGCCGAGTCGAAGCCGAGCAGACCGAAGCCGTCGATGTCGAAGATCACCTCGATCAGGAACGATCCGGTCAGAAGTGCGGTCACTTGATGCCCGAGCGAGGTGGCCATGGGGATGAGCGAGTTGCGCAGTGCGTGACGTCGCACCGCCTGCTTGAAGGTGACGCCCTTGGCCACCGCCGTGCGCACGTAATCGGCGGCGAGGTTGTCCATGAGCGTGTTCTTCATCAGGAAGGTGGTGAAGGCAAAGGAACCGACCAGGTAGCAGATCAGCGGCAGGATCGAGTGATGGACGATGTCCCACGCCTTGCCGCCGAGGGTCATGTCCTCGAAGTCGTAGCTCATGAATCCCGAGGTGGGGAACCACTCCATCTTGGCGGCGAAAAAGACCCAGAGGAGCGCTCCGAGGACGTAACCCGGAATTGCGTAGCCGATGAACACGAAGATCGAGGACGAGGTGTCGAACAGGCTGTTGTGCCGAACCGCCTTGGCGATGCCGAGCGGGATGCAGACCAGGTAGGTGATGAGAAGGGTCGTGAGTCCGTAGTAGATGGAGATGGGCAGGCGTTCGCGGATCACCTTGCCGACCGGTTCGGTGAAGCGGAACGACATCCCGAGGTCACCCTTGCAGACCTTGCCGAGCCACAGCGGGTACGCGACGTACCAGGGCTTATCCAGACCGTAGTACTCCTTGAGTTGATTGAGCTGTTCCTTGGAGAGCGACATCTGCTCGGCGCTGCTGCCTCCCGCCCCGCCGCCCTCGCTGGAAACCGCTCGTGCCTGGGCGAGCGCCTGGTCCATCGGCCCGCCCGGCACGAAGCGCGTGATCGCGAACACGATCAGCGTCACCCCGATCAAGGTCGGGGGGATCAGCAGCAGTCGCCGGATGAAATAGTCGCGCATGGAGGAGAGGCACCGCTGAAAGCGGTAGGGAGGGCGGAAAGGTGAGGGGGAACCGTCGCGGGTTCAACCGTCTTCCTTCGATTTGAGCTTTCCGAGTGAAAAGCACGTGAGCAGAGAGAACCATCTTATGGAAAGTGGAGCGGGAGGGGGGGACCGGCATCTTGCCGGTCAGCGAAGGCTCTGCCGACCGGCAAGATGCCGGTCCCCCCCTTCATTGGCCCTTCACTTCCTTGGCCCTTCAAGTGCTTGGCTTCAATCCGAAGAAAATCGTTCTTCCAGCCAAGGGTCAGCATCGTTGCTGTAGCCACGCTTCTCCCAGTAGCCGAGAGCTTCTTGGCTGCGAAAATCGATGCGCCTCACGAACTTCGGACTCTTCCAGGCGTAGAGAGCGGGCACCACGACGCGGGCCGGACCGCCGTGCTTGAGCGGCAGGGGCCGGCCGTCGAGCCGCAACGCGAGCATCGAGTCCGGATCAGCGAGCGGCTCAATCCGCGTGTTGGTGGTGTAGCCGTCGTAGCAGGCGTAGCTGACAAATTCCGCCCCCTCGAGCGGACGCACCCGCTCGATCAGCTCGGTCATCGCGATCCCGCCCCAAGTGACGTCGAACTGCGACCAGGTGGTCACGCAGTGAAAATCGCTGGCTCGCTCCGTCTGCGGGAATGTCGAGAGAGCGTCCCAATCGAGAGTGAGTTCCTCCTCGACCTCGCCGCCGATTTGAAGTCGCCACTCCTCGAGCGGCACCTCGGGATGAATCCCCAGATCGAGAACGGGGAGCGTCTTCGACTGATGCTGCCCCGGTGGAAGACGGTCCGTGCTGCGTTCACGCAGCGCCGCCTGTCCTTCGAGTTTCTCTCGCATTTTGGCAGCCCAGGCTTCCTTGCGGTCGGTGAATGATTTCCTGGGCGGCATGAACGCAGACCGTCTTCATGCGGGGACTCTCTGTCAACCGCCCCGGAAGCCGTCTGCCCATCTTCCGGGAAAGAAGTCCAGTTGAGAAGAGGACGGGAACCGTGTAGTTCGACGCTGCCCTTGAAGACTTTTCTCATTCGCCTCGCCCTGATCTGCCTCGCCACCTTCGTACTGGTCGAGTTGATCCTGTGGGCTTTTTTCCGGCAGGGGCGCGAGCCGGTGATTTCCGAGACCTTCCGACAGGACGTCACCGGACTGAAGCCCTCCGTGACCTATGAGAAGAACGGGCTCGGTCTGCGGTCTCTCAGTCTTGATCGGGCAACCAAGCCGGAAGGCGCCATCCGCATCGTCTGCCTCGGCCTTTCCACCACCGAGCAGGCCACCCAGGAAACCGCAGACACCTGGAGCGGCATTCTCGAGACACGCCTGCGCGAGACTTTTGCGGATCGCCCGGGCGGCCCCGTCGAGATCCAGGTCGGCGCTTACGCGAAGGGCGGCTACAAGATGCACGAGATGATGCGCTGGGCTCGGCTTCACCTCCTCGAGCTCGAGCCCGATATCGTTGTCACGCTCTTCGGGATCAACTCGCTGGTCACCGACCAGGGATTTCTCAAGGGCGGGGTTACCAAGAGCTGGTACGAGATCTATCTCACGGGCAACGAGCCCCTCTGGCCGGAGCGGATGACGGCCTTTTCGCAGACCGCCCGGCACTGGCGGGCCATCAGTGAAAGCTCCGACCGTCGCGCCTATGCCAAGCAGACCGACGGCTACAACTTCGACCTGCGGGGCCTCGCGGGTCGCGCAGCCTACTGGAAACTTCCCCTTGCAGCCGACTTCGGCGACGATCCGAAGCGGACCAGTCTCTTCAGGGGGCGCACCGAGATCCTGCTCGACTGGCTGCAGGAAAACGAAGTGCGGCCCGTGGTGCTGGCCCAGCCGCTCCTGGTTCATGATGGCATGAACTATCAGCAATCAGGCGATCAGGTCACCTTCGATGATCCCTACCGTCTGCCCGAAGAGATCAATGCGGCCATGCAACAGTTGCAGGCGATCTGGTTTCCGGTCAACACCGGCGAAAAGGTGGTCCGACTTCTGCCCGGAGATCTCCGCCGGGAAATGACCCGCTTCAACGAGGCGCAGCGCCTCATCGCCGAGGAGCGCGGTGCCGCCTACGTCCCGCTCGACGAGCTCATCCCGACCGACCTCGACCACTTCTTCGACGACTGCCACTTCACCGATCTGGGAAGCGAGCGCGTCGCCGACGCGATCTTTCCGACGCTGCGCGCGGAAGTCGAGCGGGTCCTCGCCGAGCGAGCCCAGGCTCAAGCCCAAGCCCAAGTCCAAGAGTAGCCGCCGGCCGCTGCAGGCGGCCTTCTTTTCATCGGGGAAAGGAACGCCTGCAGTGAGCTCGACTTTCCGCACGTTCGAGCTTTCCCGACTCACTTGGGCTCTGCTAACGTATCGGCATGTCGATTTCCCGCCGCCGCTTTCTCGCCGCCACCATTGGAACGAGCCTCTTTGCCACCACCGACCGCTCGCTTCTCGCCCAGCTGGCTCGGGCTGCGGCGGACCCCGGTTACAAGGTGGGAGACGGCCCGATCAACCATTCGGTCATGGGCTGGTGCTTCAAGCCGATGGAGGCACTCGTCCTGGCCAAGCATTGTGCCGACATCGGCATCAAGGGCATGGAAGGGATCTCGCGTGATGCCTACAAGGACGTCCGCAAACTCGGGCTCGAAATTTCCCTGGTCGGATCCCACGGCTTCAAAGAGGGTCCCTGTGATCCCAAGTTTCAGAACGAGGTCGAGGAGAAGCTCCTCGACGGGATCGAGGTCGCGAAGGCGATCGGTGCGAAACGGGTCATCACCTTCACCGGAATGAAGTACGACGGCATGGACTACGCCGAGAGTGTCGAGGGCTGCATCGACACATGGAAAAAGGTGCTTCCGGCAGCGGAAAAAGCGGGCGTCACCATCTGCCTCGAACATCTCAACTCGAGGGATGACAGTCACCCGATGAAGGGTCACCCCGGCTACTTCGGGGACGACGTCGATCTCTGCTTCGAGATGATCAAGGCGATCGGCTCACCGAACTTCAAGCTTCTGTTCGACGTCTACCACGTCTCGGTGATGAACGGCGACGTCATCCGGCGCATCCGTCAGAACCACGAGCTGATTGGTCACTACCACACCGCTGGGAACCCGGGCCGTGCGGAGCTCGACAACACTCAGGAAATCAACTACCCGCCGATCATGCGGGCGATTGCCGAGACCGGCTTCGATGGTTTCGTGGCCCACGAATTCATTCCGGAGTGGGACGACCCGATCGCCGCGCTTCGGCATGGCGTTCAGGTATGCGACATCCCGGCCATCAGGAAGTAGCGAATACTGGGGGATGCTGGGGGGTGGTGGCGAATCGCAGAGAGTCTGCTGACCGGGATGGTCGGCCTCTTGGTGAAGGACCCGATCGCTGCCCACTTACTTCGGCAACCTTGCTCCTCTGACCGCGATTCCGGCCTGCTAACCCTTCACCTTCGTCTTTCGCAGACTTCACGGCATCCGATATCCGACCGCAGCCAGATAACCGATGCGCCATCTCCTCACTCTGCTCAGCCTGCTCCCCGCCCTCGCGTTGGGAGCACCCCGACCCAACTTCGTCCTGATCCTCTGCGACGACCTTGGCTACGCCGACGTCGGCTTCAACGGCGGCACTGAGATTCAGACCCCCCACCTCGACCGTCTCGCCGAGGGAGGCGTCGTCTTCACTTCGGCCTACGTCTGCCACCCCTTCTGCGGACCCAGCCGAATGGGGCTCATGACGGGTCGCGATCCTCACCAACTCGGCGTCCCCTTCAACCTGCCCAACTCCGGGCTCGGCATCGAGGCATACAACGCCATGGGAGTCCCCGAGTCCGAGGAACTCATCTCCTCCGCTCTCCAGCGTGCCGGATACCGCACCGGCGCGATCGGCAAATGGCACCTCGGACACGCTGCCCCGTTTCACCCGAACCAGCGCGGCTTCGACGACTTCTTCGGTTTCCTCGGCGGAGGACACCTGTATTTCCCCGAACGATTCGAGCCCATCGCCGACCGTCAGGAAAAAGCGCAGAAGGAGCACCGAAACGAATACCAGACCCTCCTCGAGCATAACGGCGAGAGCGTCCGCGAAGGCGACGGATACCTTACCGACATCCTCTCCCGGGAAGCCGCCCGGTTCTTACGCGAAGCTGCCGCCGGCGAGAAGCCCTTCTTTTTGTACCTCGCCTACAATGCCCCGCATACGCCGCTCGAAGCCACCGAGGAGGACGTCACCCACTACGCCCATATCAAGGACGAGAAGCGCCGAAACTATGCGGGGATGATGCACGCGGTCGATCGCGGAGTCGGCGAAGTCATTGAAGCCCTCATACAAGGCGGCGCCCTCGACAACACCCTGGTTCTCTTCATGAGCGACAACGGCGGCAAGACCTCCGCCGGCGCCGACAACGGACCTCTCGCCAAGCACAAGGGCTCCGTCATGGAAGGCGGCTGGCGCGTGCCGATGTTCGCTCATTGGCCGGACCGCCTTCCGGCGAAGCAGCGATACCCCCACCCCGTGTCCTCTCTCGACCTCTACCCGACCCTCGTCGCGCTCGCCGAAGCCGAACTCGCTCCCGGCAAGAAACTCGACGGCATCGATATCGGTGAAGCCGTCGTCGAGGGTCGTCCTGCACGGGCCGGGCAGCCTCTTTTTGCCATGCGCCACTGGGGAGGTTGGCACGACGTCGGCATGCGAGTGGATCAATGGAAACTGACCCGCGAAGCCACCGGCGGCTGGCGGCTCTACGACGTCGAGAATGATCCCGGCGAAACCAAGAACCTAGCAGCCCGGCACCCCGAACGGGTCGCCACGATGGTCCAGGCCGTCGAAAGGTGGACCGCCGACCACCGCGAGCCCCTCTTTTTCCACGAGATCAAAGCCCGCGACACTTGGATTGAGAACCAGATGCCGAGATTCGAAGGGTTGTTTACCGAACAGTAGTGCCTAGGAACTCACGCCGCTGGGGACGATCGGCACGGAAGGCAGCGAATTCGACAAATTCACCGCACTCTCGCTTTCTGCTCCAAAACGAAAAGAAGCGCTCGGCTCGTTCCGTTGGGTGTTCTTACAAGTCCCACCCGAGAGCAATCTCAACGAGAGCACCGCCTTCCAGGAACTCGCCGTCGAAACAAATCCCTAAAATCATTTCATGAAATCGCACCGCCATCTCGCCCTCGCTCTTCTGCCAATCCTCTCCGCCCATGCCGAGAACCTGCCCTGGACCATCGCCACCGAGGAGGAATGGAAAGCCGGGGTCGCCCAGTCGGAGGGCATGACGATCGAGAACGGTCAGGCCGCTCCGACAGAAAAGTCCGGCACCCTGACCACGACCCTGCACAGCGGCGACTCGAAGCGTTCCGTCACTTCCCTCAAAATCACGCAGTCACCAGTCTGGCAGAACTGGAACCCGATCCCCAACCTGGGCCCCGTGAACCTCGGCGACGCGCCCGTACTGCTCACCAAGGGGCCGGACGACTACTGGATGTTCGGCCGCTACGGGAGCGGACAGCCGCGTCCGAAGGCCGGTGAAAAGCGCCGGCCCCTGCCCGAATTCACGCCCCAGGATGCCACGCTGGAAGGCTTCGACATTCCACTCAAGACGACCCGTTTCCCGAACCAGTACGACGCCCCCGGCGGCCTCAAGCCGCGCCTCGGCGGCTACCATGCCTGGCAGAGCCGCGACATGGTGAACTGGGTGCACCATGGGCCGGTCACGGAAAAGTTCAGCTCCTGGGTGACCACCGCCGAGTTCAAGGACGGCAAGACCTACATCTACTACGACTATCCCAACGACCAGGACCCCCACCTCTACATCGACGCCGATCTCACCGATGGCGTGCCCGGCGAGAACAAGGGCATGGCCTTTGCCGATCCGAGCCATGGCTCCGACTGCGCCTTCATCCGCGATGCCGACGGCAGGTTCCACGTCATCTATGAGGACTGGAGTCCGATCAACGCCAGCAAGCGCTCCTGGGACTCTCCGCTCGCGGGACACGCGGTCAGCGAGGACGGCATCGGCGACTTCAAGATCCTCGACCCCGCCGTCGACAACCGCACCGAGCCGACCGGCGTCATCAAGACCTACAAGCACCCGCACTGGCTAGGTCATCCCGACTGGGACACCAACGTCGGCGAGTATGAATTGCACTCGCCCGAGCAGGAGGCCTATGGGGACTGGGCCGCGATCTCCGTGGGTGGTCAGTACTATCTCTTCGGCGACTTCGATCCCGTCGGCGGACACCAGATGAGCGTCGGCTGGTTCACCTCGCCCTCGATCGACGAGCCATTCACCTGGTGCGACAACATTGGCAAGGGTCATCCCGACCCCGACGTCTGCTTCGCCGAGGGACAGTTCTACCTCGCCACCCAGCAGAAGGTCGACTACGTCAGCCCGGGACCGTGGGTCGAGACGGTCAGCGCACGGGTCGGCGTCGACGTCGATGGCGACGGGAAAATTGACGAGCGGAGCAAGTGGCGGGAGCTCAAGGAGCATTACGACTACGTGCCCGGCCTGTCGAAGCAGGTCCAGAGGGCGCCCGCCGCACTCGACCTCTCCGATCTTCCGGAAGGCTTCGGCTTCCAGATCGAGCTCAGGGTAGACGACTCCACCGACAACAAGTCCAAGCCGATGCTGGAGAGCCTCGAGCTGCACTTCGCCGATTAGGTCACGGTCGCAGGAAAGTTTGAGGTGACTACGATCAATCGGAGGGGTGGTGAGCAGAGAGCGTTGGAATCCATCAGGTTGGTGGCGGAGAAGGACAGTCAGAAGGTGACCAACGACCTCATGGTGATCTTGATTGAGAGCAGTGGGGTATTTGTCGGGGTTTGGGCTCTTACCGGGAATCTCTCTACCGCGGCCGACGCGAAGCAGTAGAGAGCACGCACCTTTCTGGCCACGTTGACCGCCTGTATCTTGACTCCTATCATCGAGTCATGAACCTCGGCACACTTGGACTCCTCATCGGGCTTGCCTTTCTCGGCGCCGCCACGCTTTCGGCCGAGCCGACCGCCGAGCGATCCTGGAAGTCCACGGCCGGCACCGAGATCAAAGCTACGGCTCTCTCCCTGGAGGCGGAGAGTGTACAGTTCAAGACCGGTGAAGGGCGGCTGCTGACGGTCCCGCTCGGCAAACTGGCCGCCGACGATCAGGCCTTTCTGCGGAAGCACTTCGGCATGAAGGAATCGGCGCCGGCACCCGCTGAGAAAAAAGCCGGACCGGCGGCCGGCAGCGGCGTTCCCCTGCTCGAAGGCGGCCTCGCCCTCAGCCAGGGAGAAAAGCACGGACCGATCGCAGTCAAGGGTGGCTCCCATTACTTCGCCTACCTGCCGAAGAGCCTTCGTCAGGACCGTCCCGCTCCCCTGCTCTTCGTGACCCGCGCCGGCGGCGGCAAGGTCAACGTGCTCCAGGACTACGTCGAGCCAGCGGAGCGGCTCGGCTGGATCATCGCGGTGAGCCAGGAATCGAAAAACGGCAGCGGGTTTCCCGATCAAAACCACGCCCACGCCAAACGCTGCGTCGAGCATCTGACCGAGACCCTGCCGGTCGACGAGGACCGGCTCTACTTCACCGGTGGATCAGGCGGCGGTGCCATGTCCTGGATGAACTGCGCGGACCTCAGGGGCGCGGGAGCCATGCCTGTCGTTGGTTACATCCCGGGGAGCGCACCGAAATCCGGCCACTTCTACACCATCGGCGGCGCCACCGACTACAACCGCTACCTGACAGCCGCCGCGGCGGAAAAGTACAAGAAGGACGCGCTGCATCGATTCTATCCGGGTGGCCATGGCGGTTGTCCGAAGGGGCATTATGCGGATGGGATGGCCTGGCTCGAGGGCCGTTTTCTCGGCGAGCACGAAACGGACTACGCCGAGCACCGGCTCGACTACGAGGCGGCCATGCTCAAGTGGATCGGCAAGCTTCAGGGCAGCGCTCCTCACAAGGCCTATTACTGGGCCGACTTTCTGCTCAGCAAGGACTACGAGGTCGCGGGGGAGAACCTGAGGACTCTCGAAGAGCTCCATCGTGAACTCGGCTCCGCCGAGATGAACGTCCGCTACGCCGCGGGCCTAGCCGAGCTCGATGAGTTCTCGGCCAAGGAGTTTGCCAGCCACGGATCCGGGGGAGGCTCCCTGATGAACCACAGCACGAGTGGAATCAAGCGCGCCTCCAAGCGCATGGCCGAGAAGTATGCCGGAGTGCCCGAAATCGAAGGAGTCGCCAAAATGCTCGGCGAACCCACAGTCGGGACCGGCAAAAAGAAGTAGTCGCCGGTCCACCCCGTGGCGAGGGCGCCGCAAGGTAGGGCGAGGGCGCCGCAAGGTAGGGCGCGGGCCTCCGGACCCGCCGAAGGGAGCGCCTAGCGACCGCATCGCGTTGCCTGCAGCCAAGACGGCGGGTTGAGGACGCCCCTCCCCATTCGGCCAATGGCGACATCAGCGGAGACGCCGCCTCGACTCGCGAGAGGGGGGCGACCGCGGAGCGTAGAGAAGCGTCTCGATGGACAGGACTTTCCCGGGCGGTCCGATCAAAATGAGATGCCTTCGAGCCGCATCAAAATACACCGCGACCCCAGTGAACTCGACCCCGAGGGATTCGAAGTGTTTCTGGACTTCCTTGGCAGTCTTGGCCGCCACTTGCTCTGTAATATCAACGTCGATCTGCATACCACGATGAGATTGCGTGGACTCATGCTCCTTGTTCAGACCCGTCTGATCCGAGTTGCCTTGCTGGTCTCTCTTACGCTTGGATCAAAGGGGTCGCTCAGGGTAATCTCCGACTCTTCCATATGAGACCGATTCACTTGCTACGACTATTGCTCCTCGCCGCCTCGGCCACCGCCTTCGCCGCCGAACCCGTGTTCGAGCGCCAGGTGATCGACGCCGAGGTCGAGATCGGCTACGGCCTCGCCTTGGGCGACGTCGATGGCGACGGCAAGACCGACGTCGTGCTCGCCGACAAGTCCGAGTTCGCCTGGTACCGAAACCCGGACTGGAAGCGCTTCACTCTCGCCTCCCGCCTGACCATCCGTGACAATGTCTGCCTCGCGGTGCGCGACCTCGATGGCGATGGCAAGGTCGAGATCGCGGTGGGCGGCAACTGGAACCCGAACGAGACCACCAACGAGAAGACCTCCGGCTCGGTGCATTGGCTCGAACGACCCGAGGATCCGACCCAGTTGTGGAACGCGGTCACCCTCCCTCATGAACCGACCGTGCACCGGATGCGCTGGATGGCCAACGCCCGCGGCCGCCACGAACTGGTCGTGCTCCCGCTCCATGGCCGCGGCAACGTCAAAGGCGCTGGCGAAAACGGTTCGCGGGTCCTCGCCTACCTGCCCCCGGCTCCGGGCGAACGAAACGATCCCGCGAAGTGGAAGACCCGTGTCCTGTTCGAGGGCTTCCACAAGACGCACAACCTTGACCTCGTCGAAGCTGGAAGGGAGTCCGTGGTGATCGGGGGGGCCGAGGGCCTGTGGTCGAGCGCGGGTATCGAGATCGACGGCAAGGAGCAGTTCGGCGACGACTGGCCCGGCATCGGCGAAGTCCGCTTCGGCCCGCGCTGGACCACCCGCGGCCGGGAACTGCTGCACTACGCGGCGATCGAACCGCTGCACGGTAATACGCTGGCAGTCTACGACGTCACCCACGACGACGACAGCATCAAGACCTGGCGCCGCACCGTGCTCGATGAATCCCTTAATCAGGGTCACGCCCTCGCCTGCGGCGACCTGCTCGGCGGAGCCCGCGAGGAGATCGTGGTCGGCTGGCGCAAGAACGACGCCACCGGCAAGACCGGCCTCAAGCTCTACGCGTGGCAGGAAGAGGCCGAGACCTGGCAGATCCATCGCATCGACGAAACCATCTCCTGCGAGGATCTGCGTCTTGCCGATCTCGATGACGACGGACGCCTCGACGTCATCGCAGCCGGGCGCGACAGCCACGACCTCGTCATTCTATGGAACCGCAGCGTCGCCCCTCCGGTTGCCCCGCTGGCAGGCGGATGGACGAAGCACGTCGTCTGGTCGGGTGAATCCTGCGCCACCGCCACGGCGGCCGACGTCACCGGAGACGGCAGGATCGACATCCTCCTGAGTGGCGCCACCTCTGACCGCCTTCTGGTCGCTCCCGACTGGAAAGAGACGACCATCAAGAAGGTCAGGCCGGGGATCCCGGGGCGGAGCATCCACGCCGGGCTTCTCGACGTCGACGGTGATGGCGACCTCGACTTCATCGGCGGCGCGCGACTGGTCTACTGGCTGGAGAATCCCGGGCCTGAGCAGGCGGCGGCGCGCCCTTGGAAACTGCGCATCGGCGACGGCGAGATCAGTGGGGTCCACTGCGTGCTCGACGCCGACGTCGATGGCGACGGCCGCCCGGATCTCCTCGTCAACGAGTTCAATCCCGACGGTCCGCTCGGCAACTCGATCACCTGGCAGTCGATGCCGCCCCCCGGGAATGCGGACGCCCCCTGGGAACGCCACGTCTTTGCCCGGGGCGACGCCCCCGGCGGCAACCACTACATGGGTTTCGGCGATCTCGACGGCGACGGGCACGGCGACGTCAGCTGCGGGGCCAAGGGTTCCCCTTTCGCGGGTGGCAACTGGTTTGCCTGGTGGAAGAACCCGGGACCGGCCGGAGTGAAGGGACCCTGGGAACGCATCCCTGTTTCCCAGCCCGGTGAAGACCAGGGGGCGACCTGCATTCTCCCCGCCGATCTCGACGGTGACGGCGACGGTGATCTGATGGCATCGCGGGGCCACGGCGCGGGCGTTCTCTGGTTCGAAAACAAGGACGGCAAGGGCCGCGACTGGATCCGACACGAGATCGATCCCCGTCTCGGGCATCCTCACTGCCTCACCATCGGCGACTTTGACCGGGACGGGGACATCGACGCCGCCACCACCGCCCGCACCGACAAGCGCACCGTCTGGTACGAAAACGATGGCGAGGGCGGGTTTGCCATTCACGACATCGACGACAACCAGAGTGCCTACGACATTCGCGCCATCGACATGGATGCAGACGGGGATCTGGACCTGCTGGTCGCCGGTCAGGCCAGTAAAAACGTCGTCTGGTACGAGAACCAACTGGGTCAGTAGGGATACTCGTCTTCTTTGAACGTAGGACTGGCAAAGCGCTCCAAACCTGTCTTCAATAGAACTTCATGGCCTTCGCGCCTGACAGTTTGAATCCCCATGACGGAACCCGCCGAAAACCCAGGGACGTTCATCGCGCCCACGCCTGAGGAACTCCACCAGCTGATCCCGCAGCTCGAGGTGCAGGAACTTCTTGCCTGTGGCGGCATGGGAGCCGTCTACCGCGCCCTCCAGCCGAACCTCGATCGCACGGTCGCTCTCAAGATCCTGCCACCCTCGGTGGGCCAGGACCCCGCCTACGCCGAGCAGTTCCGCAGGGAAGCGAAGGCGATGGCGCAGCTCAACCACCCGAACGTCGTCGGCATCTTCGACTTCGGTCAGGCCGGGCAGTATTTCTACTTTGTGATGGAGCACGTCGACGGGCCGACCCTTCACGATCTGGTCCATCCCCCCGAAGGCTGCGAGGCCATCAGCCAGGACAAGGCCATCGACCTTTTCGGGCAGGTCTGCGACGGCCTCGCGTTCGCGCATGCCAAGGGCATCGTCCATCTCGACGTCAAGCCGGGCAACGTCATGGTCGACAGCGACGGGGTCGCCAAGCTTCTTGATTTTGGTCTCGCCAGCCTCCGCGATGCAGGCCGGGGCGAGGAAGGCGATGCGAGTGCCGAAATCATGGGCACACCCGACTACGCGGCGCCCGAACGCTTCGTGGAAGGAGCGACGGTCGATCACCGCGCCGACATCTTCTCGCTCGGAGTCATGTTCTACGAGATGCTCACCGGCACCGTTCTCAAGGCCGGCTACGAGCCGGCGTCGAAAGTGGCGGGCAGCCCCGTGTCGATCGACCCGATCATCACCCGGTGCATCCGCACCGAGGCCGAGAAGCGCTTCAGCGACGTCGGCGAACTTTCCGCGCACCTCGAAAAGGCCCGCCGGATGCGCGGCTCGGCTCCACCCGTCCTGGCTGCCGCAGGAGCTGGCACTGCCACCACCGCAGCGGCGCCTGCCAGGAAAAGCGGCGGCGGACTGCTCACGCTCGCCGGCCTGCTAGCGGTGGCGCTGTTCGGTGGCGGGATCTGGTTCGTGACCCAGCGCCTGGGCCAGACGAATACCACCCCTCCGGAACTCGCAAGCGTGCCACCGACCGCCGAACTGGAGAACCTCCTTTCCTCGGGCGCCACGCCTGAAAGCACCGGCGAGGAAACCGCTGGAACGGAAACTGGTCCGGATGCCGAGCCGAACGGCGACACCGTGGCCACTGCGGACTCGGATCCCGGCATGGAGGTGACGGTGGACGATTCCCTTGAGAATCAGAAGGGGCCGATCGATACGGATAGGCTCCTGCTCATTCGCCGCAATCTTCAGGACGCGGAAACCGGTCAGGCGGAGGCCATTCATCAGGCGACCAGGAAGGCGCTGATCAACAGGTACACGGGAGCACTGGAAGAACTGCAGCAGCAAAGCGGCGCGGCCGATCCCGAAACCGCGCTCCTCGTTCGGAAGGAGCTCCTGCGGATCGAGCTCGAAGGCACGGCCCCCGAAACGCTCTCGACTCATCCGCAGGTCGCCAGACACCAGGAAACCTTCCGCAGGGAGTTCACGAAGCTCGCCGCCGAGAAGACGGCCCGCATTCAGGAGGCCCGCGCCGAGGCCAAAGCGGCCGCGTTAGACCTGCGACGCACCTACTCGCAGCAAGGCAGGACGCGCCCACGCCGCGGAGTCGATGCCTTCCTCGAGGAACTCGAGTCCCCCGGTTCCACCGACCGGCCTCCGGCCACTTCCGAGATGGTCGCGGTTCAGCCCAGTGCCGTCGTGGAGCCAGCATCTAAGAGTGTCCGGCCCATTCTCCCCAATGCCAGCCTTTCCCGCGTGAAGAGACTCACCAGTCATGAGGGCCGCGTCGCTGCCCTTGCGCTTTCTCCCAACGATCAATTCCTCGTCAGCGGTGGCAACGACGGCACCGTCAAGGTCTGGCTCGCCAAGGAAGGCACCCTGCTCCGCACCATGCCGGCAGGGCCCGAAATTCACTCGCTCTCGATCTCGGGCGACGGCAAGTTCCTCGCCTGCTCGACCCACAAGCACGGTGTCTATGCCTGGCCTATGTCGGCTCCTCAGCCCACTCGCCACCATGTTCTCCCCGGCGGCGGCACCCTGGCCGATCTCGTATTTTCCGAAGACCCTCTTTACGTCTACGTCGCCCGGCACTTCGGCGACGGACGGTCGGAGGTCGTTCTCTTGAATCTCGCCACCGGCGAGGTCAGCGCGCGCTATCCCGTCAACGTCAGCAAAGCCCAGTTTCTCTCTCTGGCGCCCGGAGGCCTCTACATGGCGGTCTCGAGTCGCAAGGGAGGCATCGCCGTGATCGCTCTCAAGGATGGCAAGGAAGTCTGGCAGCAGGCGAAACCGGTGGGGGCCGCGGAATACTCTCCGGACAGTCGCTTTCTCTACGTCGGAGGTCGCACCGTCGATCCGCTGACCGGTGAGCTGCTCTCGGATCCCGACGAGAAAGCACCGGGCTTCTGGTCCAGCTGCATCGCTGCCACAGGCGACCTCTACCTAGTGGGAGCGGACAACGGCAAGGTCTTCCTTCGTGACGGACAAACCTCGCTCACCATCAGTTCGCCCGACGCCCATCGAGGCGGCTGCGCCGACATCGTCGCCAGCCGCTACGGAAAGCGGGTCTACACCTGCGGTGCCGACGCCTCGATCGGTGTGTGGGAGTTGCAGCGGCGGTAGGCCGTGAATCCCGCCATCGCCCCGAAACATTGTTTTCACCTCGCTGGATTTTCAATCAAGTCGTAGGCTCGTGCCGTCATGGCCCTCACCGAAAAGCAGAAGGAAACGCTCCATCTCGAACTCGGAAAAATGATCGGTGCCGGCCTCCCCTTCGATCGGGCCCTCGCCTCGCTCCTCGATCAGAAAAACAAGCCCGACGTGACGCGCTGGCTGCAGTCCATCCGCGACGGCCTGCAGAGCCGCAAGACCATCTCCGAGGCTCTCAAGGAAACCGAGTCCACCCTCGGAACCACGCCCCTCGAGACTACCATGATCGCCGCCGGCGAACGCAGCGGACACCTCGACGAAGCCTTCGCCAACCTCTCCAGCTACTTCGGCCTGATCCATCGCACCAAGAAGAAGATCCGCTCGGCACTCATCTACCCGATGATCCTTCTCCACCTGGTGATCCTGCTCCCTGCCATCCCCAAGGCGATCGCCTCCAACGAGGGCATGAGACCCGCTCTCATCCAGGCCGGCATCGCCATCCTTGTCCTCTGGGCCGCGCTTGTCATCCTCTGGATTGCTGGCAGCGCCCTCGTCAGAATGGCCGACCGCAACACCACCGCCGACGCCCTCCTCAACCGCATCCCCTTCTTCGGCAAGACGCGGCGCTATCTCGCCATGAGCCGCTTCGCCGCCGTCAACCGCATGCAGCTCCTCGCCGGGCTGCTCGTCTCCAGCGGACTCCGAGCCGCCGGCCAGGCCAGCGGCAGCGGCCGGATCCTCGCGGCAGCCGAACGCGGCGCCACGCGGGTCGAGGAAGGGCGCAACCTCTCCCAGGCGCTCGACGGAGAAACTGCCCTCGAACTCGATTTTCGTCGCGGCCTCACCACCGCCGAGGAAGTCGGGGGGCTCGACGAGGAAATGAACCGCTGGGCGCTGGTCTACGAAGAACGCGCCACCACCGCCGCCGGGGCCGCCGCTGAATGGGTGCCGCGCATCTTCTACTTCATCGTCGCTGCCCTCATTGCCTGGCAGGTCATCAGCATGATGCTCGGCTACTTCAAGACCATCAACGACATGCTCGAGATGTAGGCAACGCTTCGCCCATTCACTCCACCAATTTGAACGACCAATCTCTACCGCCCTCTCCCAAGTGAAAGACAAGAAGACCAACCCATCCACCGAAGCAGCCGAACCCGCCAAGCCCGCCAAACCGGCCGCCAAGAAACCAGCGCTCGACCCCGCCGCCAAAAAACTCGCCGAGGCCCGATCCAAGAACCTCGAGCTCGCCCTCCAGCAGATCCAGAAGGACTACGGCGAAGGCGCCATCCTCCGCATGGGCGACAACCACCGGGTCGACGTCGATACCATTCCGACCGGCAACCTGCTCATCGATCGCGCCCTCGGCGTCGGCGGCTTCCCCCGCGGACGCATCGTCGAGATCTACGGCCCTGAGTCCTCCGGCAAGACCACCCTCACGCTCACCGCCATCGCCCAGGCCCAGAAGAAAGGCGGCCTCGCAGCCTTCGTCGACGTCGAGCACGCGCTCGACCCCACCTACGCCAAGCGCCTCGGGGTCAACATGGACGAGCTGCTCGTCAGCCAGCCCAACTCCGGCGAGGAAGCCCTGCGCATCGTCGAGACCCTCGTTCGCTCCAACGCCCTCGACGTCATCGTGCTCGACTCGGTTGCCGCGCTGGTCACCAAGCAGGAGCTCGAAGGCGACATCGGCGACACCACCGTCGGTGCTCAGGCCCGCCTGATGAGTGCCGCGCTGCGCAAGCTCACCGCGCTCATTTCCAAGGCCAAGACCGTGGTCATCTTCACCAACCAGATCCGCGAGAAGATCGGCGTCATGTTCGGCAGCCCCGAAACCACCCCCGGCGGACGTGCGCTCAAGTTCTACAGCTCCGTGCGCATCGACATCCGCCGCATCGGCTCGATCAAGGCCACCGACGGCTCCGTCACCGGCAACCGCACCAAGATCAAGCTGGTCAAAAACAAGGTCGCCCCGCCGTACACCACCGCCGAGTTCGACATCAACTTCAACGAAGGCATCTCCGCCGTCGGCTCGCTGGTCGATCTCGCCCTGCAGTACGAGATCATCCAGAAGCGCGGCTCGTGGTTCAGCTACGAGGGCAGCCAGCTCGCGCAGGGCCGCGAAGGCACCCTCACCGCCCTCAAGGAAGACCTCACCACCTACGAAGAGATCGAGGCCAAGGTCCAGGCCCGCCTCGACGAGGACAAGAAATAGCGAAGACCATTTACATCCAGCGCCTTCAGCGAAGTCTGCTGCTGGTACTTGGGGCGCCTCGATACCAAGCGGCTCTAGTCGAAAGGAAACTTCCAGATTTCGGACGGCGTGTGGGCCTCCTCAAAGATCTTGGCGGCCTCGCCGACGAGCTCGGGATGAGCTTCGGCGACGTTCTTTCTCTCGGCCGGATCGTTCTCGAGATCGAACAGCTTGATTTCCCCCGGGGGGGTCTTCATCAGGTCGAGCTGGATCGCCTTCCAGCGACCGTTCTTGCCGAATCGACTGGCGCGCTTGCCACCCTTTTCGCTGAACTCCCAGTAGAGGTAGCGATGCTTCTTCTGCTCGGCCTGCTTGCCCAGAAGGGTCGGGAGAAAGCTGATGCCATCGACGTTGTCAGGGATGGGTGCACCGGCGATTTCGCACAGGGTGGGAAATACGTCCCAGTGGGCGGAGATCAGATCGGTGGTGGTTCCGGGGGCGATCCTGCCGGGCCAACGGACGAGCATCGGGCAGCGCACGCCGCCCTCGGTGAGAGAACGCTTGAAGCCGGTGTGCGGGCCGTTGGAGTCGAAGAACTTCGGCTGGTGGCCGCCTTCCTGATGCGGACCATTGTCGCTGCTAAGCATGACGATGGTGTTCTCGTCGAGACCATTTTCCTTGAGCAGAGCAAGGATCTCCCCGACCCCCTGGTCGGCGCGGGTCATCATTCCGGCGAACTGCGCCACGGGATTGGTCGTCTTGGTGCCACCGTAGTGGCCGACCTTGTCTTCAAACTCCGGCCACTTCTTGCGGAAGGGAGCGACCACCTCTTCGGGGGCATCCATTGCGGCATGAGGAATCAGGATCGGGAAATAGCAGAAAAAGGGCTGGTCAGGGGTTCGCGCGCGCAGCCACTCCATGCCTGCCTCCTGGATGGTGTCGTGCGCGTAGGTGACGCCGTCGTGGTCGATTTTCTGCAGATCGGAAAAGAGCCAGGTGGGGCGGTAGGTATGGGCATTGCGCTGGCAGTTGTAGCCGAAGAAGCGGTCGAAGCCCTGGTGGATCGGATCCCCTTCCGAGCCCGGGAAGCCGAGGCCCCATTTGCCGAAGGCGGAGGTGCCGTAGCCCTGCTCCTTGAGTGCCTCGGCGATGGTAAAGGTGTCGGCCGGCAACGGCTCCTGGCCGACGGGCTTGATCTCCTTGTTGCCGCGCACCGGAGTATGGCCGGTGTGCATGCCCGTCATCAGCACGCTCCGGGTCGGAGCGCACACGGTGGATCCCGAATAGTGCTGGGTGAACTTGATCCCCTCGGTGGCGAGGCGGTCCATGTTCGGCGTGGAGAACTTCGTCTGGCCATAGCAGCTGAGATCGCCGTAGCCGGCATCGTCGAGCAATACGTAGATGATGTTGGGCTTCGCCTCCGCGCGGAGGGTGGCGGCCAGGAGTAGAAACAGAAGGGTCTCTCGGAGCATGGGCACAGGGTAGCAGCTAGTGGAGGCAGGCGCGAGAAATTCAGAGGGACTGATTCGAAACCGCGCGCCGGAAGAAAAAGGACAAGGCGAGGGTCGCCAGAAAGAATCCCACGAGTGACACTGCCTCTCCCAGGGGCTGGAAAGGACTGCCACCAGTCCAACGTCGAACCCCCAGGTTCGGATCGATTCCGCTAGGGGCAATGGCGCTTGTTTGAGGGCTAGCCTCGTTCGAGGTGGGGAGTTCCTGCCACCGAGAGGGGCATCTCAAGAGACACCGATGACCGTGCCGCCTTGAGGTGGAGCGTGACGTCCCGGCGCGCTGGCGTTGCCAGAGAGCGGGGGGCGGGCTTCGCCGGCTTCGCCCGCAACTCGCCGGGGACGTCGAGTTCCACCTTGGAGGCGAAACGCTCGAGCCCGAAGAGGAATTCGAGACGAAACCATCGACACCCCCCGCGAACCAAGTGCCATTGGGATTAGGACGCCCCTTCAGGGCTCGCTTCTACTGGGCCAAAGACGCGGGGCGATGCCCCGGGCTAGTATGAGACGCCCCTTCAGGGCTTTCTTTTGGACGGGGACAGAACCGCATCGCGCAGTGGTTCACCCCACGAAAACCGCCATTAACCAAGCGCCATGCGCGCTAGAGATTGCCCAGCGGTGAATTTCCGATCGAGTCCACCTTCCTTTCCGGCGGCTCGATCCCAACCCCATTCAGTTCGGCCACGATCGCCTCCCAGTTCTCGGGCAGGGTTTCGAACGAGTCGGGATCAAGCAGACGCTGGTAGACTTCGGCATTCTTGCGGACGTACTCGCGCCCCTCGGGAAAGCCGAGGAGTGAGATGATCGCCGGGGCGAGATCGTCCAGATATTGGTACTGATAGCGACGCGAGTTCACGCGTTCCCCAGCGCGCTCCAAGTACAATTGGAGGATCTCCGGATCTTCGTTTCCCTCAAGTCTGGGCAGGACCTTCTCCGCAAAATCCCAGCCATGTGGCCCATAAGGATCGGGTGGGATCGGGTGAATCGCGGAGAAGTCCGAGTAGGATTTGGTCCGGACGAGAGTCAGCGCCTCGGCGAAGTGCTCGGCATCGAAGAGGGCGTCGAGCTCCCGGTTGTTCGCGATGCGGGCCTGGGTTGGCTGCGCGAGCCAAAGTCCTGCAGCGAGCAAGAGACCGGCTAGAGCGAGGATGCCGGCAGGGAAGCGAGTGCTCCCGAGCGGTGAAATCCTCGGCGCTCGATCGTGGTCATCCTCCAAACTTCGTCTTCGGATGCCCGGCATGCGGCACAGACATCCGAGAAAAAGCACCAGCGAACCACTCATGAGAAAGAGGGTGACCATGCTGAGGAAGCCGTGATCCGGAGGCAGGCGCAGTCCACCCATTCCTGCGCCGACACTGGCCTCAAGCAGTCCCAGAAACTTCCCTGCGGAAGCCACCCCCATTTCCAGAGCACAGGGTAGTAAAACGGTTTCGAGGCAATCCCTGAAGCGTCGGCGGCCGAGAACATGGAGAACCTTGGCCATGAGCCAGACCCGCCAGGCACTTACGAGGAGCAAGAGGGCGAAATTGGCCTTGGCTGCGGCCACGGGCTCAAACCAGATTTCGGCAGGCAGCGCGTAGACCCAGGCGCAGGGCGAGGTCATCCAGAAGAGCGCCAGCCAGGACAGCGCCACCGTGCCCATCGGCGTTCCATTGTATCCGAGGCAAAGCAGACGCCAGGCGATGAGAAAAATGAAGACCGCCGAAACGAGGGACATCACGATCGGACCGAGGAACCAGATCGGCTCGGTGCGCAGATGGTGATGGTCGTAGTTGCGGGCAAGACCGCCCGTGAAGACCAGCAGGAAGCCGGCGAGCAGGTACCAGCGATTGAAGGCGATCGCGCGGATCGCTTCGGGGGATCCACGCAGGAAGCCGAAAGTGGCAGCGAGCGAGTTCAGGGCTTGGCTTCTCCTTCCGTCTCGAAGTGGACGCGCCCCGTGGCGCGCAGGCCGTTTTCTTCAAAGGTGATCCCGAGGGCCAGGTCCTCGATGCCCTCGCTCAACAGGGGGAGTTTCGGATCGGAGGCGCGACGGCCGGGGTGTCCGAGCACCGAGCTCTCCATGCACTGATCTTCTTCGTTCCAGCGGTACTCGCCGCCTGCTGGGCAGACAGGACGGACCTTCCAGTACCTTTCGTGGACGGCCACGGGATCTTCCATTGGAAACATCCGCTTCCACTCACTGAGAATGGGCAGGTGTGCCCAGGAGCGGCGCTCGAGGGCCGCGTGGTAGGTCGATTGCGAGAGCCTTTCGAGGAAACCAAGCTCACGGGCGTGGATTGCCAGGTGACGGCCACCCCAGGAGGGGGACGCGATTTTCTCTTCATCGACGCCCGACTCTTCGCCTTCCTCCTCAGCATTCGCTTTGGCTTCGGCCCTTGCTGTCTTCTTCACCTTCAGACGGGCCAGTGTCTGTTGAAGGGATGATTCGCTGAGGCTGATAATGAGCTTCCGGTCGTAGCTGGCGTAGTGCAGTGCGATCTCTTCGAGCCCTGCCCAATCCTGCTCATCCGTGGAGGAAATCTTCACGTAGGGCATGCCGTCGTGGAGGTGATTGGTCCAGAGGGTCATGCCCGGGCCGCTCGCCTCGACGAAGGCGCGGGCGGCAGTGAGGAAGCCGAGAAGCCGGAAGGGATTGCTGACATCCGCCATGAAAACGACGGGGGGATCCGGGTCGCCCTCGAGTTCGTCGCCGAGCGCGGAGAAACCGCCGTCGCCGACCTTCTCCGCGAGTTCGCCCCAAACGGGGTCCTGATCGACCGCCAGCGAAACCCAATCTCCGAGCCAGCCGAGGGGGTTGGGACCTAGGCCTCCAAGGAGGCTGTCGATGCCACGGAACTGATCGCTCTTGGGATCGATGCCCATGACGAAGTGAACGAGGGAGTCTTCATGAGGGTCACCCTCGCCCTCCTTAATCTCGCCACCGCCGACGAGGGTGATCCACTCGTTGTACTCGCTGAAACCGATGAGGGGCCGGACCGTGAGATCAAAGGCGAGTTGGTCGTCGTCAATAGTGAAGCGAACCGCGATAGGATCGAAGCCGTTGGTCCAGTTGCGCTGGTAGCCAGCCCGGAAGGCGTCGTAGGCGCGGCGCTCGGCGGGGCTCACCTTCTTGATCGGGAGCTCACGAATCGGGGTGAGAAAGTCGAGGCCGCCGTAGGTTCCGACAAAGACGCTGTCGCCCTCGCGGCGGTAGCGTCCCATCCCCTCGACGGGGCGTGGCAGATCCTTGCCGAGCTTGGTGCCCGGATCGGTGATGATCCGAGCCTGAAGCTCGGAAAGGACAGCGGCCACGCGGGTGCGGCGAGAGGCACCGATGCGCCACCGCGGACTACACCAGCGGCGGATGGTGGCGTCGCTGAGCACGGCGAGAGCGGTTTCCTCTTCGGCCCCGAGCGGGTAGCGATCGCGGAAGAAGGTGAACTCGTCGAGTTCGTCGAGCGAGGTGGTCTTGCCCTGCGCCGCGTCGTGGAGGAGCCGGAGCTGGGTGGCGGAGTTGGAGATGGCGAGGATGTCTTCGCTGAGCACGGAGATGAAGGAGCTGACGGAACGATCGCGGGTAGCGTAGCCGGAGGCTTCGAAGTCGCTGTCGCCGACACTCCCGAAGACCTCGTATTCCGCGCCGTATTTCTTGGCTTCCGCGTTTTGAAAGGCCTGAAGGATCTTGGCGAGACCATCGGGGTCGGGCGTGTGGAACAGAATGGCGACGTCGCTGCCGGTGCGCAGGTAGGGGTCGGAGCCGGTCATGGCGACGGACCGAATGACGGCGGGCCCGGTCATCCGGAAGACGCGGTTGAGCCGGAGACAGAGCTGTTTTTCGTAGCGCTCGCGGACGGCGGCATCCTCGGTGCGCTGGGTGATGAGTTGGAACAGGCCGGCTCCGCTTGCCTGGCCTTGGTCGGCCATTTTCTCCATGGCACGAAAGCTCGGGAATAGGAGCACGTGCTGATCGTGGGGGATGGCAGTGGCGAGGTGGTCGAGTTTCGGAGTCCGGCCCTCGATGAAGGGCTTCCAGTCGATGCCTTCGGTGGTCACGCCCTCGATTTTCTCGATGGGAATGAATTTGGCCTCCTTGTCGACGGGGTTGTCGCGAAGCGCAAGTTCGCGGTCGAGCTGGAGGTTCTCGCTGAGGGCTCGCCCGCCGGAAAAGAGATCGAGGCTTTCCTCCAATTCGTTGGAGCCGTTGCGACGACGTCGCGGGGGGCGGATGGCGGGAAGGCTCTCCTCGCCGAGTTCTTCGCGGGTGGCATTGAGCCGGTGCCGGTAGAAAGCCGCGCCGGTCACGCCCTGTTGGAAGAGATGGCGGTCGTGGGCATCGCGAGCCTTGAGAAACTCGACGCGGGCCTTCTTGCTGGTGGCCGTCGCGGGTACCTCGAAGGCCAATTGACGCACACCGCTGTGGCTGACCGAGGGGAGAAAGATTCTGCCTTTGGCAGCCGCGCCTTGGGGAACGCGGATCATGAGATGAGGTACTCGCCCATCACCGAGGCTCGGCCGAAAGGGATCCTCGAGGGTTCCGGCCCCGGACACGAGGTAACCTTCGCTGCCCTCGATAACGACACGCGGGAGATCGAGGTTACGAGCACCTGACCGCTCTGACCATTCCTCGCCTTCCGCGAGATGCTCGCGGGGATCGACCGCAAAATACTGCTGGCCCGGGAGGACGGGAAGCGACAGGAAGAAGATGCCCAGAGCGGCGGAAAAAATGCGAGCGAACGTCATGGGGTCGATCCTAGAGGAAAGCTCGATGCAAGGTCATTGATTTTAGGAACGATACATTGGCACAGTCGATGGCCCTCAGACCTTCGATCACGCCCAGCCTTACGATGCCCTCACCGCGATGCCTCCGCACGAATACTCCGTTTCGAAATGCAGGTCTCCTTGTGCTAACTTCGTTCTCGTGGCTCGGGTTGCTTGGTTGCGCGGACGCTCAGGAGGTGGATCCCCGGCCCGCTCCTGAGACCTTCCTTCGCGCCTTGTCGGATGAGGACTACGCCCCTCTCACCAGCAACTCGCCGTTCTTGAGGACAATCGCGCCCGCCAATTCGCTGGTGCTGACCGGCTTCGCCCGCATCGAAGGCGAACTCGTGGTGACGGTTGTCGACACGGTGCTGCATGAGACCTTTGTCGTCACACCCACCGAAAACCCCAAGGGCTGGACGCTCGTGGAGGTCGAAGGCGAAGGCTCCTCGGTCGACAAGGTCCGAGCCCGAATCCAGATCGCTCAAGGGGAGATCGTGTCGATTCGCTATGGGAACGCGCAGGTGATGGAGCGCATCCGAAAAGGCATGCGCCAGGTAATTGCCAAGTCCGGCACCGGAAGGGGAAAACCGCTCTCGCGCGAACAGCTTGGTGAGGCAAAGCGCGCTGCCATCAACTACAAGGAAGGATATTCCGCCGACGGCTATCCGAACGAACCGCCTCGCGACATGCAGAGAAAACTCGAGCAGATCAGCGTTCAGCAACGCGAGTCGATCAACCGCGAAATGCTTCATCTGAGAAACCAGGGGCTCGGGCCGGAGGCGCGCCTCAAGATCTACAAGGAGAAGGTCGACGGGGCGCTCGGGGCGCGCAGGTAGCCTGTCTGGCTGCTCGACGATTAGGGCTTAAAGTAGAAGGCCTTGTAGCTGGTGGCCTCGAGTTCCTCGAAGCGCATGCGCCGGTCTCGGACATGCTCACCCCAGCTCTCCATGAAAATGACCTCGCCTCGTTCCGCATTGAAGCCGGTGACTACGGACGCGTGAGCCGGAGCCTCGTCGCCGGGCCAAGTGGCGCGATCCTCGGCATCGGCCGCAGGTAGCAGGGCGGAAGCATCCTTTGCGAACGCGGCGGCAAATTGGCTGTGCATGCGGTTGCGATCCGCATCGAAGCGGCGGAATACGATGACCGGACAGCCAGACTCGATCGACTTCTGGGCTCGCTTGAAGTCGAAGCTCGGCGCGCTTTGGCATCTGACCCCTGCCTCTTCCGCAAAGGCATCATAGATCTCAAGGATGCCATCGCCGCGGCGCAGGTTGCTGGCCCGGACCCTCGCGCCGGCGACCGCTCCCTGAATCCCAAAGCGCAGACCGAAGTAGTGGGTGACCATGCCCAGCGTACAGATCCCGCAGTCGGGGCGGTTTCCCTGCAGATAGATCGGCACCTCCGGAATCAGCACATCACGGTTGTCCGTGGTCGTCACGGCAGCTCGAAAGGTCTCTTCCCGGTCGCGACGGGATCCCGATTCCAGCCAAGGGGCTCGGAAATGGTCCACCACCCCCTCTCTCTTGAGGATCACCAAGCCGACAGCCAGATCCTCTTCCAAAGCAAGACGCACTTGAAAGTCACCGATCTCGTAGTCCTCAAACTCGGTCTTCAACAGCCGACTCCGCCCCACCGTGGCTCGCCGGGGCGAGCGGTCGGCTCGTTCCTTGAGAATCTCCGGAAGGGAGCCCTCCAGGGCCTCGAAGCGCTTGCGAAAGGCCTTGGCCGTCTGCTGCTTCCATCGCACCGGCACCTCCTCGCCCTGTGCCAGCACCCCCCGCTTGAGCGCATCGACCTGAGCTGCCTCGAAAAAACGGGCGCGGTCAAGGTAGGAGACGCTGACGGCCTTTACCTGATCCCTGTGATAGGCGGCCTCGATGATCTCACCGTAGGAGCCGAACACGCGGGGATTGGTCGTCCGTCGCTTCTTCTCGGCGCCGGCGATCCCCGGGACGGCCGCCCATTCGCCTTGTAGTTCGCCCTTGGCCCATCTGTAGCCGTCGAGCAGGTCCTCCGCCCGCTCCTCGTCGACCTGCGCTCCAGTACTGGTGTTGTTGGCTCCGGCAAACACCTCTGGAATGGCGTTCGCCTGATGGCCACCGAGGCAGACGAGCCCGAGCAACGCGGCCCAAGTGAAAAAAGAAAGCGGGCGGAATTTCATGGCCACGCAGTCTCGCTGGAATGGGAGCGTTTTCCAAGCACGGTCTGCCATCTGCGGGCCCTGGGCCCGCGAACTTGGCCGAGGCCAAAAAACCCGAGAATTCACCTTGCGCACCCCCCTGAAGTCGGTAGCTTCGCGGCCCTTTCCCTCATGGGGCGGTGCATCGCATTGCCTCGGGAGAGGTGCCAAAAATGGCGAAACTATCGGGGGCGGCCACCGGAAAAGACCCGCACCAGCAGGTGTTCCGTGCCCTCCTCGATCGTTTCGCAACGACCACGGAACACATATGCCGACCATCAATCAACTCGTCCGCAAGGGACGCAAGAAGCGCACCGAGAAATCGAAGTCTCCTGCCCTTGAGAAGTGCCCCCAGCGCCGCGGAGTCTGCCTCCAGGTGATGACCAGGACGCCCAAGAAGCCGAACTCCGCGCTTCGTAAGGTGGCCAAGGTGCGATTGACCAACGGTCAGGAAGTGATCGCCTACATCGGCGGTGAGGGTCACAATCTTCAGGAACACTCCATCGTCCTCGTTCGTGGCGGTCGGGTGAAAGACCTTCCCGGTGTTCGCTACCACATCGTCCGCGGATCGCTCGACACCCTCGGCGTCGACGGCCGGAAGCAGGCCCGCTCCAAGTACGGCGCCAAGAAGCCCAAGGCATAGTCTACGCCACCTTTTTCCCACACTTTTACTTCTTCTCAAGATGGCACGCCGCAAAAGAGTCTACGCAAAGCCCGAGTACCGCGACCCCCGCTACGACAGCGAACTGGTCGCCAAACTCATCAACCGCGTCATGCAGGACGGCAAGAAAGCGCTCGCCGAGCGTATCGTCTATGCCGCGATCGACAAGGCCAACGAAGGAGCCGAGGCGGTTGATCCGCTCGAGATCCTCAATCGCTCCATCGAGAACGCCAAGCCGCGCGTCGAGGTGAAGTCCCGCCGCGTCGGTGGCGCCACCTACCAGGTGCCCCTCGAGGTCTCGATCGACCGTCAGGAGTCTCTCGCCATGCGCTGGATCGTTGCCGCTTCCCGCAAGCGCAAGGGTTCGCCCATGCACGTCGCTCTCTCCAGCGAGATCCGCGACGCCGCCAACAATCAGGGTTCTGTCGTCCGCAAACGCGACGAGGTTCACAAGACCGCTCAGGCCAACCGCGCCTTCGCCCACTTCCGCTGGTAGTCCAGCAACGATACCGCGCTCTCGATCTGATCAGGAGCGCGGTTCTTTTTTGCAAGCGCCTCTGCACCAACTGGTTATCAATTTCCCAGCCATCGCTACCCAGCCTCCATTTCCGATCTCTCCGGGCCATGTCCGACTCTCCCAATCATTCAAAACGTCCGTTCCCTCTGGAGCGCACGCGGAATATTGGGATCGCGGCTCACATCGACGCAGGTAAGACCACGCTCACCGAGCGGATCCTCTTCTACACGGGGATGATCCACAAGATCGGCGAGGTGCATGACGGTCAGGCGACGACCGACTGGATGGAGCAGGAACAGGAACGCGGCATCACGATCACTTCGGCTGCCGTGACCTGTCAGTGGAAGCAGCTTCCCGCAGAGGGGGTCTTCAAGGCCTTCGAAAACGAAGAGATCCGGGTCAATATCATCGACACCCCGGGACACGTCGATTTCACCGCCGAAGTCGAACGTTCCCTTCGAGTGCTCGACGGTGCCGTTGCCGTGTTCTGCGGCGTTGCCGGAGTTCAGCCCCAGAGCGAAACGGTGTGGCGTCAGGCGGAGAAATATCAGGTTCCTCGCGTTGCGTTCGTCAATAAGATGGACCGCGTCGGAGCCGACTTCGAGCAGGTCGTGACCGATATTCGCGAGCGCCTCGGCGCCAACGCCTACCCCATTCTCATTCCCATCGGAGCGGAAAGCTCCCTCAAGGGCCAGATCGACGTCATTAATCAGAAGGCGGTCATCTACCAGAGCGACGACCTTCTCGGCTCCACCTACGTCGTCGAAGATCTCGATGGCGAGCAGATGGCTCAGGCCGAAATGGCTTGTGAGAGTCTGGTGCAGGCTCTCGTGGAGGTCGATGACGACTTCGGGATGCTGTTCCTCGAGGAAGCCAAGATCGGGCCGCCCGAGATCAAGGCCGCCCTGCGTCGCGCCACCATCGCCAACAAGATCGTCCCCGTTGCCGGCGGATCCGCTCTCGGCAACAAGGGCATCCAGTTCCTGCTCGACGCCATCGTCGATTACCTCCCCTCCCCGCTCGCGATCCCGGCGACCACCGGACTTTCGGCTCAGAACGTCGAGGAGACCGTCGAGGTTCTGACCAACGACCACGGCAAGTTCGTCTCGCTCGCTTTCAAACTCGCCGTCGACAAGTACGTCGGCAAACTGGTCTTCTTCCGCGTCTATTCGGGCACGGTGAACAAGGGCGACACGATCTACAACCCGCGCACCCGCCAGAAAGAGCGAATTGGCCGCCTCATCCAGATGCAGGCGAATCAGCACGAGGACATCGAGACCTGCTACTCGGGTGACATCGCCGCGATGGTCGGCATCAAGAACGTCACCACGGGCGACACTCTCACCGCGACCGGCAACGAGGTGCTTCTCGAGCCGCCCAGCTTTCCCGAGCCCGTCATTTCCATGGCGATCGAGCCGAAGACGCAGGCCGACGCCGACAAGATGGCGATCGCGCTGCAGCGGCTTTCCGAGGAAGATCCCACCTTTGTGGTTCGCACCGACGAAGAGACCGGGCAGACCATCATCGCCGGAATGGGCGAACTGCACCTCGAGATCATCCGCGACCGCATGCAGCGTGAATTCGCCGTGGCCGCCAACTCTGGAAAGCCGCAAATTGCTTATCGAGAGACGATTACGGCGAAAGCACGCGGTGAAGGCAAGCTCATCAAGCAGAGCGGCGGCAAAGGTCAGTACGGCCACGCCGTCGTCATGATCGAACCCGGCGATGCCGGCTCCGGACTGGAGATCATCAACGAAATCGTTGGCGGATCGATCCCCAAGGAGTTCATCAACGCCTGCAAGCACGGCATCACCGAGGCCGCCATCAACGGCATCATCGGCGGCTATCCGGTCGTCGATCTCAAGGTTCGGCTCGTCGATGGCTCGAGCCACGACGTCGACTCGAACGAGCAGAGCTTCAAACTCGCGGCCATCTTCGCCGTGAAGGATGCCTTTCGAGAGGCCGGCTGCGTTCTCCTCGAGCCGATCATGGCGGTGGAGTGCACCACGCCCGAAGAGTACCAGGGAGACATCCTTGGCGACCTCTCCCGGCGCCGCGGAAAGATCCAGGCGACCGAGCTTCGCAGTCAACTTTCCGTGATTCGGGCCGACGTGCCCCTCTCTTCGATGTTTGGTTACTCCACGGATATCCGCACTTTATCCAGTGGTAGAGCCGATTATTCGATGCGCCCGTCGCATTTCGAAGAAGTTCCGCAGAAAATCGTGGAAGAACTCGTAGAACACCGCTAAGTCTCCGCCCCCTCAACTTCCCAGCAGCTTTTTCGCAACGCTTTTTAACACTCAGATCCATGGCTGAACGTCAAAGAATCCGCATCCGTCTCCGCGCCTACGACTCTCGTGTGCTCGACAAGTCCACCGTCGACATCGTCGAGACCGCCAAGCGCACCGGCGCCAAGGTCGCAGGGCCGATTCCCTTGCCGACACGCATCGAGAAGTTCAGCGTGAACCGCTCTCCGCACGTCAACAAGAAGTCCGCCGAGCAGTTCGAGATCCGCACCCACAAGCGCGTCCTCGACATCGTCGATCCCACCGCCCGCACGGTGGACGAACTCCGTAAACTCAATCTCCCCGCCGGAGTCGACATCAACATTCGTCTCTGACCCGAGCCGATTCAGGCTTGAACCCAATTTTCCCTTTTCCAACCATTTGACACCATGAGTCTCGGACTGATCGGCAAAAAAGTAGGCATGACCCATGTCTTTGACAAGGAAGGCAACAGCGTGCCCGTCACCGTCGTGGACGTGACCGGCAACGAAGTGGCCCAGATCAAGAGCAGCGAAGGTCCCGATGGATACTCCGCCGCCCAGATCGCCTTCGATGACCAGAAGGAGCAGCGCATGTCCAAGGCCGCTCTCGGACATCTCGCCAAGACCGGCAACGGCCCGAAGCGCCTGCTTCAGGAATTCCGTTTTGCCAGCGACGAGGGACTTCCCCAGCCCGGCCAGAAACTGAGCCACCGCCTTTTCCAGGCCGGCCAGTACGTCGACGTCATCGGCGTCACCAAAGGCAAGGGTTTCCAGGGTGTCTACAAAAAGTACAGCTTCGGTGGTCTCCGCGCTTCGCACGGTTCCATGATGCACCGCCGGACCGGCGCCATTGGCGCAGGCTCGACCCCTGGTCGCGTCTGGAAGAACCAGAAGATGCCGGGCCGTCACGGTGGCTTCACCCGCACTGTCCAGAACCTCGTCGTCGTCGAGACCCGCAAGCAGAGCTTCGGGGAAGGCGACCTTGCCGAGGAGCGCGAGCTTCTTTTCATCCGCGGAAACTTCCCCGGTGCCAAAGGCAGCTACATCACCATTCGTCCCGCCCTCAAGAAGGTCGCGCCCGATCCCCTTCCCGAGGAAGAGGAAGCCGCGCCCGTCGAGGAGACCGCTCCGACCGAAGAAGCAGCATCAGCTGCACCAGCTGCCGAGGAAGCCGCAGCTGCTTCCGAGTAATCCATTCACTGTTCCCCAAGCACATCGTCAAACCGTCAACCGACTGAACCATGGCCGCCAAGACTTTCCAGATTGCAGACGCCAAGTCCGCCAACATCAACGTCCTCGAAGGAGGGCGCGGCACCCAGGCCGTCCACGACCACGTCGTCGCCATTCAGGCGGCGCGCCGTCAGGGCAACGCCTCCACCAAGAACCGTTCCGAGGTCAAGGGTGGCGGCAAGAAACCCTGGCGCCAGAAAGGCACTGGGCGCGCCCGGGCCGGAAGCATCGTTTCCCCCATCTGGCGCGGAGGCGGCATCATCCACGGACCGAAGCCCCGCTCCTACCGCAAGACGGTGAACCGCAAGACGCGTCGCCTCGCCTTCCGCAAGGCCCTCGGCGCTCGCATCGGCGACGGCGAAGTCCTTGTCGCCCCGACGGTTGCCATTGACGGCAAGACCAAGAACTGGGTCGCTGAGATTGCCAAGCTCTCGAACAACGCCCGCAACGCCGTCGTGGTCGCCGGAGCACCTGACGAGGCCACCCGCCTCGCCGCCCGCAACGCGAGCAGCTACAAGCTGGTCACCGCCGCCGAACTCAACACCGAGGACGTCCTCCGCTACGACGTCGTCATTCTCACCGAGGACAGCCTCGAAACGCTCGCCCAACGAACTGCGTAGTCCAGCTAGTCCCGCACCGAGCGCCAACACCGAGCCACCCCAGGCCCAGCTTGTCCCGACCATCGACCGGCAGCACCTGAGCCCGATACCGTAACAACGCCATGCAAGATCTCTACCAAGTCGTCAAGACCATCCACCTCAGTGAGAAGGCTTCCCTTCTCCAGGAACTCAACAACGAGTACGTCTTCAAGGTCGATCGCCGCGCCAACAAGACCGAGATCAAGCGTGCCGTGCAGACGCTCTTCGGCAAGAAGGTCGCCAAGGTCCGCACCATCAACGTCGCCGGCAAAGCCCGTCGCAAGCGCCACGCCAATGCCGGACGCACCGCGCAGTGGAAGAAGGCCATCGTCCGACTTGCCGATGGCGAGACCCTTGACCTCGCGTAACGCGGGGCCCACCCACTCATTTTCTCACCCTAACCGGATCCTACCATGCCGCTGAAGAGCCATAAGCCCGTAACTCCCTCCGCTCGTTTCAAGATGAGCCCCACCTTCGAGGAAATTACGAAGACCAAGCCGGAGAAGAGCCTCCTTCGCCCCAAGCCCCGCAAGGGCGGCCGCAACAATCGCGGACGCATCACCTGCCGTCACAAGGGCGGTGGTCACAAGCAGAAGTACCGTCTCATCGACTTCAAGCGCAATCGCCGCGACGAAGCGGCCAAGGTGATCGCCATCGAGTATGATCCCAACCGCTCCGCCCGCATCGCCCTCATCGAGTACGCCGACGGCCAGAAGAGCTACATCCTCGCTCCGCGTCGCGTCGAGGTGGGCACTTCTGTCATGGCGGGTGAAAAGGCTGCCCCCGAGCCGGGCAACGCCCTTCCCATCAAGAGTATCCCGCTGGGAACCTCGATTCACAATCTCGAGCTTCACCCCGGTCGTGGTGGGCAGATTGCCCGCAGCGCCGGACAGCAGTGCGTCATCGCCAGCCGTGAGGATCGCTACGTCGTCGTCCGCATGCCTTCCGGCGAAATGCGCAAGATCATTAGTGAATGCTACGCCACGGTGGGACAGGTCGGCCACACCGACCACCAGAACATCGTCTCCGGCAAGGCGGGTCGCAGCCGCTGGCTCGGCATTCGTCCTTCCGTTCGCGGTATGTGCATGAACCCCGTCGATCACCCCAACGGTGGTGGTGAGGGCAAGTCCAAGTCCGGCGGCGGCCGCCAGCACCTCAAGAGCCCCTGGGGACACGTCAAGGGACAGAAGACTCGGCGCAAGCACAACCCGAGCAGCAAGTTCATCGTCAGCGGTCGCAAGAAGAAGAACAAGCGCAGCTAGACCTCACTCATTCGAATTCGCGCCCACACTCCACTCTAGGAAACACACGCCATGCCTCGCTCTCTCAAGAAAGGTCCCTTCATCGATCAAAAGCTTCTGCTCAAGATCGAGAAGGCCAAGGACACCAAGGACAAGAAGCCGATCAAGACCTGGTCTCGCCGGTCCATGATCACCCCCGACTTCGTCGGACTCACCTTCCTCGTCCACAACGGACGCGACTTCATCTCCGTCTTCGTGTCGGAGAACATGGTCGGTCACAAGCTCGGTGAATTTTCGCCGACCCGCACCTTCAAGGCCCACGGTGGTCTCGGCAAGAAGTAGCGGTCTCCGCCTCGCCGCCCTCCCACCCTCCCGCAACGCCCACGCTCATGCAGTCCCTCCTCCAGCACTCTCTCCGCTCCGCCCTCCCGGCGGCCGTGGGAGTTGCGGCGCTTGGGGGTCTTGTACTCGGCCTCGCTCCGGCGGCGCTGGCCCAGGGAGAACTCTCCCCTGCTGAGATTCAGAACGTCGAGACCATCGAGTTGCAGATCGCGCTCAAGGCATCTCAAAAGCAGCAGACGAAAGCCGCGGCCCGGATCGCCGAACTGGAAACCAAACTCTCCACGATCGGGGAAAGTCTCGCCGCCGCCAACACCGACGCTGAACTTGTTCGCGCCGAGAACACACGGCTCCGCCAGGAAATGGAAGCGGTAGGGATCAGTTCGCTGGATCCCAGCGCTGACGGACTTCGCACGCGCCTCAAGGAGTCGCTCGCCGCGCTGAGCGAAGAGCGCGCTCGCAATCGCCAGCTATCGGCTGAGCTTCTCGATCTCTCGGACGCCGTCCGGACCTACATGGCGACCGCCGTCGCCGGCAGCGCCGACGCCCAGATCGCCCTCGGCGAGCATCTCCGCTCCGCTTCCGTCCTCCTCGGACTCGAACTTCTTCCCGACCTCGGTCAGGAAACTCTCCAGAACATCCGCATCGTCGCCATCCGTGACGACCTTGACCTCGTCGTGCTTGATGCAGGCACCGAGGCAGGCACCCGGATCGGGATGCCCCTCCGTCTGATGCGCAAGGACCGGGTCGTCGGCGAAGCCGTCGTCGTCGACGTCCGCGGCCATGTCTCGGGCGCCATTGTCCAGAAATTCATTCAGCAAGGCGACGCCCCCCGGGTCGGAGACCTTGCGCTGATCGATCCCAACACTCTCCGCTAGAATCATGGAAGTCACTTCTACCTACCGTCACGCTCGGATCTCTCCCTACAAGGCCCAACAGGTCACTCGTGAGATTCAGGGACTCCCCGTCGCCACCGCTCTGGACATCCTCACCTTCACTCCGAAGAAGGCTGCCCATCTCGTCGGCAAGACCCTCAAGTCGGCGATCGCCAACGCGGAGAACAACTTCGACCTGATGGCCGAGGGACTCGTCGTGAAATCCGCCGTCGTTGGCGCCGGCCCCGTTTTCAAGCGGTTCAAGGCACGCGCCCGCGGATCCGCTGCTCCGATCAAGAAACGCACCTCGCACATCTACATCGTCCTCACCGACGAAATCGAGGTCGAGACCCGTGAGCCAAAGAAGAAAGCAGCCGCCAAGAAGAAGGCGCCCGCCAAGAAAGCGGCTGCCAAGAAGGCCCCGAAGACGGAAGCAAAGCCTGCCGTAAAGGCAGATGAGAAACCGGCCGAGAAGGCAAAGGAGGCAGCACCAGCCACACCCGCTAAGAGCGAAGCGCCCGCCGGCACCTCGATGGACCCCAAAAAGGGACTCGTGTACGACACCGCACCCGATGTCATCGACGACCTCAAGGAAATTTCCGGAGTCGGACCCGTTCTCGAGGAGAAACTCCACGAGCACGGCATCTACACCTTCGACCAGGTCGCGCAGTGGAAAAAGACTCAGATTGCCGAGTTTTCCGACCTTCTTTCCTTCCCCGATCGCATTGAGCGCGACGATTGGGTCTCTCAGGCCAAGAAACTATCAACGGACAAGAAATAGCGTTCGACAAGACCGCTCCTCTCGCCAACCTACCGACCGCTTCGAAATCATGGGACAAAAGATCAATCCGACCGGCTACCGCCTCGCCGTCAGCAAGGACTGGCGCTCGCGCTGGTATGCCCCTGAGGCCACCTTCGCCGAGAACCTTCATCAGGATCTCGCCATCCGCCGTTTCATCGACAAGCGTCTTCGTTCGGCTGCGATCTCACGGGTGACCATCGAGCGCGCCTGGAATCAGGTCCGGGTCACTCTTCATACGGCCCGTCCCGGTCTTGTCATCGGACGCAAGGGTGCTGAGATTGAAAGCGCCCAGATCGAACTGACCAAGATGTGCGGGGATGCCCCGGTCAAGATCGACATCATCGAGATCAAGCAGCCCGAGACCGACGCGCAGCTCGTTGCCGAGTCCGTCGCCGTCCAGCTCGAGCGTCGAATTGCTTTCCGTCGCGCCATGAAGCGCGCTGTCCAGATCGCCATGGATTTCGGTGCCAAGGGCATCAAGATCCGTTGCGGAGGCCGCCTCGGTGGTGCTGATATCGCCCGCGCCGAAGCCTTCCGCGAAGGCAAAGTCCCTCTTCAGACCCTCCGCGTTCCCATCGACTACGGCTTCTACGAAGCGCGCACCACCTATGGCATCATCGGAGTGAAGTGCTGGATCAACCGGGGCGAGGATGACGACACGCCCGAAGAGGGCGGCGACAAGCCCTCCTCGAAGAAAGCCGCCAACAGCCGTGCGTCCGGACCCCGTCCGCCGCGCCAGTCTGGACCGCGTCCCGCCCGCGATGCGGCCGCCAAGGACGATGCCAAGGCGGAGAAAGCGCCTGCTGATCCTGCTCCCGCAAAGAAGACCTCGGCTCCAGCCGAGGAGGCCCCTGCTGCCGACGACGCCGCCTCCAAAAGCGTCCCCTCTGGAGCGTCCATCGATGACAAGAAAGGCCTCGTCTACGACAAGGCACCTGACGTCGTTGACGATCTCAAGGAGATTTCCGGAGTGGGCCCTGTTCTTGAGGGCAAACTCCACGATCAAGGCATCTACACCTTCGATCAGGTCGCCAACTGGAAGAAGGGGCAGATTGCTGAATTCTCAGATCTTCTGTCCTTTCCTGACCGCATCGAGCGCGACGACTGGGTTTCCCAAGCCAAGAAACTCAACCAGGACAAGAAGTAGAACTTTCTACCCAATTCCGTCCCGATGCCGATCCGGCCTCGGGCACGAGCAAACCACTTAACAGCTAAGGAGATACGATCATGGCATTGATGCCCAAAAGAACCAAGTACCGGAAGAGCCAGCGTGGAAGTCGTGCCGGCAACGCCACCCGCGGCTGCACGGTAGCCTTCGGTGACTACGGACTTCAGACGCTTGAGCGCGGATGGATCAAGAACAACCAGATCGAGGCCTGTCGTGTCTCGGTCAACCGCCACCTCAAGCGGAAAGGCAAAGTCTGGATTCGGATCTTCCCTCACAAGCCGATCACCTCCCGCCCGCCCGAAACTCGGATGGGTAAAGGCAAGGGTGCACCCGCCGCATGGGTCGCCGTCGTCCGTCCCGGACACGTTCTTTTCGAAGTCTCCGGTGTTTCCGAAGGACTTGCCAAGGACGCCTTCCGCCGCGCTGCCAACAAGCTCGGACTCCGCACCCGCTTCGTGAAGCGCGAGGGCCTCTAGACCCTCGACCGACACCCTTACCGTTCTATTTCGAATTCAGCGATGACCACCAAAGAACTCCGCGATCAATCCGAGAAGGAACTCATTGCAGCTCGTCGAGGGCTCAAGGAGGAACTCCTCAATCTCCGTATCCAGCAGGAGACGGGGCAACTCGAAAACTCCTCTCTCATCAAGAAGGGACGTCGCGAGGTGGCCCGCATTGAGACGATTCTCACCGAGCGCCAACTGGCCGCTCAGGCCGCCCAAGCCGCCCCGAAAGAGGCCGCTGCCGCAGCTGAGTAGGCTTTTCCGCCACCCCTTTTCTCCACTCTCGAAAGACCATACGCCATGAGCGAAGCAGCTACAGCCCGCACCTCACTCCGCAAGACGCGGGTGGGAATCGTCGTCACCGACGGAATGAACAAGACGATCACCGTCGAGGTCGTGACTCGTGTCCCGCACCCGCGGTTCAAGAAGATCGTCAAGCAGACCAAGCGCTTCCTCGCCCATGACGAGGAAGAGACCGCCGTGATCGGCGACAAGGTGCGCATCACCGAGTGCCGCCCCTACAGCAAGCTCAAGCGCTGGCGCCTCACCGAGGTACTCGCCCACTAATTCGGAAGTTCCCGACTCCGGAAACTGCGTCCTGCAGTTCATCCGCCCCTCCTCTACCCGCGCTGGTCTCCAGCACAACCACACACCCTTTTACCTACTGACGCCATGGTCCAGATGGAATCAAAGCTTCATATCGCCGACAACACCGGGGCCAAAATGGCCAAGATGATCGGCGTGCTCGGAAAACGCTCCCGCTCCGCCGGAGTCGGCGACGTCATCACCGTCCACATCCGTGAGGCGAGCCCGACGTCCTCGATCAAGAAGGGTGAAGTCACCCAGGCGGTCATCGTCCGCACCGCGGCCCCGATTCGTCGCCGCGACGGATCCGTTCTCCGCTTCGATCGCAACGCCATCGTCCTGATCAACAAGGAAAACGGCAACCCCAAGGGCACTCGCATTTTCGGGCCGGTCGCTCGCGAACTCCGCGAAGGCAACTTTTCGAAGATCATCTCACTCGCACCCGAGGTACTCTAGCATGAAGAAGATCAATACACACGTCCGTCAGGGCGATCAGGTGGAAGTCATCGCCGGCAACCACAAGGGAGCCACCGGCACGATCCTTCAAGTGCGTGCCGCCAAGGGTCATGTCCTCGTCGAAGGCGTCCGCATGATCAAGAAGCACGTCAAGCCCACTCAGGAGAGTCCCCAGGGCGGCATCGTCGAGCGTGAAGGACCGATTCACATTTCGAACGTCAAACTCCTTGCAAAGAAAGCAGGCTGACGCAGTGTGCGCGCCCTCCTCTCGAGGCTAGGTCCCGCACCGGAAACCCGCCATCGTAACCATGGAACCAGAACTTCTTACATTCTACAAGGAACAGGTCGTGCCCGCCCTCAAGGCGAAACTGGACACTTCCAATCCTCATCAGGTCCCCCGCATCGAAAAGGTGGTCGTCACCTCGAGCGTGGGCTCTCAACCCGACCGGAGCCAGGCTCTGGAAGACGTCGTTGAGGAAATCGGCAGGATCACCGGCCAAAAGCCGATGACGATCCTCTCCAAGCGGGCGGTTTCAAACTTCCGCCTCCGCGCCGGCGAACCCATCGCTGCCAAGGTCACCCTTCGGAGCAGCGTGATGTACGAGTTTCTCCAGCGCTTCATGAAGACCTCGATTCCCAGCATTCGCGACTTCCGCGGCGTCTCGGACAAGAGCTTCGACGGCAACGGCAACTACACGATCGGAATTTCAGATCAGACCATCTTCCCCGAGGTCGAACTCGACAAGGTCAAGCGCCAGATCGGATTCGACATCAGCATCGTGACCTCTGCGGTCAGCGATGACGCAGCCAAGGAACTTCTCACCCTCATGGGCATGCCCTTCCGCAAGCCAGCGGCGCCGGAAGAGGCTGCCGCGCCCGCTGAAGCTCCCGCCGCCGCCGCCACCGACGCCGACGCCACCAATGGCGACAGCGAGGTCGCCGAAGAGGCCCTCGCCACCACCGAGGAGTCCTAGCCCCAACTTATTTTTCATCATGGCCGTCCAAAGCGATCCTCTCGCCGACTTTCTCATCCGCATCAAGAACGCCTACCGGGCGGGCAAGGATGAGTGCCGCGCACCCTATTCCAAGATCAAGGCGGAAGTAGCCCGCATCCTCGTCGAGGAAGGCTACATCTGGTCCTTCGATCTCGACAAGCAAGGGGCGCACCCCGAAATCGTCGTCAAGACCAAGTACCTCGAAACGCGCCCGGCGCTCACCGACCTTAAGAAAGTCAGCAAGCCCGGTCGACGCCGCTATGTCGGTTGCCAGCAGATTCCCCGCGTGCTCGGCGGCCTCGGCATCTCGATCGTTTCCACTTCCAAAGGTGTCATGACCGGCGGTCAGGCCCGTCGCGAAGAAGTCGGCGGCGAACTCCTGGCTCAAGTCTGGTAACCCGCTCCCGTTTCAACCTCGCATCCCGCGCTCTACCTCTTTCGAACCATGTCCCGCATTGGAAATCAAAGTCTGCCACTTCCCGACAAGGTCACCATCCAGGTGAGCGACTCGGGTGCCGTGGCCGTCGAAGGCCCCAAGGGTAAACTCGAGTGGACCCTCCCCGAGGGCATCACCTACAAGGAGGAGAATGGCGAAGCCGTCCTCGTCCGCGCCTCCGACCACCGCCGCCACAAAGCCCTTCATGGCACGGCCCGCAGCCTCGTGGGCAACATGGTCCTGGGTGTCAGCGAAGGCTTTACCAAGAATCTCGAGATTCATGGGGTCGGTTTCCGGTCCGCCGTCAAAGGCAAGGAACTCGGCCTCACCCTCGGCTTCTCCCACCCGATCAACCACCCGATACCCGAGGGACTGACGGTGAGCGTCGAAGAAAACACCAAGATCAAGGTGGAAGGCATCGACAAGCAGCTCGTCGGCCAGTTCGCCTCCGAAATCCGCGCCTACTACCCACCCGAGCCTTACAAGGGCAAGGGAATCCGCTACTCCGACGAAGTCGTCCGCCGCAAGGCCGGAAAGAGCGTCAAGGGTTAACCCATTCAACGAGCGACCATCATGCCCGCCATCAATCGCAAAGCGATCCGCCAGAAGATCCACCGCCGGATCCGGAAGAAGATTTCCGGGACTGCCGAACGTCCGCGTCTCGCCGTTTCCATCTCCAATCGCCACGTCTACGCCCAGATGATCGACGACGACGCAGGGGTCACCCTCGTCGCGGCCTCCTCGAAGGATGCCGACGTCGGCAGCCACCAGGCCAATGTCGAGACCGCCGCCAAGGTGGGCAAGGTCCTCGCTGACCGCGCCAAAGCCGCCAAAATCGACGTCGCCGTTTTTGACCGCGGCGGACGAGTCTTTCACGGCCGAGTCAAGGCCCTCGCCGACGCCGCGCGCGAAGGCGGACTTACCATCTAGGCCCCAATACTTTTTCCACATGTCCGATCAGGAAACACCAAAAGACGCCGCCGAGACTCCGGCGAAGGAAGCTCCCACGAAGGAAGCGCCCAAAGCGGAGGCCAAAACCTCTGAAGAAAAGGCTGCTCCCGCCGAAGCAACTGACGCCCCGAAAGCAGCCGCGGAAACGCCGGCTGCTGCCGATGCTCCCAAAGCTGACGGCGACAAGGCTCCGGCTGCTGCTGATGCTCCCAAAACTGACGGCGACAAGGCTCCGGCTGCTGCTGATGCTCCCAAGACCGGCGGCGGCGGTGGCGGTGGCTACGGAAACCGCGGCGGCGGTGGCGGTGGCTACGGCGGCGGTGGAAACCGTGGCGGTCGCAATTCCGGCCCGCGTACCTTCCGGCGCATGGACGTGCCCGATCCGAACGAGGAGGCTCCCGAGTTTCTCGAAAAGGTCGTGTTCATCAACCGCTGTTCGAAAGTGGTCAAGGGCGGACGCCGCTTCAGCTTCAGTGCTCTCGTCGTCTCCGGCGACATGAAGGGCAAGGTCGGCTACGGATTCGGCAAGGCCAACGAGGTCGCCGAATGCATTCGCAAGGCCACTGAGATCGCCAAGCGGAGCATGGTGAAGGTCTCGGTCGTCGATGGCACGATCCCTCACGAGGCGCTCGGCGTCCACGGCGGCGGCCGCGTTCTCCTTCGTCCCGCTTCTCCTGGTACCGGAATCATCGCTGGAGGCGCCGTGCGCGCTGTCCTCGAGGCCGCCGGCGTCAAGGACATCCTCACCAAGTCTCTGGGATCCAAAAACCACGGCAACGTGGTGAAGGCCACCCTCGAGGGACTCCTCCAACTCCGCACTCGCGACGACGTCTACAAGTTACGCGGGAAAAAGACGGACGAGCAAAAAGCCATCTAGGCGAACTTCTGCCGTTCGGCCCGTTTCGACCCGTGTATTCGGGTTTCCAATCCTTCCAACTGAATCGATACCATGAGACTTCACGATCTGAAGCCCCGCCCCGGAGCCAAACACCGCCGCAAGCGCATCGGTTTTGGTGAGAGCTCGGGAAAAGGCAAGACTGCAGGCAAAGGCCACAAAGGCCAGAAAGCCCGCGCAGGTTCCGGAGCACACGCCGCCTTCGAGGGTGGACAGATGCCCCTGTACCGCCGCCTTCCCCGTCGCGGATTCAACAATGCCCGCTTCCACAAGACCTGGGCGCTGGTCAACGTTTCCACCCTGGAGAAGAGCTTCGAGGCCGGAGCCACCGTCGATGAAGCCACCCTGCGCGAGCAGGGCTTCATCAAAGGCGCCAAATGGGCCGGACTCAAGATCCTCGGCAACGGAGACCTGAGCAAGAAGCTCACCATCGTGGCCGACAAGGTCAGCGCTTCGGCTCGCACCAAAATCGAGGCAGCCGGAGGAACGATCCAGATTGTGGAGCCCAGGGCCAAGCCCGAGCGTCACTCCGCCAAGAAGCGGATCGCCGAAGAGCGGGCCGGGAAAACCCCAGCCCCGGCAGCCGAAGAGGCCAAAGCAGCAAAGCCGGCAAAGCCAGCGAAGGCAGCCAAGACCGAAGAAGCCGAAAAGGCACCAGCCGAAGAAGCCACACCCGCTGCCGAGGCTCCTGAAGAGGTCAACCCGGCCGACTCCGGCGAGGAATCCTAGACGGATATGCTGTCCGCCTTCTCCAACGTCTTCAAGATCCCCGAGCTTCGGCAGAGGATTCTTTTCACTCTGGCGATGATTATCATCGTCCGGATCGGTGCGGCCATCACCCTTCCGGGAGTGGATGCCACCGTGATTCAGGAGTGGATCAAGGCGAAAGCCGATGGCGATGGCGCCGGACAGCAACTTGGGGCTCTGTTCAACATCTTCAGCGGAGGAGGTCTCACCAACTGTGCGATCTTCTCTCTGGGCATCATGCCCTACATCTCCGCATCGATCATGATGCAGCTGATGACGGCGATCGTGCCCAAGCTCAGCAAGCTGGCCCGGGAAGACGGAGGTCGGCAGAAGATCACGATGTACACTCGGTACATCACCATCCTGCTCTGCCTCGTTCAGGGCTACTTCGTGGCCAAATCACTCGTCAACCCGGCCAACAACATCTTCCTTCCCGGCATCGCGGAACTCTCGGAACAGATCGACAAGCCACTGGTGCCGAACGGAGGCTGGGGCTTTATCGCTCTCACGATTCTGACCATCACAGCGGGCACCATGGTTCTCATGTGGCTCGGGGAGCAGATCACCGAACGAGGCATCGGCAACGGCATCTCGATCATCATCTGCGTCAACATCATCTCTTCCCTGCCCGGCACCCTCGTGATGGTGTGGAAGACCTACGTGGGCGGCGAGGATGCGACTCCTATCGACTCCATGAAACTCGTCATGCTGGTGGTCGTGCTCCTGCTGGTGACCGCGGGGGTCATTGCACTCACCCAGGCCATGCGGCGAATTCCGATCCGCCATGCCAAGCGAGTCGTCGGACGCCAGATGATGGGATCGCAGCAGACCTACCTGCCGCTGAAGGTGAACTACGCCGGTGTGATGCCGATCATCTTCGCCTCCACGATCCTGCTGTTCCCTGCCACCATTCTCGCACAGCTCTTTCCGAACTCGGACTTCGCGAGATCGATTGGAGATTCGCTCAACAACGGCGGGTGGCCCTACTACGTCGTCTCGGCCCTTCTCATCTTCTTCTTCAGTTACTTCTGGGTCGCCACAATGTTCAAGCCGGCCGAGATCGCCGACGACCTCAAGCGCCGCAATGGGTACGTCCCCGGTGTGCGCCCCGGCAAGCCGACCGCCGACTTCCTCGACTTCACCATGAGCCGGCTCACCTTTGCCGGTGCCCTGTTCCTGACGATGCTCTACCTGATGCCCTACGTCCTCGGGGCAGCCTTCAAAATTCCTTCTCAGACCCTGCAGATCTTTGGTGGAACCAGCCTGCTGATCATGGTCGGAGTGCTCCTCGATTCCATGCGCCAGGTCGAGACCCATCTTCTCCAGCGCCACTACGACGGCTTCCTGAAGAAAGGTCGGATCCGCGGACGAAACGACCGGACCCGCCCCTCCGGAGGAGGATCCGTTGCCAGCGGTGCCACCGTGATCTGGCTCTGGGTCGCCATCGCCATTATCGTCCTTCTCGCCTGCTGCTACATCATCTATCGGAACATGGCCTAGGCCAGGCAGGGTCCAATTCCGCGCGCTCCGCTGGTTCTCGGATCGACCCGGAAGTGACCTCGGGCTCCGACCCTTCCATCTTCTCAAGTTCGCGATGCCCATTCCGATTCGCAAAGGCAAGGAGATTGACGAAATGCGAGTGGCCTGCCACCTCGCCCGCGATATTCTTCTCGCCTGCGGTGAACAGGTGAAACCCGGAGTGACCACCGGATTCATTGATCAATTCGCCGCCGATATGATGGCTGAGAAGGAGTGCAAGAGCGCCTTTTTGGGCTACAAGCCGGGGAAATCCGGAGTTCCTGCCTTTCCCGGCAACATCTGTATCTCCGTCAACGAGGAGATCGTCCACGGTATCGGGTCGGACCGTGTCATCCAGTTCGGTGACATTCTCAAAATCGACGTCGGTATCCACAAGGGTGGCTGGGTTGGAGACAACGCCATGACCATTCCCGTGGGGGGAATCGATCCGGAGGTGCAAAGGCTCCTCGCCGTGACCGAGGAATCCCTCCACGTCGCCATCTCCCACGCTCGAGACGGTGAAATGCTCGGCACCCTCTGCGCCTCGGTCGAGGAGTTTGTTGTCCAGCACCGCTGCACGGTGGTCCGTGAATTCGTGGGCCATGGAGTCGGAAGAAAGCTCCACGAGGAGCCGCAGGTTCCGAACTACGGGCGCAAGGGAGACAAGCCAAGGCTCAGGGCCGGGTACATCCTCGCGATCGAGCCCATGGTGAACCTCGGCACAGCCAAGGCAAAGATTCTCGAGGATGGCTGGACCGTAGTCACGGCCGATGGCAAGCCTTCCTCGCATTTCGAACACACGGTGCTGATCACCGATGACGTGCCCGAAATCCTGACTCCCCGCCCACGCCTCACCCCTGCCGGCGGCCCGAATGCCGGAGTCTTTGGCTAGTGATCTCGCTGGGGTCGGTTGCCTCTGGGAAGATTTAATTGGCGGGATCTGGATCGCATGAATCGCGACCGATGCCCTTTTGGGGAGGTGACCACGCCCGGCGAACAGGCACCTGTGCTCCGGTTCGCCGCACCGGGTGGGCCTCCCTGCAAAAAAGCGCGCATCCAGTTGATCGTGCCGCCGGTGCCGGCCGAGCCCGCCGTGCGGGCCGTGCGGGCCGTGCGGGCCGCGTAGTCCAGGCGCAGGCCGTTCGGGGACCCCCTTAGCAGTCGCTGCCGCTGAGGGCGGTGCCCATCGGAGAGTCCCCTTGCCCAAGCGCCATTTGGGTTGCCGGCAAAAGCCCGCCGGTGAATGCGCCGAGCTCCGTGGCGCCGTGAATCAAGCTGCTAGCGAGCACCCTCTGGGCGGACGATTCCCGACCAATGAAACAGCGACTGCCCACCTGACGATCCTTTGATCGGCCCTAGCCCCAATGGCGCTTGGTTAAGACAGAAATGGCCTTTTTTCATGAAAGCAGGCCGAGGATTTTGCGTCCGTGGTAGGGCGTGGGCCTCCGGACCCGCCGAAGGGAGCGCCCAGCGACCGCCTCGCGTTGCCTACAGCCACGACGGCGGGTCGAGGACGCCCCAGCCCTACCTTCTCCCTTGGTTCCGGATTCCCGTCCTGGCCGTGAACCCGCGAGGAGTCTCCTTATCCAAGCGCCATTGCCTCTAGGGGCAATGGCGCTTGGTTAAGAACCCCCGGGCGGTTCGGGTATGGGGTTGGCGAAAGGTAGGGAGGTGCGTCCCTGCGCCTCCGCAGGGAGCCCAAGGCGACCAACGACGC
>ENA-ORXT01000524-ORXT01000524.1-marine-metagenome-genome-assembly--contig:-NODE-524-length-60519-cov-54.048410_pt1 | contig 60519 bp, 50 predicted proteins | sample MGYA00237868_ERZ511482 | MGnify/ENA metagenome assembly ERZ511482 | reverse complement strand
CGACGTTCGAGCGCATCAGGGGGACGGCGACGCCGTCGAGCTTGGTGAATTCGCGCATGGTGTTCTCCTCTCTCCCGACGCGATCAGAAGTCGCGGACGTCGACGAAATGCCCGGCGATGGCCGCCGCTGCCGCCATGGCCGGGCTCACCAGATGGGTACGCCCACCCTGTCCCTGCCGGCCCTCGAAATTGCGGTTCGAGGTCGAGGCGCAGCGCTCGCCAGGCTCCAGCCGATCGGCGTTCATCGCGAGACACATCGAGCAGCCGGGCTCGCGCCATTCGAACCCCGCCTCCGTGAACAGCACGTCCAGCCCTTCGCTCTCGGCCTGCCGCTTCACCAGACCCGAACCCGGCACGACCATGGCCTGCGTGATCGACTCGGCCACCTTCCGTCCCCTGATGACGGCCGCCGCCGCTCGAAGGTCCTCGATCCGGGAGTTCGTGCAGGAGCCGATGAACACGCGATCGAGCGCGATGTCGACCAGCGGCGTCTCGGGGGCGAGATCCATGTACTCGAGCGCTCGGCGGATGCCCTCCGGAGCGGTGATGGTGCCGCCGCCGTCCGGGTGCGGCACCTGCCCGCCGACCGGCGCGACCATCTCCGGGGAGGTGCCCCAGGAGATCTGCGGCTCGATCGTGGCAGCGTCCAGCCGAACGGTCTCGTCGAAGACCGCGTCGGCGTCGCTGACGAGATCGAGCCACGCCGCTTCCGCTTGCCTCCACACGGCGCCCTTCGGCGAGTAGGGACGATCGCGCAGGTAGGCGATGGTCGTGTCGTCGACGGCGATCATGCCCGCTCGCGCGCCGGCCTCGATCGACATGTTGCAGACCGTCATGCGCCCTTCCATCGAGAGCGCGCGGATCGCCTCGCCGGCGAACTCGATCGTGCAACCGGTGCCGCCCGCCGTGCCGATGCGCCCGATGATCGCGAGCACGATGTCCTTGGCGGTCACGCCGGCACCGACCTCGCCGTCCACGCTGACCAGCATGTTCCGGGACTTCTTCTGCAGCAGGCACTGCGTGGCCATGACGTGCTCGACCTCGGAGGTGCCGATGCCGAACGCCAGCGCGCCGAAGGCCCCGTGGGTGGAGGTGTGCGAGTCGCCGCAGACCACTGTCATGCCCGGAAGCGTCGCGCCCTGCTCCGGCCCGATGACGTGGACGATGCCCTGCCGGAGATCGTTCATCTTGAACTCGGTGACGCCGAAGGCTTCGCAGTTGGCGTCCAGCGTCTCGATCTGCAGCCGCGAGACCGGGTCGGCGATACCGCTCGCCCGATCGGTGGTCGGTACGTTGTGATCGGCCACGGCGAGCATCGAGTTCGTGCGCCAGGGCTTGCGCCCGGCGAGCGTCAGCCCCTCGAAGGCCTGCGGCGAGGTGACTTCGTGGACGAGATGGCGATCGATGTAGAGCAGGACGGTGCCGTCCTCCCGGCGATCGACGACGTGCGCGTCGAACACCTTGTCGTAGAGCGTCTTGCCGGCCATGCGCTAGTCCCCGAGAAGTCGAACCGGACCCGGATGATAGCGATACGCATTCGATTACTCGAATGCATGTTTGCGATGGAACTCATTCCTTGCAATAATACTCGACCAACCTCGTCGTGCCGGCACGAGGGCTTGGCACGACGAAACGCGGCACTTCGCCGCCCCGACGATGCGAACTCGTCCGCGATGCGCGGATCCGGCGTCGCGAGAAGGCACTCGCGAGGCGCGACTCCCCGGGAGGCCGACCGCGTGGAACTGACCGCCCTGGCCACCTTCGTCGCCATTGCCGAGCACGGCTCGTTCTCGCGAGCCGCCGAGTCCCTGTTCACGACGCAGCCTGCCGTCAGCAAGCGCCTGAAGGCGCTCGAGGACCAACTCGGCGTCACCCTGATCGATCGGCTCGGGCGCGGCATCCGTCTGACCGAGGCCGGCGAGACCTTCCTCGCGAGCTCGCGGCGCATCCTCGCCGACGTGCAGGCGAGCCGCGAGGAAGTGCGCGCGCTGAGCGGCGCGGTCGGCGGCCGGCTCCGACTCGGCACGAGCCATCACGTCGGCATCCACCGCCTGCCGCCGGTGTTGAAGGCATTCACACAGGCGCACCCGGACGTGGATCTCGATCTGCTGTTCATGGACTCCGAGCAGGCCTGCGCCGCCGTCGCCGACGGCCGTCTCGAGCTCGCGATCGTCACCCTGCCCGATCGCCCGGACGCCTCGCTGGAGACGACGCTGGTGTGGCCGGACCCGCTCCGCATCGTCACCGCGCCCGATCATCCGCTGCAGGGACGCGGATCGAACCCGACCGTCACCCCGACCGAACTCGCCCGCCACCCCGCCGTCCTGCCGGCCCGGGGTACCGTCACCCGCACCATCCTGCTCGAGGCTCTGGCGCGCTTCGACGTCACCGTGGAGACCTCGCTGGAAACGAACTACCTCGAGACCATCAAGATGATGGTCTCGGTCGGGCTCGGCTGGAGCGCCCTGCCCGCGAGCATGATCGACGGCGGCGTCGCGGCCCTGCCGATGGAGGCGCTGACGATGCTGCGGCGGCTCGGCGCGGTGACGAGGCGGGGCCGGACGCCGACCCGCGCGGCGGGCGCACTTCTCGGCTTCCTGCCGATCCGAGGGGCGACGTGTGACCGTGGCTGACTCAGCGCCGCCGGCGACGATCCCGCTCGACGCGGACATCACGCTGTTCCTGCCGATCGCCGAATCGACGCTGCGCGACCTTCTCGACGCATCGAGCGAACCGGCGAACGCCTTTCGGGCCTCGTCCTGCCCGGAGATCGCCGCACACGGCGACGAGCATGTGCATGTGCAGGGTCACGCCGGCACCGGCAAGTCCGCGCTGATGGATACCTACACGCATGTCGTCATCGACGAGTCGCACGACCTGCCCGCCGTCGTGCGGCAGATCCTCGCCGCAAGCCCGCAGGCGCTGGCGACACTCGAAGACGACTACCAGAACCAGCGCGGCTTCGTCACGCGACCCTCACCGCTGGTCCGTCACCGCGAGATGACCCATTCGGTCCGTACGGGCTGATCGGCAACGCGCTCAACCAGGAGTTCGACACGGTCATGCTCGCCCCGGACTTGCTCGGTGACGAGGCGACGCTGGGGCGAGCCGCCTTCGGCGCGTCCATGTACGTCGCGCTGACCCGCGCCCGCCGACGCCTGATCGTCCCGGACGGACTCCGCCACTGGATCGAGGAGAGCTCCGCCCGCGACGGCGCCCGCCGCCCGGGTGGTGTACGCCCCGGGCCGTGACGCTCGCGTACCATCGGTCCACGGCCTTCGCCTCACGGCGCCGCCGCCCCTCCCCACCGAACCCGTGATTCCGATGGCACAGAAGCAGAGCGATCCCGGTCGGCTCGACAAGATCGTCGCCGACGCCCGCGCCGCCTACCAGACCCGCGAGAACGGCTACCGCCAGCGAGCGCTCAAGCTCTATCCGCACGTGTGCGGTCGCTGCATGCGCGAGTTCGACGCCTCGAACCTCCGTGAACTCACGGTGCATCACCGCGATCACGATCACGACAACAACCCCCCGGACGGCAGCAACTGGGAACTGCTGTGCCTCTTCTGCCACGACAACGAACACCAGCGGAACATCGAGCAGATCACCTACGGTGACGACAAGCGCGGCACCGAGATCGCGACCCACAACCCCTTCGAGGCGCTGAAGGGCCTGATGGGGAAGGACGAGGGGTGAGCCGTCGCGTCAGGCGCACACCGGTCGCTGTCGCTCGAATACCGAACCACTCCATCTCTCCAACCTCCACGGGAGCACCTGCCGGATCATGAGCGACAACGACGGACCGACCGCCTACCCCGAGGGCTACGTACCCGCCACGGTCTGGCAGGAGCCCGCGGCACTCGGCGGTACCTGGGGCAGTACGAACCGCCCGGTTGCCGGCGCCACGCACGACAAGGCCCTGCCCGTCGGCAAGCACGCGCTGCAGCTGCACTCGCTCGCGACGCCGAACGGGGTCAAGGTGACCGTGATGCTCGAGGAGCTTCTGGCCGCCGGCTACACCGAGGCCGAGTACGACGCCTGGCTGATCCGCATCGGTGACGGCGACCAGTTCGGCAGCGGCTTCGTCGCGCTGAACCCGAATTCGAAGATCCCCGCCCTGCTCGACCGAAGCGTCGAGCCGCCGCAGCGCGTGTTCGAATCCGGCTCCATCATCCTGTACCTGGCCGAGAAGTTCGGGGCGTTCCTGCCGAGCGAACACGCGGCCCGCACCGAATGCCTGTCGTGGCTGTTCTGGCAGATGGGCAGCGCGCCCTACCTCGGCGGCGGCTTCGGACACTTCTACGCCTACGCGCCGCTCAAGATCGAATACTGCATCGATCGTTTCTCGATGGAGACGAAGCGGCAGCTGGACGTGCTTGATCGCCAGCTCGCCGACAACACCTACCTCGCGGGCGACAACTACACGATCGCGGACATCGCGGTCTGGCCCTGGTACGGCGCGCTGGTGCTGAACCGCGTCTACGCCGCGGCCGAGTTCCTCGAGGCGGACAGCTACGGGAACGTGATCCGTTGGGCGAAGGCGATCGACGAGCGCCCCGCGGTCAAGCGCGGCGTGATGGTCAACAAGAACTTCGGCGCACCGCAAACGCAGCTGCACGAACGACATGACGCCAGCGACTTCGACGAGCGCACCCAGGACAAGATCGGCGGCGAGAGCTGAACCGCGAGCGCCGATCCAACCCGTAGGCAACACGCGCTCGTCTTCGGCGCTTGTCCTGGTCGGAAAGTTCAGGTGCCGGCCCGGGCAACGCGGACTTCGCGAATCCCGCTACCAGGCCGAGGATCCGCTGGTGCTCCGCGTGCTCGGCCCGCGACGGGCTTCCCGATGTCACGACGATCTCGCGGCAGCTGGCCTCCCTCTACGGAGCGTCGAACAGGCAGAGGCACTCGGCACCGAACTCGTTCTCGATCGACTCACGGCATTGCCCGCCGGACGCGTCACGCTCGACTTCGACGGCTCGGTGATCGGCACCAAGCGCCGGGCCGAGGCGTCGCGGTCGGCGTCTAAAGAGAAGACGCGCGGGCCGGCGCAGCGACTGCCCCTTGCACTGCACCGTCGCCCGGAGCGACCAGGTGCTCGACGTTCTTCACCGCTCCGGCAACGTGCACGACTCGCGCGATGCCCGCGCCTTTCTCGGTGCCTGCATCGAGCGGGTTCGTGCGGTTCGCCCGGGGCGACGGGCGATCGAGGTCCGCTCGACAGCGCGCCCTCCACTCCGATGAGATTCTCGCCGAGCTCGGGCAGCGCGGCGTGCCCTACACCGTCGGCGTGCCGTTCAAGCGCTCATGTGTGCGCTTCACCCGCTCACCGTGTTCATCGACGACACCATCGAGCACGGCAAGCGGCACGTCGTCGCCACCGGTCGCGCGCGGGATGACGCTGATCGTAGCGTCGGTCTCGAGCACCACGGCGGCGACGTCGTCGAGCGAGGCGATGCCCTGCCCTCGTACGGCCGACAGGATCTCCCCTTCCGCCATGCGCTCGGCGTCGAGCGCCCGCGGCAGGAACCGTCCGTCGCGCACCAGCAGGCGCGGCTCGGACTTGACCAGTCCGGCGAGCGTGTCGCTGCGTCGTACCGTGTACGTCACCGCGTACTGCAGCACCAGCAGTAGCGCGATGGAGAGAAGCGCATCGACGAGCGGCACGGAGCGGGAGCTGATGGCCGACGCGACGAGCGAGCCCATCGCGACCGTGACGATCCAGTCGAACCCGTTCATCTGTCCGGTCGTGCGCTTGCCGCTCGCGCGCACGAAGGCGATGACGGCGATGTAGATCAACGGGACCGAGATCACCACACGCAACAGCGGCATGAAACCGTCGAAAAAGAGCTTGTCCATACGCGCTCAATCCCCCGACGTCGGTCGAAGTCGCCCGAGGTGGCTGCGCGGACGGGCCGCGCACGAGACGACGTCGCGCGTGGCCTCGACGTCGCCGACTCGAGCGGCGGGTGCGCCGATCGCCATGGAGTGGATGGTCGCGTCCATGTGTGCACTTTCTCTTGCGGCGGGCGAACACCGGAGAACCGAGTCTAGACTGCGACACGGAGCGGACCGGCCACCGAGCGCGGCACGGGTAAATCATCCGACGTCTCGAGGGCGGCTCCGTCGTACGACGCGACTCGCGCTTCGCGGCGAGCGTCGAATGTGCAGAACTGCGACCGCAGGACCCTGTGGCGAGCGCTTCACTGCATGCTGTCCGTTGTCGAGCGGGCCCGCTCGAGAGAGCGGCATCGCCTGTTTCGACGAATGCTGGTACCGATGCTCGCACGGGCGCGCAGGCAAGCGTGACCTCCGATGGCAGGCGGTGTCACCCGATCAGCCAGCCGATTCCTGACGCTCACGCGCCTCGTACACGCCGCGCGGGGCGTCGAGCGGAGCACGTTTGCAAATACGACGAGGCGGATGCCGGCATCGTGCAGGCGCGGTCAGAGCTTCGAATTCACCCTTTCCAGAGGAGGTCGTCGATGTCCCACTCTTTCGCGACGGAGAACGAAGGCGAGGAGCGCGACGATGTCGCGAAGCTCGTTCACGACCTGCGCAACCCTCTCAACACGATCTCGATGAACGTGGAGCTGCTCGGTCTGCTCGCCGAGGAAACGTCGGGGGAACTCGCGGAGGGCCTCGCGGCGCTCGAGCGTGCCGTATCAGAGCTCGAACAGGGGCTCGGAGAACTCGACGCGCGTTTCGCACGCCCTCGCCGACATTGACCGCGTTCGGCGTTCTTCACCCGCTCGGGTTCACGCCCTCGGCCGTCTCTCGGCCGCGCACCGTGGCGAGCAATTCGGTCAGCACACGCAGCTTCGCCGGTTTCAGCACTTGATGATCGAACGGGTAGATGTCGGAGCGTGCCGCATCGGGAGTCTGACCGGACAGCGCGACGAGAACGACGCCGTCACCGAGTGTCGCGCGAAGTCGTCCGGCCACCTCGTTGCCGTCGATGTCCGGTAGTCCGATGTCGAGCAGCACCACGTCGGGACGCCAGGTGTCGGCGATCGAGAGAGCCGAGCGACCGTCGGCCGCCGTGCGCACGTCGTTGCTGGAACGGCCGAGCAGCCTGGCCGTGACCGTGAGCGCATCCGCGTTGTCGTCGACGAGCAGTACCCGGAGCGCCGGAATGCTCTCGTTCGTCGTGAACGTGGTTGCCGGCTCCTCGCTCGAGCGTCGCTCGAGCTTTCGGGATCGCTCGGCGAGCAGGTTGGCGAGCGACTCGACGAGAGCTTGTGCATCGATCGGTTTGCTGATGTAGTCGTCGCAGCCGGCGGCGAGACAGCGCTCGCGTTCCCCTGTCATCGCCGCCGCCGTCAGGGCGAGCACCGGCCGATCGAAGCCGTGGGCTCGCAGCCGCCGGGTCGCCTGGTAGCCGTCGAGACGTGGCATCTGCATGTCCATGACGATCGCATCGGGCAAGGTCTCGGATCCGCCGGTGGCGATCGTCTCGATGACCGCCTCGCCGTCGGCGACCGCGATGACCTGGGCTCCTGCATCCTCGAGAAAGCGTCGAACGAGCAGACGTATGTCCGGGCGATCGTCCGCGACGAGCACCCGAGCGGTCAGCCTCGGCAGTCCGGTGGTCGTGTCCCGGCGAGTCGACTCACGCGCGGTCGAACCGAGCGTGAGCGTCTTCATCGGACTCCCGGCAACGACGCGCGCGGGCATCGACAGCGTGAACGTGGTGCCCACACCCGACGTGCTCTCCACCGTGAGCTCACCGTCGAGCAGGTGCGCGAGTCGGCGGCTGATGGCGAGCCCGAGACCCGTGCCGCCGTAGCGGCGCGTGTTCGAGCTGTCGACCTGGGTGAACGGCTCGAACAGCCGCCGGCGCTGGGCGGGCGTCATGCCGATGCCCGTGTCGACGACGTCGAAGACGAGCCGCTCCTCGTCCGTCGCCTCGAAGCGTACCCGCAAGATGACGCTGCCGCTGTCGGTGAACTTGATCGCGTTGCCGATCAGGTTGATCAGGATCTGCCTGAGGCGGAGTTCGTCGGTGACGATCCGTTCGGGGAGCTGGCCGTCGAAGTCGACCCTGAGCGCGAGCGTCCGCTCGCGCGCTCGCACCGCCATCAAAGAATGAACCTCGCCGACGAGACCGACGAGCGTCGTCTCGTCCTGATCGATGGCGAACTTGCCCGATTCGATCTTCGCCAGATCGAGGATGTCGTTCAGCAGCGCGAGCAGGTGCTGTCCGTTGGTACGCACCGTCTCGACGCTGTGCCGATCGTCGGGGTCGTCGAGTCGCGAGTCGAGGATGTCCGCGTATCCGAGTATCGCCGTCAGCGGCGAGCGCAGCTCGTGGCTCACGGTCGCGAGAAAGTCGCTCTTGCTCTCGTTGGCACGCTCGGCGGCGGCGCGCGCCTGCACGAGTGCGCGTTCGTCGCCGAAGCGGCGCTCGCGTTCGCCGATGTCGCGGCCGATCTGCTCGAGCGCCTCGAGTAGAAGCGGATCGCCGGACAGGCGTTCGCGCAGGAACAGCGTGATCACGGCGATCGGCGTGTCGTCGATCAGGACCGGAAAGGCGAGTCCCGTGCGCAGCCCGAGCGCTCGAATCTCGTGTTCGCGACCGAGGCGCGAACCGGGAACGGTGTCGAGGACCCGACGCGCATACCGTTCGCTCCATACCGCCCCCGGCAGCCCCTCTCCGGGCGCGAACGCCCGCTCACCGAATCGGGCGGCTTGCTCGTCACCGATTCTCGGTGAGGCCCGAAACTCGCTTCGAACGAGGTGAGCCCGATCGGGCACGAAGGTCCAGTACTCGGCGATGTCGGCATCGAACACGCCGCCGAGCGCGTCGAGTAGCCCGGGTACCGCCGCCTCGAGCTCGTTCGCCGGACCGAGCACGTCGGCCACGGCGGCGCGGGCCGCCAGGCGCCGTTCGGTCTGCTTTCGTGCCGTGATGTCCTGCACCGTGCAGCTGATCGCGCGCGTCTCGCCGCACTGCTCGTCGCGGAGCGGCAACAGGTCGACGATCCAGTGACGTTGCTCCCCATCGGGACCGAGCGCGCCTTCGCACTCGTGGCCGAGCTGGTCTTCACCACACTCGAACACCGTATCGAGCATCGGGCCGACCAACGTGTCGAAGAGCGGGTGCAAGGTTCCCATCGGTTGCCCGGCGAGCGCGTCGGCGGTGCCACCATTGACGCGCGCGAGTTGCGCATTGAGACGCAGCAGGCGGCGGTTGCGATCGATGACGCACAGGCCGACGGGCAGATTCCGGTAGAGCGTGGCCACCTCGTCGAGCGCGCGCTCGAGGCCCCGCTCGCGCTCGACAAGGGTCGAGGCGATGCGCCGGCGCTCGGTGATGTCGCCGAGAATCGCGAGTACGCTCACGACGGTGCCGTTCTCGTCGCGTTCAGGCAGGTGCCGGACGCGGAACCAGCGCCGTCCATGCCGCGTCTCCAGCGCGAGCTCCTCGTGGACCGGTTCGCCACCCGAGAAGACCCGTGCGTTCTGCGACAGAAGCTCGTCGTGCACCGACCGGGGCAACCCCGCCGCAAACGGCGTCAGTCCGACGAGCGTATCCGGTGAGCCGCCGAACAGTTCGGCGGCGGCGTCGTTGACGAAGCTCTGGCGGCCCTCGGCATCGAAGCGCACGAGAGCGTCGGGCAGGACCTGCATCAGGCTCTCGAGATCGCGCTCGCGGTGCCGTACGCGCTCCTCACTCTCGCGCCGCACCAGGAAGTCGCCGAGCGTTCTCCCGAGACGCTCGAGCATCCGGCAGGCGGCCTGGTGCGTGCCGAGCCGCTCGTTCGAGACGCCCGCGAGCACGCCGAGCCGGTCCTCGCCGCGAACGATCGGGATCGCGAAGGCCGTGCCCGCGCCGAGGGCGGCGGCCGTGGTGGCCAGGGTCGGCACGTTCGCGAGCGTGTCTATCCAGATGACGCCGGAGCTCCCCGACGCCATCGTGTCGGAGTCGAGTGGCTTCTCGTCACTCGCGACAGCCACCGTGCGAAGCAACGCGTCGAGCGCCGCGATCTCGTCGTCTCCGGCATCACTCGGCCAGCGTGCCCGGACGTAGGACGGACTCCCCGCGTCGGGGCACCACAACGTCGCGGCGCGGAGTTCCAGCTCGACGGCAAGTTTGCCGAGCACGTCGCCGAGGGCACCGTCGACGCCGCCGGCCTCGGTGGCGAGTCGCGCCGCGACGTCGCGCTCGAGCACGTTGCAGCGCGCATGCCGGCGCTCGTCGGTGACGTCGCGCACGGCAATGTCGACGCCACGTACGGCGTGCGTGTCCTCGTCATGGACGGGGTAGAACCCGATGCTCCAGTCGCGCACGACGCCGGCCGTGCCGTTGATCGCCAGCCGCAACTCGACCTGCTTTTCGGCGCGACCGCTCGCGAGCACCCGCTGGGCGATGGCCTCCGGCTCACGACCGGCCTCGGCACCGACCACGCCGGCGATGGAACGTCCGACGTGAGCTTCCGCCGCCAGCCCGTTCATCGCGGCAAGCGTCTCGTCGACCCGGATGTAGCGAAGCTGCTCGTCGAGCTCGGCCACGCCGATACCGACATCGCGATGAATCTCCTCGAAGCGCGTCGGACGCCGGGTGTTCACGAGGTCAGGCAGCCGGGTCTTCGGCAGACGGGGCGCCGAGCATCACCCCGCCGGGTCCCTGGTCCGGGGTCTCGACGACGACGCAGCTGCAACCGGTAGTCTCGCCGCCCTTGACGCTGACCGGATAGTAGTTGACGACGTAGCGCCGTTTTCGTATCGGGTGTGCCTTCGTGGCAGTGACGATGATCTGATCGAGAACGGGTTCGCCGGTGTCCATGATCCGCTGGAGCAGCTCCTGGACACGGCCGGCGAGCTCGGGCGGCAGTACCTCGTGAATCGAATGGCCCACGTAGTCGGCCAGCGGCACGCCGTCGATCTCGGCCATGCGCTCGTTGGCGCGCACGTAGCGAAAGTTCCGGTCGATGAAACACAGTCCCGCCGGCGCCGTCTTGTAGAGCATCTGAAGCTCCGCCACGCGCCGCTTGAGTGAGGCTTCGCTGTCGGCGAGCGCGACCCGCGCGTCGTCGAGCAGCTCGATATCGACCAACGTCATGACGACGCCTGCCACCTGACCGGCCAGCTGGTAGGGCAGGATGCGCAGCAGTATCGCTCGACCGTCCCGGTCACGCACTTCGCGCTCGAACGCGATCCCGCTGTTCATGACCGCGGTGAAGCGCTCCAGCAGGTCGTCGAGCACCAGTCGGTGGGCGAAGGCGCCGATCGGGCGCCCGATGTCCCCGGGCGTCAGGTCATAGGCGCGGTGAATACCACTGGTGAAGCGGCGGATACGCATCTCCCGGTCGAGGAACACGGTGCCGATATCGGTGCTCGCGAGCAGGTGCTGCATGTCCTCGTTGAGCTCGCGAAGCTCGGCGAGCTTCCCCTGGTACTCGCTGTTGACGGTGTGCAGCTCCTCGTTGACCGAGTTGAGCTCCTCGTTGCTCGACTGCAGCTCCTCGTTCGAGGCGACGAGCTCCTCGTTGGTCGCCTGCAGCTCCTCGCGGCCGGTCTCCGCGATCTCGGCGGACAGCTGCAACCGGCGGTGGAGCGCGGCAATCTCGCTGTGCGGCTCGCCCGCATGGTCATTGCGCGGACCCTGTTTCCCCGCGCCCGGCCCGATATCGGCATCGGCGCCGTCCGACGCCATCGGACGCGCGCCGAACTCGAGAAGGACGTGGCCGGTCGGCCCCTCGCCGATGTCGAGGGGCTCGGCTCGAACGTCGCGAACGATGTCCGGCCCGCCTTCCTGGCGAAGCGTGACGCACCGGACGTTCACCGATTCCCCACTGACCCGTGCCTGGCGCACGGCGTCGCGGAGCGCCTCGGTCGCCGGCGTGTCCAGCGCGGTGAACAGCGCCCCGTCCGGACGCCGTGAGGGGTAGCGCAGGAAGCGAGCGACGTCGGCGTAGCTGTCGACGATGCGATCGTCGGCGTCGATCAGCACGCTCGGTGGCATGTGTCGGTCGAGCAGCGCGTCGTAGAGCTCGAACAGCTGCGCGTCCGGGGCCGAAGGCACCTCGGGACTCGTCACGCGCGAGGCGACCGGCCGTCGTGCCGCGCCGTGCGGCGGCCGCGCGGGCACCAGCGACGGTGGCTCGAAACGCATGTCGTCCGGCAACCGCGCCGCGCGAGACTTTCGGTACAGCCGCCGCGGCTCGTCGATGACCGAGAAATCGTCGGCGAAGCGCCCGAGTGTCTCGCTCGGGCCAAGCATCAGCGCCCCGTCGATGCGGAGCGCGAAGTGAAACAGCCGCATCGCCTTCTGCTGCGCGGGCACCTGGAAGTAGATCAGGAGGTTGCGACAGGTGACCAGATCGAGCTGGGTGAACGGGGCGTCGCCTAGCAGATCGTGGCGAGCGAAGATGACGTGCCGTCGAACCGCGTCGACAACGCGGTATCCGCCCTCGCAGGGCTCGAAATGGCGCGCACGGCGCGTCTCCGACACGTTCTCCAGCTGCTCGGTGGAGTAGACGCCGAAGCTCGCGTGGGCGAGCGCTCCCTGGTGCAGGTCGGTGGCAAATATCTTCGCCTGGATCGCCTGTCCCGAACTCTCGATCTGCTCCTGCACGAGCATCGCGATCGTGTAGGCCTCCTCGCCGCTCGCGCAGCCGGCCACCCACGCGCGAAAGATTCCCTCAAGCGGAAGCTGCGCGAACAGCCGCGGCAGCACCTCGATCTCGAGCGCCTCGAAGCAAAGCGGGTCTCTGAAGAACTGCGTGACGCCGATGAGCAGATCGTGGTACAGGCTGTCCAGCTCGTCAACGTCCTCCACGAGCCGTTCGACATAGGCCGGCAGGTCGTTCTCGCGGTCGCCGCCGGCGAGTTCCATGCGTCGCTCGATGCGTCGCTCGATGGTGCCGCTCTTGTATTGCGTGAAATCGATCGAGTAGCGCTCGTGCAAGAGCTCGAGCACCCGACCCACGCCGCGGGCCGTCTCGCGGTCGTCCCCGCGCTCGTCCGGCGTCGCGAGTCGCCTGACGTGCGTCTGCAGAACCTCGACCATCTCCTCGGGGGCGAGCGAGTAGTCGACGTAGCCGCTTGCGACCGCGCTGTCCGGCATGCCGCTGAACGTGGCCGTCACCTCGGTTTCGGCAAGCACCAGGCCGCCGCGAGACTTGACATCACGGAGCGCGCGCGAGCCGTCGGCCCCGGTGCCCGACAGCACGATCGCGACCGCGCGGGTGCCCACGTCGGCGCCGAGGGATGCGAAGAAGCGATCGATCGGCAGGCTCGGCAGCTCGTTGGTCTGGTCCTCGAGCAGGAGCCGTCCGTCGGCGATCGTCATCCGCTTGCCGGGTGGCATCAGGTGCAGCGTGTCGCGACGTACCGAGACGCCATGCGTCGCGGCACGCACATCGAGCGACGTTCGACGGGCGAGAAGCTCCACCATCATCGTCTTGTGGTGCGGCGAAAGGTGCTGCACGACGACGAAGGCGAAGCCGGTATCGGCCGGCATGTGCGCGAACAGGCGCTCGAGCGACTCCAGGCCACCGGCCGACGCGCCGACGCCGACGACCAGCCGGGGCGCGCGGACGAACTCGACGGAAGATGGCGCGGCCCGAATCGGGTTATCCACGGCGTCTTCACCGGCGCCGGCCGCATCGTTTTCGCCATCGTCCGTCATGATCGTTACCGGTAGCAGACGGCCTCCGACGAGGGACGGTCGCGGCGCGGTCGATGCCTGGACCTCGAGGACCACGGGCCGCTCGGTGATGGCGTCGAGCAGCATCGGCGAGGGCTCGCGACGACCATGAACAGACGCCCCCTCGAATCGGCGTGTCCGTCGATCTCGATGCGCTCGTCGAACACTCAGAACGGAATGTCGTCGTCGAAATCGCCACCGGCGGGGGCTGCCGCCGCATGCTGCGGGGCCGACCGGGCTTGCTGCCCTTGCTGGCCCTGGTCATGGCCACTCTGCGCGCCGCCCTGTTCTCCACCCTGGCCGCCACCCTGCCCGCCGCCCTGACCACCGTTGGCGTGACCGATGCGCCAGGCTTGCAGGTTGGTGAAGTACTTGCCGTTCCACTCGCGGCCGCGCAGGTCGAAGTCGATCGACACTTCCTCGCCCTCGCCGTAGCCGTCGATGAGGTTGCACTTGTCCTGCACCAGCTGGAACTTGACCATCTGGGGGTACTGCCCGTCGGCCACCTCGATCACGAATTCGCGCGCCTGGAACGTCGCACTCTTCTGCTCGGTATCGTAGATCTTGTGGAGCTTGCCTTCTGCCTTGTATGCCATCTGCTCGTTCTCGCTCGTCTCGTGCGGTGAATGGGTTCGTCGCGTTCGTGCCGCCCGTCGCGGGCGCTCGAACGCGGTGGTGTCAGGCCGGCACGCAGGCCGGTATCACGGGCGTGGTGGGCGTCACCTCGCCGTTCTGTGCCTCGTGGCGCATCGCATGGTCGATCAGCACGAGCGCGGTCATGGCCTCGGCGATCGGCGTGGCGCGAATGCCGACACAGGGGTCGTGGCGCCCGGTGGTGACCACCTCGATGTCGTTGCCGTGCACATCGACGCTGCGCCCGGGAATGCGCACGCTCGATGTCGGCTTGAGCGCGAGGGCCGCGACCAGGTCCTGTCCCGACGAGATGCCACCGAGCACGCCGCCCGCCTCGTTCGAGAGGAAGCCCGCGCTCGTGATCTCGTCGCGATGCTCGGTGCCGCGCTGCGTCACGCACCCGAACCCCGCGCCGACCTCCACGCCCTTGACCGCGTTGATGCTCATCAGCGCGTGCGCGAGGTCGGCGTCCAGCCGATCGAACACCGGCTCGCCCCAGCCGGACAGCATGCCCGTCGCCTCCACCTGCACCTTGGCCCCGATCGAGTCGCCCTCCTTCGAGAGCGCCTTCATGTAGTCCTCGAGTTCGGTGACCTGGGCGGCGTTCGGCCAGAAGAAGGCGTTGCGCTCGACCTCGTCCCAATCGAATCCGGATCGGTCGAGAACGATCGGCCCGATCTGCGACAGATAGCCGCGGACCCGCGTGCCGTGGCGCGAGGCCAGCGCAAGCTTCGCGATGCCGCCGGCGGCCACGCGCATGGCCGTCTCGCGCGCCGATGACCGCCCGCCGCCGCGGTAGTCGCGGACGCCGTACTTTCGCGCGTAGGTGTAGTCGGCGTGCGCCGGGCGAAAGCGCTCGCGAATTTTCTCGTAGTCCTTCGAGCGCTGGTCGGCGTTGCGGATCAGCAAGCCGATCGGGGTGCCGGTCGTGACCCCTTCGAAGGTGCCCGACAGGATCTCGACCTCGTCGGGCTCGCGGCGCTGGGTCACCCAGCGGCTCTGACCGGGCTTTCGGCGGTTCAGATCGACCTGCAGCTCCGCGCTCGTGAGCGGCAGTCCCGGCGGGCAGCCGTCGACGATGCAGCCGAGCGCCGGGCCGTGACTCTCCCCGAACGTGGTGACCGTGAAGAGCGTGCCGAAGGTGTTGCCTGCCATGGCAGGAGTATACCGGGCCCCGCCGGTCGGGTCGTGCGGCTCGAAAGGCGAGATCGAGACCCGTTGAACGATTCTCGAGCAGCGGAGACACAACTGACGTCGGTGCCGCCCGCACGCGTACCTCACCGCGCCGACACCCGCTGTAGACTTGAACAGGCACCCCTTCCCGGCGTGCCCGATGCCTCTCCGCCTCGATCGGCGGGACCCCCGGAGCTCTCCCCGATGAAGACATCCCGACCGATGCCCTTCCGCCCGTTCGCCACGGCGCTCGCCGTCTCCGCCGCGCTCGCGCTCGGTGCCTGCAGCAGCGGCGACGATGACGATGACGATGACGCCGACGGTGCCACCGGGATGCCCGCGACCGGCGAACCGATGGCTGGCGAACCAATGGCGGGCGAACCGATGACCGGCGGACCGGAATCCCCGGCCACGGGCGCGCCGGCGGAAGCCGCCAGCGTCGCCGTGACGCTCGGCACCGCGGCGGAGGTGCCCCCCGTCGCGGTCGCGGCCCCGGACGCGACCGGCACCGGCACGCTCGAGATCGACGCGACCGGCGCAGCCAGCGGCGAAGTCGTGGTGTCCGGCCTGACCGGTCAGGCCACCATGGCGCACATCCATCGCGGCTTCGCCGGCAGTGCCGGTCCGGTCATCGCCGGCGGCGCGCTCGAAGGCAGTGCGGACGGCCTGACATGGACGGTGCCGGCCGGACTCGTCCTCGCGGACGACGATCTCGCCGCGTTCCGCCGGGGCGAGCTCTACTTCAACGTGCACACCGCCGACAACCCCGCGGGCGAGGTGCGTGGTCAGATCGTGCCGGTCGGCACCTCCACCTTCACCGTGCGCATCGAGAACGTCTCGACGCCCGAGACGCTGAACGTGACCGACGAGGACGGCACGGTCACGAGCGCCCCGGTGCCGCTGTCGCCCGGCGCCTTCATCGTCCACCGCGACGAGAGCGACAGCCCGCTGCTGCTGCCGCGCGATGCGGCCAACGCCGGTCTGGAGGGGGTCGCCGAAGACGGCGATCCGGCGCCCTATGTCACGGGCGAGACGCGCATCGCGGGCGCCACGGTGTTCGACACGCCGCTCGACGCCGAGGGGCCCGGACCGGCAGCGCCGGGTCTCGCCTACGAGTTCACCTTCACCGCCGTTCCCGGGGACAAGCTTGGCTTCGTGACGATGTTCGTGCAGTCGAACGACTGGTTCTACACCCCGACCGACGAGGACAACAGCCTCGCGCTCTTCGGCGACGACGGAGCGGCGGTCTCGGGCGACGTGACCGATCAGATCGGCCTGTGGGACGCCGGCACCGAAGCCGACGAGGTGCCGGGCGCGGGCGACGACCAGGTCCTCCGGCAGGCCGCCGCGAACACCGGATCGGTCGATATCGACACGAGCGTCGGGAGCCTCGAGGCCCGCGGTCAGACCGCACCGGACCTGGACGGCGCGGTCATCCAGGTGACGGTCACGCCGGCGCCCTGAGCCGGTCGCCGACGCTCGGTCGGACGGACGCGCTCAGCTCGTCCGTTCGACCGACTGCACGTTGCGGAGCTGTCCCAGGCGGTCCATGACCGTCGCCAGCTCGCCGACGTCGTGGATGTGCAGCGCGATGGCCATCTCGGCGATGCGTTCGTCCTGGTCCGTTCTCGTGTTGAGCGCGACCACGTCCACGTCCTGGTTCGACAGCAGCGTCGAGACGTCGCGCAACAGGCCCGCGCGGTCGTAGGCGACGAGGCGGATATCCACCCGGTACCAGCTGCCGGGATCCTCGCCCCAGTCCACGTCGATCAGGCGCTCGCGCTCGCCGTCCGGCAGGTTGATCATGTTGCCGCAGTCGGCGCGGTGCACCGACACGCCCTTGCCGCGGGTGATGAACCCGACGACCGCGTCCGGCGGCACCGGCCGGCAACAGGCCGCGATCTGCGTCAGCAGGTTGCCGACGCCGCGCACCTGCACCGCACCGCGACCGTCGAGCGAGCCCGCCCGGCCCGGAGCCGGCGGCGGTCGGCGCGGCCGTACCACCGGCTCGACCAGATGATCGATCGCGCCGACGATCTGCGCGAGCGACACCTCGTTGCGACCGATGGCCGCATGCAGCTCGGACTCCCTGTCGAACTTCAGTCGCCGGACCAGCTCGTCGTTCGGTACGGCCGTGGCGCGCAGGCGCCTGAGCTCGCGTTCGAGGATCGAGCGCCCCTCGGCGACGTGCTGCACGTGATCCTGGGCGTTGAAGAAGGCGCGCACCTTGCCCCGCGCGCGGCTGCTCCTGAGGTAGCCGAGCGAACGATTCAGCCAGTCGCGACTCGGCGACGGCTCGCGGGTCGTCAGGATCTCCACGCGATCGCCGTTCCTGAGCTCGTGCGTGAGCGGCACGATACGGCCGTCGACCTTGGCGCCCCGGCAGCGATGACCGATCTCCGAGTGGATCTGGTACGCGAAGTCGAGCGGCGTCGCGCCACCAACCAGATCGATCACCTCGCCCTTGGGCGTGAACACGTAGACGCGATGCGCGTCCAGCTGCTGCCCGAAGCCCTCGACGAGCTGCTCGTCGTCGCTCTCCTCGAGCAGCGCCCGCAGCGCGTTGATGCTCGTCTGCAGGTTCTCGTCGACCGGGCTGCCTTCCTTGTAGGCCCAGTGCGCAGCGATCCCGTTCTCGGCGTCATCGTTCATGTCGCGCGTGCGGATCTGCACCTCGACCGGCTTGCCCGCCGGCCCGATCACGGCGGTGTGCAGGGAGCGATAGCCATTGGCCTTGGGGTTGGCGATGTAGTCGTCGAACTCGCCGACGATCGGCTGCCAGGTGCTGTGCACGGTACCCAGCACGGCGTAACACGCCTGTACGTCGTCCACCAGCACCCGCACCGCGCGCACGTCGAACAGGTCGCGGAACTCGATGTGCTTGGCGCGCATCTTCTTCCAGATGCTGTAGATGTGCTTGGGCCGTCCGAACACGTGAGCCTCGTGCATGCCGGCGCGGCGGACCCGCTCGTCGAGCGCGGCGACGAAGGTCTCGACGTAACTCTCGCGGGCGGTGCGGTTCTCCTCGAGCGACGAGGCAACGCGCTTGTAGGCTTCCGGCTCGACGATGCGGAAGGCCACGTCCTCGAGCTCCCACTTGAGCTGTCCGAGGCCGAGACGGTTGGCAAGCGGTGCATAGATCGCCAGCGTCTCGCGGGCGATGTCCACGCGTTCCGGCTCGTCGCTCTTGGCGAGGCGGTAGAGACGCTGCGTGCGGAAGGCGAGCTTGACGAGCACCACGCGGATGTCGGCCACCATCGACAACACCATGCGCCGCAGCGTCTCGGCCTGATCGCGTCCGCCCTCCCGCAGCGTACCGATCAGCGCCGCTTCCTGCATCGTCAGCTCGTTGAGCCAGCGCACCCCCTCGGTCAGCGACGCGATCTCCTGACCGTAGCGCTCGCGCACCTGATCGATGTCGTGAGTCCGGATGGAGACGTCGGTACCGAACAGGGCCGAAACGATGATCGGCACATCCGCCCGCATGTCCTTGAGCTGCACCGCGGCGTAGAGCGCGTCGGGGTAGCGAGTACGCTCCCCGCGGATCGCCCAGGCCTCGTCGACCGCGCGGCGCAGCACCAGCGCCTGTCTGCGCGTGCAACCCGCCGCCAACCTTGCATGCACCGCCTCGGCCGAGGCGAGGAAGGGCTCGTCACCGCGAAAGGCGTGTCGCACGGGCTCAGCCGCCGTGCCTGAGCGCGACGATCGGCGGCGTGTGCAGCACGCGCCGCGTCGCGAGGTAGCCCGCCACCGCGATGCCGAACGCTCCGCCCGCCACGCCGATCACCCACATCCAGACGTTCACGTGAAACGGCAGCTCGAACACGAAGCGGCTGAGCGCCCACGCGACCGCGCTCGCGAACAGCGAGGCCAGCACGCCCGCGATGCCGCCGAGGATCGCGAACTCCATGACGACCGAGCGCCGCACCTGCGCGTGCGAGGCACCGAGCGCGCGCAGCAGTGCCGACTCGCGGATGCGTTCGGACTGACTGCTCTGCACGGCGGCGAGCAGCACGCAGAGCCCCGCCATCAGCGTGAACAGGAAGACGTACTCGATCGCCACCGATGCGCGCTCCATGAGCGTCTTGACGCGTGCGATGACGGCGCCGATGTCGATCGTCGCGATGCCGGGAAACTCACGTGCCCAGCCTGCCGTCGCCGTCGAGTAACGCTCGTCGGTGTGAAAGCTCGTCACCCAGGTCGCGGGCATGCCCGCGAGCGCGGACGGGGATGCGAGCACGAAGAAGTTCACGTCGAACGATTCCCAGTCGACCTTCCGCAGGTTGGCGATCGTGGCCGAAGTCTCGACACCGGCGACGCGGAAGGTCAGCGTGTCGCCGACCGCGTAGCCCCGTTCACCGGCCCACTCGGACTCGATGGACAGTAGCGGCGGCGCGCTGCCGTCAGTCGCCCACCACTCGCCGTCGACGAGTTCGTTGCCGGGCGGCAGGGCATCGGCGTAGGACAGGTTGTACTCGCGCCGAGCGCGGGCGCGCTGCCGCTCGTCCCCCTCGTCCTCGAGCACGGGCTCGCCGTCGTGAGCGACCAGGCGCGCGCGCACCATGGGGTAGATGCCGGGGACGTCGGAGGAGCCGTCGGAGACGGCGGCCGCCGTCTCGTCGCCGAGTTCTATGCCCTGCGCGGCCAGACGCTCGGCAAAGGGTCGTACCTGCGTTTCCTGCAGGTTCACGACGAACACGTTCGGCGCCTCTGGCGGCAGGTCGCGCTCCCAGGCCGCCAGGAGATCGACACGCACGATCGCGATCAGCAGCAGCGCCATGATGCCCATCGCGAACGCGGCAAGCTGCACGATGCTGCTCGCCGCGCGGCGTTCCAGCCCCGCGACGCTCAGGCGATGGGCGGGGCCCGCAAGCACCCGCACGCCGCGGATCATGAGCCGGCCGAACAGACCGAACACGGCCAGCATGACGACCACGCCCGCGACCACGATGGCGGACAGCAAGGCATCGCGCGAGAGCAGGAGCACGACCGCGTAGGTCGCGAACAGTCCGAGGGCGACGGCGAACGCGGCACTGCCGTCGAGCGACCCGAAATCGCGCTGCAGCACCCGCATGACGTTGACCCTGCCGGCACGCAGCACCGGCAGCAGACCGAAGCCCGCGAGCGAGACGAAGGCGGTCAGCGTGCCGACGAGCGGTGCCGTCAGACCCGGCGCAGGGAGTTCGAAGCCGAACCAGCCCGCGAGCAGGCGTGCGAGCACGAGCTGCGCGAACCAGCCGACGATCACACCGACGACGGAGGCGATCATCGCGATCGCGGTCAGTCGCAGCACCAGCCAGACGACGACCTCGCGACGAGTGGCGCCGAGGGTACGCATCACCGCGCTGGCATCCGCCTGTCGCTGCGCGAAGTGGCGGACGGCGAGCGCGACGGCCGCCCCGGCGAGCAGGACCGTGACGACCGAGGCGAGCCCCAGGAAGCGGCGGGCACGATCCAGCGCCCGCTTCAGCTGCGGGCTGCCGTCGCGCACGTCCTGGACGCGCACCTCGTCGGGGTAGCGGTCCTCGATCCAGTCGCGGATGCCGTCGAGCGCCGGGATCTCGCCCGCCATCAGCACCGTGAAGCGGGCACGGCTCGCCGGACCGAGCAGTTCCGACCGCTCGAGGTCGGCCGCGTTCATCATCACGCGCGGGGCGAATTCGAACGCGTTCTCGCCGCGATCGGGTTCGAACAGCAGCAGCCGCTCGACGACGAAGTCCGACGCTCCCAGCGTCAGGGAATCACCGGCCTCCAGCGCGAGCGCCGACACCAGCTGCGGGTCGACCCAGACGGTGCCCTCGGCGGGCGCGGTCGCCACCCCCGTGCCGCCGGCGCGGGCCGGATCGCCCGACACCGATTCGGTCGCGCCCGCGTCGTCGAGCGGCGCGAGGCTGACGGCGCCACGCAGCGGGTAGCCGTCGGTGACCGCCTTGACGGCGACGAGCTGGGACTCGTCCTGCTCGTTGACGACGACGCTCGGGAAGCGAACGTGCCGGGCCGTGGCGAGACCGCGTTCGCGCGCCTCGGGCTCGATGTCGTCCGGCATGCCGATACCCGAGGTCGCGAACAGGTCGGCGGCGAGCACGTCCGCCGCCTGGCGCTCCACGGCCCGGCCGATGCGGTCGGTGAAGAAGCCGACGGCCGTGACCGAGGCGACCGCGACCACGAGGGCGAGCGCGAGTACCCGGAGCTCGCCGACCGAGCGGTCGCGCCCGAGCGATCGCAGGGCGAAGCGGAGCTGGGCGGCGGCGTTCACTCGGGCGTGCCTCCCGCCTCGCCCGGCAGCGTGTCGGCGAGCGCGTCGAGGCGGCCGCCGTCCATGCGCAGGCGTCGGTCGCAGCGTCGCGCGAGCGCGTGATCGTGCGTGACCAGTACCAGCGCGGAACCGAGCTTCTCGCGCAGGGAGAACATCAGATCGACCACCTTCTCGCCGGTGTCCGTGTCGAGGTTGCCGGTCGGTTCGTCGGCGAACAGGAGCGCCGGTCGAGAGACGAAGGCGCGGGCCAGCGCGACGCGCTGCTGCTCACCGCCGGACAGCTGTAGCGGCTGGTGTCCGGCGCGATGATCGAGCCCGACGTCCGCGAGCATCGCGCGCGCTCGCCCGTCCGCGTCGCCCTCGCCCGCGAGCTCGAGCGGCAGCATGACGTTCTCGAGTGCCGAGAGCCCCGGCAGCAGCTGGAAGTTCTGGAACACGAACCCGACCCGGCCGGCCCGCAGTCGCGCCCGCTCGTCCTCGTCGAGCGACCCGAGATCCTTGCCGAGCAGCGTGACCGTGCCCTCGCTCGGCGAATCCAGCCCGGCGAGGAGGCCGAGCAGTGTCGACTTGCCAGAGCCCGATGGCCCGACGATCGCGATGGCCTCGCCCGCGGACACGTCCATCTCGACGTGCGAGAGAATCACGAGTTCGCCGTCGGGCCCGCCGACCCGCTTCCGAATGCCGTGCGCGCGAAGCACGTTCTCGCCTTCGACAAGCGGCGAAACGCCAGCCTCGACGCCCGGCACCGCGGCGGTGTCGACCACCGGCGATGCCGGCGGCCCGGCCCGCCCGTCTGACGAAAACGCGTGGCTCGAATCGTTCATCGATCGGGTCATCCGTAAGGGTTCGGGGCCATCGGGCACGGCAACGACGGCGGCAACGCGATGCGCGACCGTCGGTCAGGGTTGGCTTCCCCGACGGGCGTCTCCACTATCGGTGGATAGTGGGGACTCCATACGGAACGAACAAGCGATGGGACGACAGCACACCTTGCCGACCGACCCGCACCCGGCACGCGCTCGATCGGCGAGCGCCGATGCACCGCCACGGTGCATGTCGGCCCGGCTCGCTTCGGTCTTGCTCGCTTCGGCCGTGCTCGCTTCGGCCCGGCTTGCTTCGGCCGTGCTCGCTTCGGCCTTGCTCGCTTCGGCCGTGCTCGCTTCGGCCCGGCTTGCTTCGACCGTGCTCGCTTCGACCCGGCTCGCCTCGGCCTGTGTCGCCCCTCTCGTCAGACGTCCGTTCGTCGCCGCGCCGGCCCTCGCCCTGTTGTCCGTGCTGGCGCTGCCGGCGCCGGCCGTCGCCGTCACCGGGCTCGTCGTCGGCGACAGCATCAGCGCCGCCTACGGCCTCGCCGAGAAGGACGGCTGGGTGAGGCTGGCCGAAACGCGGCTTCGCGAGGACTACCCCGATGTCGAGCTGGTGAACGCGAGCATCAGCGGCGACACCACGGGTGGCGGCCTGCAACGCCTGCCCGCGGCACTGGAGCGGTTCGAGCCGGACCTCGTGATCATCGAGCTCGGCGGCAACGATGGTCTGCGCGGCTACCCGCCGAAGGCCATGCAGAAGAACATCGAGGCAATGGCGGAACTCGCGAGTGCGTCCGGCGCGGAGGTGCTCATCCTCGGCATGAAGATCCCGTCCAACTACGGCGCGGCCTATACCCGACTGTTCGGTGAAGCCTTCGCCGCGGCGGCGGAGACGACCGACGCGACCCTCGTGCCCTTCCTTCTCGAGCCGATCGCCGGGGATCGCGCGAACTTCCAGTCCGACGGCATTCACCCGACCGCCGAGGCGCAGCCGCTCCTCGTCGAGCACGTCCTGCCCACCCTTCGGGACATGATCGCCGAGCGCGAAGACGAGACGTCCTGAGTCGCCGCGCAGGCGTCGATCCCGGCCGACGGTCGCGAGCCGGGTGCGGCCGTCGAGCGCTGAAGAGCCCGTGCCCGACTCAGTCGTCGGCGATGCCGTGGATCACCTTCGTGTCCGAGCGCGCGAACACCTCGTCCGGCACGAAGAAGTCCGCCATCAGGACCTTCGCACCGTCGTGCTGGTACTTGCTGAAGTCCGTGATGCCTTCCTCCTTCAGCACCTCCTCGTCGATGAAGAAGTTGCCGGTGCAACCGGCCGGCTCCCGCCGGAGGATGGCGTGCGCGGCGTCGGCAACGATGTCCGGCAGGCGGCTCATTCTCGCCATGCGGTCGTCGCCGAGCACGTTGCGCACCGCGGCGGTGTCGACCGCCGTCAGCGGCCAGAGGGCATTGACCGCGATGTCGTCGCCCTTCAGTTCCTCGGCCATGCCGAGCACGCACAGCGACATGCCGTACTTCGCCATCGTGTAGGCCACGTGGCCCTTGAACCACTTTGGGCGCATGTCCAGCGGCGGGGAGAGATTGAGGATGTGCGCGTGATTCGACTTCTTGAGGTGCGGGATGCACATCTTGGAGACGAGAAAGGTGCCGCGCGCGTTGATGTCGTTCATCAGGTCGTAGCGCTTCATCGGCGTGTCGAGCGTGCCGGTGAGCGAGATCGCACTGGCGTTGTTCACGCAGATGTCGATGCCGCCGAAGGCGTCGACGGTACGGGCCACGGCCGCCTCGACCTGGGATTCCTCGCGGATGTCGCAGACGACGGCCAGCGCTCGCCCACCTGCCGCCTCGATCTCGGCCGCGGCGGTGTGCACCGTACCGGGCAGGGTCGGATGCGGCTCGTCGGTCTTCGCCGCGATGGCGACGTTGGCGCCGTCCGCCGCCGCGCGCTTCGCGATCGCGAGGCCGATGCCGCGGCTGCCGCCGGACATGAACAGTGTCTTTCCTTTCAGCGACATGAACGGCTTCCTCGGTGCGTCGACGGATGCGGAAGCGTGGCCGCAGGACAGCGGATTTGCAAGTAGGTCCACTCAGCCGGGGGGAACCTCGCGAGCGTGGCGGAGTCGCTACTCCACCGACGTGACAAGTGGAAAGAGCGATGGCTGGACGTGAGAAGTTCGAGTTCACCGGGCACGACGGTAGCCGACTCGCCGCGCTGCTGGAGCGGCCCGACGGCCCCTATCATGCCACCGCCCTGTTCGCCCACTGCTTCACCTGCGGCAAGGACATCGTCGCCGCCTCGCGGATCTCGCGGGCCCTCGTCCGGCGCGGCTATGCGGTCATGCGTTTCGACTTCACCGGCCTCGGCAGCAGCGACGGCGATTTCGCCAACACCAACTTCTCCTCCAACGTGCAGGACCTGGTCGCCGCCACCGTTGCCCTGCGTGAACGTGGGCTGGCGCCCGCCTTGCTCGTCGGTCACAGCCTCGGCGGTACGGCCGTCCTGGCCGCGGCGAACCAGGTGGCCGAATGCCGCGCGGTGGCCACGATCGGCGCGCCCGCGGACGCACGGCACGTGGCCGCCCAGTTCGGCTCGGACATCGCGCGCATCGAGGCCGACGGGCAAGCGGAAGTCAGTCTCGCCGGACGACCCTTCACCATCAAGCGGCAATTTCTCGAGGACATCGAGAAGACGTCGACCGCGCATCTGGCCGGGCTCCGTGCGGCACTGCTCGTCCTGCACGCGCCGCTGGACGCCACCGTCTCGATCGACGAGGCCGGGCGCATCTTCACGGCGGCGAAGCACCCCAAGAGCTTCATCGGTCTCGACGGTGCCGATCATCTGCTGAGCCGATCGGTAGACGCCGAGCGCGTCGCCGAGATGATCGCCGTCTGGGCCGGGCGCTACGTCGAGTCGGACGCCGTCGCTGCGGAAACGGCCCCGCGCCCGACGATCGCGGCCGGCGAGGTGCGGGTGAGGGAGAACGACGGCAAGTTCCTGCAGAACGTGTTCAGCGATACCCATCACTGGCTTTCCGACGAACCGACCGGGGTCGGCGGCACGGATCTCGGCCCCGATCCCTACGAGCATCTGCTCGCGGCAGTCGGAACCTGCACGGCGATGACGCTGCGAATGTACGCCTCGCGCAAGAACATGGCGCTCGAGAAGGCGACGGTCACGCTGCGCCATTCCCGGGAACACCGGCGCGATTGCGACGGCTGCGAGGACACGCCGAAGAAGCTCGACGTCATCGAGCGTGACATCGAGCTGCTCGGCACGCTGAACGACGATGAACGCCGCCGGCTGATGTCCATCGCCGACCGCTGCCCGGTTCACCGCACGCTCGAGGGTGAGCTCGACATCCGTACGCGGGAGCGATAGCCCGCGGGCGAGGGCATGTCGGCATCGGCGCCCGGACCGACGCGCCGCGAGCGGTCGTATCAGCGCCTGTTCACGTCAGCGCCCGTACAAGCCGACGCCCGTACAGGTCGGCGCCCGAACAAGTCGGCGCCAGCACACGTCGACGCCCGTTCACGTCAACGCCCGTAGAGGCGCTCCTCGAGAGAACGCCCGCGCCCGACGTGCCGCCAGGCCCAGCCGTGCGCGGCGAGCAGTGCCAGCAGGTCCGCGGCCGCGCGCGTGGCGTCGTCGACCTCCAGCCGCCAGTCGCCATCCGGCAGCTGGCGCGCGGAGCGGACGATGTCGAGCGCGACGGCGGCCGCGGCGAAGGCATCGGCGGGGACGTCGTTCAGGCGGAGGGTCAGTTCGTCTCCGTCGGGTGCGGCTGCCGCCGAGGGGGCGGTCGACCCGCCGGCGCCGAGCCGCTCGTGTCGGACGAGTCTGCCGTGCTCGAGCTGTATGACCGAGCCGCACAATCGCTCGAGCTCGTCGAGGTTGTGAGAACTCACGAGATAGGTCGTCTCTCGCGCCGCGATCAACTCGCGGATCGCCCGCGCGTTCTCGGGATCGATGCCGGCCGTCGGCTCGTCGAGCAGGACCAGCGCCGGCTTGCCGAGCAAGGCCTGGGCGAGTGCGACGCGCTTGCGCATGCCATGACTCAAGGCTGTCGGTCGGCGTGCGGCTACATCGTCGAGACCGACCGCAGCGAGCACGCGGTCGACCTCCCCGCGTGCCGCACGTCGGTCGAACCCCTGCAATTGCGCGAGCACACGCAGCTGATGTCCGATCGAGAGCGCAGGATCGAACAGGGCATCTTGCGGCAAGGCCGCGAGCCGACCGGCGAGCGCCGCGCTGCCCGGTCGGGCGCCGAGCACGTCGACCGCGCCGCCGCTCGGCCGCGAGAAGCCGGCGAGCACGCTCATCAATGTGGTCTTGCCCGCGCCGTTCGGGCCGACAAGCGCGATCGGCGCACCGGCGACGAGCGTCAGGTCCAGTCCGTCGAGCGCGCGCACTCGACCGTAGCGCTTGACGAGCCCTCGGCACGTCGCCAGCGCCGTGCCTCGAGTCTCGGCGCCCGGCGCTGACCCGGGAAGCTTGTCAGGCCCACCAAACCCGTCGCGCCCGTCGCGCCCGGGGCTACCGTCGAGTGACCGCCTGCCGGATTGCGGGCTCACAGGTCGCGACGTCCGAAGGCGAACAGGCCGAGCGCGAGCAACACCAGCGTCTGGATCAGCGGAACGGGCAACAGCGCGAGCGTCGCGGGATCGGCCAGTCCACGCAGCGTTCCCGCCTCGGAGCCCGGCATGACGTGATCGAACAGGGCCAGCGGACCGAAGGCATCGCGGGCGAGCGACAGGGCCAGCGTGACGACGATCCACGCGAGTACCGCGAACAAGGTCGCCTGTCGCGGCGAGCGCGCCACCGCCGAGCACACCCCCATCAACGCGACCCAGGGAAGCAGCAGCACCATCAGGTTTAGCACGACGAACGGCGCGGCGAGCAGTGAGTCCGGCAGACGATCAGGCGTCTGCACGCCGATCGCCACCAGCACCGTGGCGAGCGTGGCGAGCACCAGGCCGAGCTGCACGAGGCACTGCCCCGAGAAGCGGCCGAGGTAGATCGCCGGCCGACTCGCGCGCAAGGCGTGAAAGCGAAGCGTGCCGCGCCCGAGATCGGAGGCTGTCTGGTCGGCCGCCACGAGCACCGCGAACGGTGGCAGCAGGTACAGGGCGATCACCCAGTAGACCGCGAGCTGCGGGGACGGCCAGCCGGCCAGCGCCGCTAGCCCGAGGGGACCGAGCACCATCTCGAGCATGCCGCTTTCGTCCGAGTTCGCGAGAAACCGTGTGATCGGAACCACGACGTAGATGAGCGCGAGCGCCCACAGCGCGACGAAGGCCGCGACGGAGAGCCAGCCACGCCGCGTCGCGAACAGGCGAACGAGTTCGTCGCGCGCAATGATCAGCAGGCTCATCGCCTCATCACCGGTGACGCCGGCGGTGCTGGCGATGCAGCAGGCGTCTCAGCGTGGAAAGTACAGTTCTTCATCGACCGGGTCCGGCACCTGGCGGCCACGGCCGACGCTCGATTCTACGGGATCGGCATCGCGACGGCCCGACGGCGACGGGAAGGCACGCGCCGCTCGACACTCCCGACGACATCCCCGGTGACACTCCCGGTGACCTGCCCGGTGACCTGCCCCGCGACCTGCCCGGCGACTTGCCCCGCGACCTGCCCGGCGACCTGCCCGGCGACCTGCCCCGGGACGTCTCCGGCGACCATCACGGCGACCTCTTCGGCGACCTCTTCGGCGACCTCTTCGGCGACCTCCCCGACCATCAGCGAGACCGCATCGAGCGGCACCGCCGCGGGCTCCAGGGGCAAGGCCGCCTGATCGACGGGCAGCGTCCAGTGCGCGATGCGCGCCAGCGCGCGCTCGCCGTCCTCGATGCCGACCCGGTGGTCCGCCACGAGCGCCTCCGAGCGGCTGCCGAAGGGCTGACTGTCGAGCGGCTCGCGCGGTCGGATCTGCACGAGCTCGAGATCCTCCGGCGGCGCGGCGAGGAAGGCCTCGGCCTCGGCGTAGGCCCTCTCGTGACACTCGAGCAGGCGTCGCACCGATTCGGGGAAGGCACGCGACTCACCCATTCTCGAGAGTCGCTGACTCCAGCCACCCGCCACGTCCCCGCCCGCAGCGGTGGTGCGCACGACCACGATGCGCCGCGCGCCCCGCTCGTAGGCGCGCCGGATCGGCAACGGGTCGGCGACGCCGCCATCGACGAGGAAGCGATCCCCGAACGGCACGCCGCTGCGATAGAGGAAGGGCACCGCGCTCGACGCCTTGGCCCAGGCCAGCACCGTGCCGGCGTCCGGCTCCAGGTAGACCGCCTCCAGCGACTCGCGATCGGTGGCGACGAAGACGAGCCGTCGCTGGCTGCCGAACTCGCTCAGGCGCTGGTACGGCAGCAAGTAGTCCGGGTCGTTGATCGTCCGGTCGAAGTAGCCGTCGAGGTCGATCACGCTGCGCGCGCCGAACCAGCGATAGGGCACGAAGAAGTCCGGGGCCGCGGTGAGCTCGGCGATCGCTCGACGCGCGTAGTCCGGTTGCTCCAGAAAGTAGGAAAGCAGATTCTGCGCACCGGCCGACACGCCGATGCCGTCGCTGAACGGGTTGAAGCTCGCCTGCATGAAGGCGTCGAAGACGCCGGCCGTGTAGATGCCGCGCTGTCCGCCCCCTTCGGCCACGATCGCCGTCTTCATCGTGCTGCTCTCTCGCGTCGTCCCACGCACGAATCATCCGATGCGCGCTCGTCACTGACAAGTGACAGGGTCGAACTTCCCGATGCCCGGTGCTCGACGGGGTCGCGACTTCCGCCATTCGATCCCCTCGATGGTGCCGCGACGGCGCCGCCAGGACGCCGGAGAGACGCCGGGAAGACGCCAGGCAGGCGCCGACCAGACACGGACCTGCCGCCGTGAGTCCGGGCCGATCGGACGTCGATCAGTGTTCGTCGGTCGACGGCGCACCGATGCGCTCGACGGCGTCGAGCAGCTCGACCGTCACCGCCAGCGCACGGGCCGTCGCCATCGCGAGCTGCGGCAGGATCAGCCACTCGAGCGTCCAGGCCGTGCCCGAGCGTTCCTGCTCATGGACCATCGCATGATGAAGGCCCGACACCTGTACCGCGGCAAAGCGGGCGAGCGTGACCAGCAGCTCGGCCTTGATCGGATTCCGCTTGTGCGGCATGGCCGACGAACCGCCGCCGTCGGCGAGGACGAACTCGTCGATGCCCTGCTGGCTCATCAGGCAGACGTCCTGGCCGAGCTTGCCGAGCGAACCCGCCACCAGCGCGAGGCGACTCCCGTATTCCACGATCGGCTCCCGCGTCGTGTGCCAGGCCGTCGGCGGGTTGCCGAGCCCGAGCGCGGCGGCGAGATGGCGGGCGACGTCGTCCCCGTGCGCCCCGAAGGCGTCGCGATTGCCGACGGCCCCGCCGAGTTGGACACGCTCCACCCGCGGGCGTAGCGATTCGAGCCGGTCCGCGTGTTCGACAAGCGGTGCTCGCCAGGCGGCCAGACGATCGGCGACGCGGATGTCGCGGGCCGCCTGCATGCGGGTGCGTCCGGTCATCGTCCGCGCGCCGAAGCGGGCGTCGAGTGCGTCCAGCCGTTTGCACGCGCTGCCGAGCCGCGCCAGCAACAAGGTCGTCGTGTCGCGCAGCACGAGCGCGAGTGCGGTGTCGAGCACGTCCTGCGACGTCGCCCCCTCGTGCACGCGATCGGCGTCGTCGGCCACCGCCGCTCGCAGGCAGGCGACGAGCGCGACGACCGGCACCCCGTCGCGGGCGGCACCGGCCCGCAGCGCGTCGCCATCGACGCTCACGCCCTCGATGTCGCGGGCAAGCCGTCCGGCGCGGGCGGCATCGAGCAGCCCTGCACGGCCGAGCGCCCGGGCATGGGCCGCCTCGAACGCGATCATCGCCTCGAGCTGGCGCTCGGGCGACCACAGGTGAGCGGCTTCCTCGTCGCCGACCAGACCGTGCAGCCAGCCGCTCTCGAGGCCGGGTATCACGCGAGCGACACCGCGGCGCTCACCCGATCCCCGCGTGCAGCCGGGCGATGATGTCGGCGACGGCGGCGGGCGACTCGACACAGGGCAGATGCCCGACGTCCGGCAGCTCGACCAGTGTCGCCGATGGCAGGAGTTCGACCAGCGCGCGCAGCAGCGAGGGCGGGGTTGCCTGGTCGGCGCCACCCGCGATGCAGACGCTCGGCACGCCGAGGCGAGCGGTCGACTCGCGCTGATCGGCGTCGCGGAGCGCGGCGCAGGACGCGAGGTAACCCTCGAGTGGCGTGCGCAGCAGCATGCGCCTGAGCTCAGCGGCGGTCGCGGGCTCTCGAGCCGCGAACCCCGGGGAGAGCCAGCGCTCGAGAACCGTGTCGGCATGCGCCTCCAGCCCGTCGCGGCGGATCGCCTCGATGCGCGCCGCCCAGCTGGCCGGGTCGCCGATACGGGCGCCGGTGTTGCTGAGCACGAGGGCGGCGACGAGATCCGGCCGCTCGGCCGCGAGGCGCTGGGCGATCAGCCCACCGATGGAGACACCGCAGACGAGCGCCTCCGTGAAGCCTGCGTGGTCCATGCAGGCGGCGAGATCGGCGGCGTGTCCGGCCAGTCCACCCTCGTCCGGATCCGAGCGCCCGTGCCCGGCCTTGTCCATCGCGAGCACCGGCACGTCCATCGGCAGCGCTGCGATCACCGCGTCCCAGATGTGCAGGTCGGTGCCGAGCGAGTTGGCGAAGGCGATGGGGCGCAGGCCGTGCTGCCCGTCGCGGACCCGAACGTGAAGCTGCCGCCCGCCCACCTCCACGAAGGCCGGTCCCTCCCCGTCGCTCCAGGCGTCGACCTGCATCGTCGTCGCGTCGCTCACGCGACCTGCGCGATCGGCGCCAGCCCGAGGATCTCGCGCGCCTCGACAGCCGTCGCGACGGGTCGTTCGTACCGCTCGCACAGCGCGGCGGCGCGTTGCACCAGCGCGGCGTTGGACGGAGCGAGCCGCTCGCGATCGAGTCGCACGTTGTCCTCGAGCCCGGTGCGGGCATGACCGCCCGCGGCGATGGACCATTCGTTGAGCTCGAGCTGATGACGACCGATACCCGCCGCACACCATTCGGTGCCGGGGGCGAGCCGTTCGAGCGTGCGCACGTAGAAGTCGAAGGTCTCGCGATCGGCCGGCATCGCGTTCTTCACGCCCATGACGAACTGCACGTACAGGCGACCGGGCAGCCGGCCAGCCTGCTTCAGGGCGACCGCCTGATGGATGTGGCTCAGGTCGAAGGCCTCGATCTCCGGGGTGATGCCGTGTTCGGTCATCTCCGCCGCCAGCCACTCGACGAGATCGGGTGGATTCTCGTAGACACGCGTCGGGAAGTTGTTCGAGCCGACCGTGAGTGACGCCATGTCCGGCCGGAGCGGCAGCATGCCGCCGCGCGACTTCCCCGAACCGGACCGGCCGCCGGTGGAGAACTGCACGATCATGCCCGGGCAGTGCGCGCGTATGCCCTCCTGCAGCCGCGCGAACCGCTCGGGGTCGCTGGAGGGCGTCTCGTCGTCGTTCCGCACATGCAGATGCGCGATGCTGGCGCCGGCCTCGAATGCCTCGCGGGTCGAGGCGATCTGCTCGTCGACGGAGATCGGCACCGCCGGGTTGTCCTTCTTTCGCGGCACGGAGCCGGTGATGGCGACGCAGACGATGCAGGGCTTGCTCATCGGAAGAAGTTCTCGGTGCGTCAGACGTCGAAGAAGACGGTCTCGACGTCGCCTTGCAGGTGAATGTCGAGGCGATAGACCGCGTCCGCCGGGTCACGCTTCGCGATCAGGGTCGCGCGCCGCGCGACGTCGACGAGTGCGAGCACCGGATCGCGTTCGTTGGCCTCGGCCTCATCGTCGAAATACACCCGCGTGGAGAGCCCGAGGTTGATGCCGCGGGCAACGATCCAGAGCACGAGATGCGGCGCGAGCGCCTGCCCGCCCGCGGCGCGACAGTCGCGAGGCTTCACCGTGTCGATACACCAGTGGCCGCTGTCGACGTCGGGCACGAGACGGCCCCAGCCTCGGGTACCCGACCCCGCGGCGCCCTCGATCGTCGCGTCCCCCGTGCCGACGCCCGCCTGCCAGACCTCGATCAGCCCGTCGCCGACGGGCGCCCCGTTCCCGTCGAGAAGATGCCCCTCGATCCGGATGCGCTCCCCGGGCTCGTCGGCACTGCCGAGCCCGTTGCCGAGCTGATGCGGGTGACGCTTCAGACCGGCGAAGCGCGGCAGGAGACCGATGTGCACGTAGGGACCGGCGGTCTGCGACGGCGTCTCGGCCAGGGTGGTCGAACGCGCCATCGTCAGTCCCCTTCCGGGCGGTTGTCGAACGGTGTCGCGCCGCGACCGCGCAGCACCAGGTCGAAGCGCCAGGCGAGACTGTCGAACGCGACGCTCTCATTCATGTCCAGCCGCGCCGTCACCCCCGACACCGCGTCCGCGTCGGGCAGGGTCGCGACGATCGGACAGCGCGCGACGAGCGGATCGCCCTCGAAATAGCACTGGGTGATCAGCCGCTGCACGAAGCCCGATCCGAAGACCGAGAAGTGCACGTGCGCCGGCCGCCATTCGTCGGACACGTTCGGCCAGGGATACGCCCCCGGTCTGATCGTGTGAAAGCGGTAACGGCCGTCCGCATCGGTGAGTGTGCGACCGCAACCCCCGAAGCCCGGATCGAGCGCCGCGAGGTAACTGTCACGACGGTGACGATAACGGCCGCCGGCGTTCGCCTGCCAGATCTCGACCAGCGTGTTCGGCACCGGGCAGGCATCCTCGTCGAGCACCCGACCGTGAAGGATGATGCGCTCGCCGATCGCCGACTGCCCCGCCGCCGCATGGTTGGTCAGCAGGTCGTGATCGGTCGGGCCGACGTCGGCGTGCCCGAACAGCGGACCGGTCGTGTCGCCGAGCGTCGGCGGCACCGCGATGAGCGCATGGCGCGGCGAGCGGGCGATGCTCGACTGGTAGTTCGGCGTGTGCGCCTTCGGATGCCGGTTCAGGTCGCGCGGACGAAAGCCCGCCGACGCGTCGTCTGATGCCGCGGTCACTCGTGGTCTCGCCCGGCGGCGGGGTCAGCGTCGGCTGGCGAGTCGGCTGGCGAGTCGAGCCCGGCCCGGTGTTCAGCGTCGAGCTCGGCAAAGGTCGCCTTCGCCAGCTTGATCGCGTGATTGGCCTTCGGCACTCCGGCGTAGATGGCGACATGCAGGAAGGCCTGCATCACGTCCTCGCGGCTCGCGCCGGTGTTTTCCGTCGCGCGAACGTGCATCGGGATCTCCTCGAAGTTGCCGGTCGCGGCGAGCAGCGCGAGCGTCAGCATGGAACGCTCGCGTCGGGCGATGGTGTCGTCGGCCCACACCGTGCCCCAGGCCCCTTCGGTGATCAAGTCCCGAAAGGGACGATCGAAGTCGGTCAGGGACGCCTCGGCACGATCGACGTGCGCGTCGCCCAGTACCTCGCGCCGGGCGAGCGTGCCCCGCTCGAGACGCCCGAGCGGCACGGCCGACGGCGGCTCAGTACGGGAGTCCGACATAGTTTTCCGCCATGGCCTTCTGTGCAGCCTCGCTCGTCTCGAGGAACTCGAGCTCCGCCGTCTGCATCTTCGCGTCGAACGCTCGACCTTCGGGGAACCGATGCATCAGGGACGAGTACCACCAGGAGAAGCGTTCTACCTTCCAGACCCGCTTCAGCGCCTTCGCCGAGTAGCCGTCGATGCCGGCCGTCCGGCCGCTCGCGTAGAACTCGGCCAGGCCTTCGTTCAGATAGTGTACGTCGGAGGCCGCGGTGTTGAGTCCCTTGGCGCCGGTCGGCGGCACGATGTGGGCAGCATCGCCGCACAGGAACAACCGGCCCCAGCGCATGGGTTCGCAGACGAAACTCCGAAGCGGCGCGACAGACTTCTCGATGGAGGGGCCGGTCTCCAGCCGCTCGGCGATGTCGGACGGGACACGTCGCCGCAGTTCCGCCCAGAACGCCTCGTCGCTCCACTGCTCGGGGCGATCGTCCGACGCGCACTGGAGGTAGTAGCGGCTGAGTTCATCGCTGCGCATCGAGCAGAGCGCGAAACCACGCTCGGAGCTCGCGTAGATCAGTTCCGGGTCCACCGGCCGCGTCTCGGACAACACGCCGAGCCAGCCGAAGGGGTAGCCCTTGTCGTATTCCCGGCGAACATCCTCGGGGATGGTTCGGCGACTGATGCCGTGGAAGCCGTCGCAACCGGCGACGAAGTCGCAGTCGATCCGGCGTCGCTCTCCGTCGACCGTGTAGGTGACGCTGGGCGCCTCGGTATCGGCGCCGTCGATGCGGACGCTCTCGACCTCGAACTCGATCGGACCCCCGGTGCGATCGCGCGCCTCGTAGAGATCGCGCGTCACCTCCGACTGACCGTAGACCGTGACGGACTTGCCGGTGAGCGCAGCGAAATCGAGGCGGAAGGAGTGGTTGCCGAAGGCGATGCGCGTGCCGTCGTGCCGGAAGGATTCGGCGTGCAGGCGTTCGCTGCAACCCGCCTGCTCCAGCAGCGACACGAGGCCGCTTTCCAGCACCCCGGCCCGTATGCGCGACAGGACCCGTGCCCTCGAGCGACGCTCGAGCACCACGCTCTCGATCCCGTGGCGGTGAAGCAGTTGTCCCAACAGCAGTCCCGAAGGACCGCCTCCGATGATCGCGACCTGAGTCTTCAAGGGTAGGACGAAACCTTCGGCAACCGGGAGAACCCCAGTCTACCGAAGTGCACGTCCCGTGCCTGCGCCACCCTCGGCTGCCGATCCAGCGGCCCTTACAGCTGTCGCTCGTGCAGCCTATCCAGCGGCCCTTACAGCGGCCCTTACAGCTGTCGCTCGTGCAGCCTATCCAGCGGCCGTTCCAGCTGTGGCTCGTGCCGCCGAGCTAGCTGCCGGCCTGGACGATCACGTTGTTCTCGACCTCGACGACGCCCTCGACGCCCTCGATGATCGATCGAATCTCGTCGATGTCCTCGAGATCGTCCGCGAAGCCGTTGAGCACGACGCGACCGTCTGCTTCGGTGACCGTGACGCGCGAGGTGTTGAGCAAGGGGTCGAGCGCCAGTTCCTGCTCGATGCTCGCGGCCAGTTCGCTCGAAGGCGCCCCGCCCTGCACGTCGATGGAGGCACAACCGGCAAGCAGCACGGTGCCGAGCGTGGCGGCGACAAGCGTGGATCGGATCATGGGCAAAGGTCTCGTTGGTAGACGGAAAGGCGCAGACACGAGTTCGTCAGTTCGTCAGTTCGACGTCGTCATCATCATCGTCGTCGCTGGCGCCACCCTGCACGACGACGTTGTTCTCGAGCAGCGCCTCGTCGCCGAACTCTTCCATGATGTCGCGCAGGATGTTCAGATCCTCCAGCGAGTCCACCGAACCGCCGAAGACGATCACCTCGTCGCGCTCGACCACGGTCACCCGCGAGCTTTCCAGCATCGGTTCGAGTCGGACGTCCTGGCGCACGCGTTCGAGCACCGTGCCGTCCTCGTCAGTGACCGTCGGGGCGGCGGCGCAGGCCCCGAGCAGGCCGGTGCAAAGCAGCAGGGCGACGGTGGTGAGTCGGCTCATGAACGTGTTTTCCTCGAAAAGGCGAGTGTTTTATATACCACGCCGCTCGCGGTGCGGTCTACGCGCCGGCCGCCGGCGTTCACCCCTTGTCGATGAGCGTCAGGACGCCTCGGGCCGCATGTGCGGAAAGAGCACCACGTCACGAATGCTCGGCACACCCGCGAGGAGCATCACCAGCCGATCGATCCCGATGCCCTCCCCGGCCGTCGGCGGCATGCCGTGCTCGAGCGCACGCACGTAGTCCGCGTCGTAGTGCATGGCCTCCTCGTCACCCGCCTCGAGCCCCGCGACCTGTTCCCGAAACCGGGAGGCCTGGTCCTCCGCGTCGTTGAGTTCGGAGAAGCCGTTGGCGATCTCGCGACCGCCGACGAACAGCTCGAACCGGTCGGTGACGAAGGGGTCGTCGTCGTTGCGACGCGCCAGCGGCGACACCTCGGCCGGGTACAGCGTGATGAACGTCGGGTCGAGCAGCTGCTCCTCCACCGAGGCTTCGAAGATCTCGGTCTGCACGCGGCCCAGGCCCCAGCCGTCCTGTAGCTTCACGCCGAGGGAGGCGGCCAGCGCGCTCGCGCCGTCCATCGTGCCGAGCGACTCGGCCGTGGTCCCGGGGTTGTGCGCGAGGATCGCGTCGAACAGGCTCGTGCGCGCGAAGGCCGACGCGAAGTCGTAGCGCCGCGTGCCGTCGTCAGAGGGGATCGACAAGGTGCCGACCACGTCTTCGGCGAGCTCGCGAAACAACACCTCTGTCATGTCCATCAGCTCGTGATACGTCGCGTAGGCCTGATAGAACTCGAGCATCGTGAACTCGGGATTGTGGCGCGTGCTGAGCCCCTCGTTCCTGAAGTTGCGGTTGATCTCGAACACGCGCTCGAACCCGCCGACCACCAGTCGCTTCAGGTACAGCTCCGGCGCGATGCGCAGGTACAGCGGCAGGTCGAGCGCGTTGTGATGAGTGACGAACGGCTTCGCTGCCGCCCCGCCGGGTATCACGTGCATCATCGGTGTCTCGACTTCGAGGAAATCACGCTCGACGAAGAACCGGCGGACGTGCGCGACGATCGCCGAGCGCAGACGGAACACGCGCCGTGCCTCCTCGTTGGTGATCAGGTCCAGGTAGCGCTGGCGATATCGCGTCTCTGTGTCCTGCAACCCATGGAACTTCTCCGGCAGCGGGCGGAGCGCCTTGGTCAGCAGCTCCAGTTCCGCCAGCCGCACCGACAGCTCGCCCTTGTTGGTAAGGAACAGCGTGCCGCGCGCACCGACCACGTCGCCGAGATCGAGGTCGACGAAGGCGGCATAGGCCGCCGCGTCGAGTCCGCCGGTATTGGCGAACAGCTGGATGTCCCCGGACCCGTCACGCAGGGTCGCGAAGCTGGCCTTGCCCATGACCCGCCGCGTCATGACGCGCCCGGCAACGGCGACCTCGATGTCTTCCTCGCCAAGCGCCGCCTTTTCCTTCGCGGCATGCTCGGCGTGCAGCGTGGCCGCCCGATGCGTCGGCCGGAAGGTATTCGGAAAGGCGTTGCCGGCCTCGCGGCGCAGGGCGAGCTTGTCCCGGCGCTGCCGGACGAGATGGTTCTCGTCGGTCGCGGCATCGCCGCCGCTCACCGGTACGTCGCCGGCTGCTTCGGGTGCTGACGGCTCCTTGCTCATTGCAGTCCCGCCTTCAGGCTTTCGGTCAGGAACGGTGTGAGATCGCCGTCCAGCACCGCCTGGGTGTTGCTCGTCTCGAGGCCGGTGCGGAGATCCTTGATGCGCGACTGGTCGAGCACGTAGTTGCGGATCTGACTGCCCCAGCCGATGTCGGACTTCCCTTCCTCGACCGTCTGCTGATCGCCGCGTCGCTTCTGCAACTCCGCTTCGTAGAGCTTGGCCTTGAGCTGCTTCATCGCCGTCGCCTTGTTCTTGTGTTGCGAGCGATCGTTCTGACACTGCACGACGATGTTGCTCGGCTCGTGCGTGATGCGCACGGCCGACTCGGTCCGGTTGACGTGCTGGCCACCGGCACCGCTCGCGCGATAGACGTCGATGCGCAGGTCCGACGGGTCGATCTCGATCTCGATGTCGTCGTCGATCTCCGGGGCGACGAACACGCCCGCGAACGAGGTGTGCCGACGCGCGCCGGAATCGAAGGGGCTCTTGCGGACCAGACGGTGCACGCCCGTCTCGGTGCGTAGCCAGCCGAAGGCGTGGTCGCCCTCGAAGCGGACGGTCGCGGACTTGATGCCGGCGACATCACCCGGCGAGGCCTCGATCAGCTCGACCTTGAAGCCCTGTGCCTCGCCCCAGCGAAGGAACATGCGGAGCAGCATCTCGGCCCAGTCCTGCGCCTCGGTGCCACCGGAGCCCGCCTGGATGTCGAGGAAGGCCGGCGCGGCGTCGTGCTCGCCCGCGAACATGCGTCGGAACTCGAGCCCGGCGACCTTCTCCTCGAGCGAGGCGAGATCGGCGACGACGGCGGCCATGGTCTCCTCGTCATCCTCCTCGCGCGCCATCTCCAGCAGATCCCCGGCATCGCCGAGTCCGGCGTCCAGCGCCTCGATGACCTCGATGGTGTCCGCCAGCGACGAACGCTCCTGGCCGAGCTTCTGCGCGCGCTCGGGCTCGCTCCAGACGGTCGGGTCCTCCAGTTCCCTCAGGACCTCCTCGAGTCGTTCCTTCTTGCCTTCGTAGTCAAAGGTACCCCCTGAGGCTGTCGGCACGCTGCCGCAGATCCTCTATGTGAGTCAGGTGGAGGTTGATCTCGATCATGGGAGCGCCGTCGCGAGGTCGGTGGCCGAAGCGGGCACCGATGGTAGCCGAATTGCCGCCCGACCAACGAGCGTGCGCGCCGGCGATACGGCCGATGGCCGGATACCGGGCGCCGCGGCCCGGCGGCGGTCTCCATCAGCCGGTCAGCGGCTCGAGGTAGCGGACCACCAGCTGCAGCGATTCGCGGTCGCGGTAGCGATCGACCTCGAGCGCGTACAGCAGCGTCAGGCGAGTGCCCGGATCGAACAGGCGCGTCTCGCCGAAGGCGATCGCGTCGAGCGGGCCCACGCCCGGCCGGCCTGCGTCGTCGACCGGGGCCACGGTCAGCTTCAGGTGGCCGGCGCCGACGATGCGGTTCGTGATCACCTCGAACTCGCCGTCGAACTGCGGCGCCTCGAACGCCTGCCCCCAGGGCATCAGACGGGCGAGCAGCGCGGCGCTCTCGAGCGTGCGCTCGCCGGCGCCGAGCGGTCCGTCGCTGAGCCATTCGCGGGCCGGCAGGCGCCCGTCCAGCACGCGGCGCACCTCCGCGTCGAATGCCTGCGTGAAGTCGTCGAGCCGATCCCGGGCGAACGTCATGCCGGCAGCCATCGCGTGCCCGCCGAAGCGCGCGAGCAGCCCGGGATCGCGCGAGGCGATCGCCTGCAGCACGTCGCGCAGGTGCACGCCGGGGATGGAGCGGGCCGAGCCTTTCACGTCCGCCTCGCCGTCGGCGGTCAACACCACCACCGGTCGGTGGAGCCGCTCCTTGAGGCGTCCGGCGAGAATGCCGATGACCCCCTGGTGCCAGCGCTCGTCGAACAGGCAGACGCCGAACGCTTCGCCTGTCGCGACAGTCGAGGCGACGCCCGGCGACGTCGCGTACAGCGCCGGAGACTCGGCGAGCCGGCGGTCGGCGTCCGCACGCATCGCGCCCTCGACAGCGCGGCGCTCGGTGTTCAACGCGTCCAGCTCGGTCGCGAGCGCCCTGGCCTCGGCCGGCGTCTCCGCGAGCAGGCAGGCGATGCCGCGCGCCATGTCGTCCAGACGGCCGGCGGCGTTCAGGCGGGGGCCGAGCGCGAAGCCGATGTCGGTGCTCGCGATCCGCGTCGCGTCGCGCCCGGCCGCCTTCAGCAGCGCGAGCACGCCGGGCCGGCTGCGGCCCGCACGAATGCGCCGGAGCCCCTGTTCGACCAGCGTGCGGTTGACACGGTCGAGCGGGACGACGTCCGCGACGGTGCCGATCGCGACGAGATCGAGGAGCTCGGCGAGGTTCACGCCGCCGGCCGCGTCACCCCGGCGGGCCAGCGCCGCGCGCAGCGCGAGCAACACGTAGAAGATCACGCCGACGCCCGCGAGGTGGCGGCTCGGGAAGGTGCAGCCTTCGAGCGTCGGGTCGACGATGGCGACCGCCGCCGGCAGCGTCTCGGGCGGAAGGTGATGATCGGTGACGATGACATCCACACCGTTCGCGCGGGCCGCGGCGACGCCGTCGACGGACGCCACGCCGTTGTCGACCGTGACGATCAGGTCCGGCGCGCGAGCCGCGATGGCCGTCGCGACGATCGCCGGTGACAGGCCGTAGCCGTCCCTGAAGCGGTTCGGCACCACATGCTCGACCGTGGACCAGCCGAGCGCACGCAGTCCGAGCACGGCCACCGCCGTGCTGGTCGCGCCGTCGCAGTCGTAGTCGCCGACGATCAGCACGCGCTCGCCGTCGGCTCGCGCGGACAGCAGTCGGGTCACTGCCACGTCGATGTGTGGCAGCGTATCGGGGGACGGGAGATCGGCGAGAGCGAAGCGCAACTCGTCGGCCTCGAACACGTCGCGCGCGAGCAGCACGCGTCGCGCCAGCGCGTCGGCATGCGGACGCGCATCGCTGGCGGGCACGGGGCGTCGAACGATCCGCGTCGCGACGCTGCCGCTCGCGAGCGTGCGTTCGCACACGGCGGTCACGGCGATGCCCGCCGGGTCTCGCGGCCGAACAGTCTCGCCACCCAGCCACGCGGCGGCGGCGCCCCGACGTGCGCCTCACCGGCGTCGCCGAGCAGCGTGACGGCGCTCGCCCGTCCGGTAGCGACGGCCGCGAGGGCGGGCCGGACGAGGCTTGCGAGGCTGTTCGCCCGGGCCGCGTCCAGCGCCTCGCCGTCGTTGCCGAGCCAGGCCGAGTAGGGCCCGAGATCGACGACCAGCAAGGCGTCGCCCGCGCAGCCCGCGAGCGCCTCGTCGAACGGCGTCGCCACCGGCAGGACGACCGCGCCGGCGTGTGCGGCCAGCACCCGCGCGAAGGGGTCGTCGGCCAGCACGGTCGCCACGGCGGTTCCGACGGGGCGGATCGCGGGCGGCGGCGCCGCCCCGCCCCAGAACCAGACGCCGTTGACCGGCGGTGCACCACGCGCCTCCCGCGCCTCGTTCACCGGATGGGCATGCCAGAGCATCTCGATCTCCGCCATCAAACGCCGCCACGGCGCCGCCTCGGCCGAGGCCGGCCAATGCTCCCCGATCTCGCGACGCGCGAGAAAGTGCGCGGGCGCCGTATCCAGACCGGCCGCGGCCAGGCCCTCGAGGTACCAGCGACCGGATCGACCGCGAACGAAGGCGATCCCGTCGGCGGCCAGCAAGGCGTTGGCCGCGGCGGCCAGTGCCGCCGACTCCGTCGGTTTCAGATCGAGCGCTTCGGTCGGTGCGAGCGTCGCCTCGTCCCGCCCGGGACTGAGCGACACGAAGTCGGCGACGACACGGTGGCCGCCGGTGCTCGGCAGGTCCGCGTCGCCGACGAGCCGCGCGAGCGGCACGGCACTCCGCGCGCCGGCCCCCGTGTCGGCGGGCAGCAGGCCCAGCGCGATCATCAGCCGTGCTTCCCACGGCAGCGGTTCGCGCGGGCGGCGCTCGAGCGACGCCCCGCCGGCATCGGCGACCAGCGCGGCCAGGGTATCGCCGAGCGGCTCGCCGGCCCCCGGCGAGGCCACCGGCGCACCCGGAACGGGCACCGGCGCGCCGACGTCGAGCGCCGGGCCGAACAGGGTCACGACGGGCGTGGCATCGGCTGACATGGCGGCGCGGGACCAGGTGACGGCGACGGAACGGGTCGTGCGAGCGTGGAACTCGCGCGGGCGACGGCACTCCGACTCGCGCGCGCCGGACGCGCACGTTGCACGATGATACGTCGCCCCCACCGCGCCCGCCACGGTCGTCCCCTTCGCCGCGGCCTCCCCCTCGTCTTCCGCCCACAGGAACCCCGCGATGACCAGCGCCCTCGAGTCCGCCGCCCGCCATCTCAAGCCGAAGACCTTCGACCGCGACATCGTCGTGATCGGCGCCGGATCCGGGGGCCTCGTGTCCGCCTACATCGCGGCCGTGGTGCGCGCGAAGGTCTCGCTGATCGAGAAGAACGCGATGGGCGGGGACTGCCTGAACACCGGCTGCGTGCCCTCGAAGGCCCTGATCCGCAGTGCCAAGCTCATGAACGACATCCGTCACTCGGCGAAGTACGGCGTGCAGGACGCGAGCGGCGAGATCGACTTCGCGAAGACGATGGCGCGCGTGCACGAGATCATCGCGAAGATCGAGCCGCACGACTCGCCCGAACGTTACCGCTCGCTCGGCGTCGATGTCATCGAGGGCGAAGGTCGCATCACCTCGCCGTGGACGGTCGAGGTGAACGGCCGCACGCTGTCCACGCGCAGCATCATCGTCGCGACCGGCGGCTCGCCGTTCGTGCCGCCCATCCCGGGGCTCGCGGACGTCCCCTACCGCACCAGCGAGAACCTCTGGGAGATGACCGAGCAGCCGAAGCGTCTGGTCGTGCTCGGAGGCGGACCGATCGGCTCCGAACTCAGCCAGGCCTTCCGCCGACTGGGCTCCGAGGTGTGTCAGGTCGAACGCGGCGAGGCGATCATGAGCCGGGAGGATCCCGATGTCGCGGCGTTGGTCCAGGCCCGCTTCGAGGAGGACGGCATCCGTGTCATGACCGGCACCGACGCCGTCGCCGTGGAGCAGGAGAACGGCGAGAACGTCCTCGTCTGTGAACGGGACGGCACCACCGTGCGTCTGCCGTTCGACGAGATCATCGTCGCGGTGGGCCGCCGGGCGAACACGAGCGGGTTCGGGCTGGAGGAACTCGGCGTGGAGATCGCGGACGACGGCACCGTCGCCACCGACGGCTTCCTGCGCACCAACGTCGACAACATCCATGCCGTGGGCGACGTCGCCGGCCCCTACCAGTTCACCCACGTCGCCGCCCACCAGGCGTGGTACGCGACGGTCAACTCGCTGTTCGGCATGTTCTGGAAGTTCCGGGCCGACTACTCGGTCATTCCGTGGGCGACGTTCACCGACCCCGAGGTCGCGCGCGTCGGGCTCAACGAGACCGAGGCGAAGGCGAAGGGTATCGCCTACGAGCTGACCACCTACGGCATCGACGATCTCGACCGGGCGATCGCGGACTCGAGCGACGAGGGCATCGTCAAGGTGCTCACCAAGCCCGGCAAGGACAAGATCCTGGGCGTGACGATCGTCGGCGCGCATGCAGGGGATCTGATCGCCGAGTTCGTGCTCGCGATGAAGCACGGGCTCGGACTGAACAAGGTTCTCGGCACCATCCACATCTACCCGACGATGGCGGAGATGAACAAGTACGTGGCCGGCGAATGGAAACGCGCCCACCAGCCCGAGCGGCTGCTCGGCTGGGTCGAGAAGTTCCACGCCTGGCGCCGCGGATAGGGTCCGACCCTCGCACGCACGCGGCTCGCACCCCGCGCCTGCGATCAGCTGACGAGCACGGCCCCGCTGTCGCCGGACACGGGGCCCTGTCGGCCGACGAGCTCGGGTTCGGCGACGTGATAGCCCTGCGCGAAGTCGATGCCGATGTCGCGCACGGCGTTCAGCAGTCGCGGCGACTCCACGAATTGCGCGATGGTGCGCTTGCCCATCGCTCGGCTGATCTCGTTGATCGCGCGCACGGTGGTGAAGTCGATCGGGTCGTCGAGCACGTCCTTGACGAGACGCCCGTCGATCTTCAGGAAATCGATCGGCAGGCCACGCAGCCACGAGAACGAGGACAGCCCCGAACCGAAGTCGTCGATCGCGAAGCGGCAGCCGATCGCCGACAGCCGGTTCATGAACTCGCTCGCGCGGGCGAGGTTCGCGATGGTCGCGGTCTCGGCGAGCTCGAAGCAGAGCTTCGACGGAGCGATGTCGCTCGCCTGTATGCGCTTGATCAGGCGGATCGCGAAGGTCTCGTCGGTGAAGGCGCTGGGCCCCAGGTTCAGCGAGACGTGCCGGATGCCGCTATCGATCTCCGGATGGTTCCTGAGCCAGGCGAGCGTCATCTCGACCGCGCGCTCGTCGAGCGCGGCGGCGAGACCGTAGCGCTCGGCCGCGGGCAGGAAGGCACGCGGCGTCGCGATGCGCTCGTCGGGCAGACGGAGCCGCAGCAGCATCTCGTAGCGGATGCCGTCCGGCGCACCCTGTAGCGGCACGATCTTCTGCGCCGCGAGCAACAGGCGCTCGCTCGCCAGTGCCGTATCGATCTCCTCGACCCAGTGCGTCGCGACCTTGCGATTGCTCGCGTTGCCCTCGCCCTCGCGGTACACGACGACGCGGTTGCGCCCCTCGTTCTTGGCGATGTAACACGCCGAGTCCACGGCGCTGAACAACGACTCGATGCTGTCCCAGCGGTCGTCGACGACGACCAGCCCGACGCTCACGCCGATCGAGAAGCGCTTGCCTTCCCAGAGGAACTCGAAGTTCTCGACCTCGGCCCGTACCTGATTGGCGAGCTTCAGCGCGCCGGCCACGTCGCACTTGTAGAGGAACACCCCGAACTCGTCCCCGCCCAGGCGACCGAGCACGTCGCTCTTGCGGACCAGCGAATCGAACAGCCGCGCCAGCTGACGCAGCAGCTCGTCACCCGCCTTGTGCCCGCAGGTGTCGTTGACGATCTTGAAGTTGTCCAGATCCATGAAGAACAGGGCGTGCGACTCGCGCCGCTCGCGCGAGTTTTCCAGCGCGACGGCGACCTTGTCCTCGAAATGTCGGCGGTTGACCAGCCCGGTCAGCGCGTCGTGGTTGGCGTGATAGGTGGTCGCCTCGGCCTGGCGGACGGACGTCGTCACGTCGCAACCCACGCCGCGGTAGCCGAGAAACCGTCGCTCGCGATCGAACACCGGCAGGCCGCTGTAGCGGATGACCCGGGTGTCACCGGCGACCGACCAGCGGAACTCGAAGTCGCGGAACGGCCGGTGCGCCTCGATCTGCTCGATGTGCTCGCCCCAGTGCGCGTTCTCGTCGGCGTTCGCGGGGTGATCGCCGAGCTGGCGATGCGTGCGCCCGACGAGATGTGCGGGGGGGATGCCGAGCACCCGCTCGATGCCGTCCGGGACCGCCCGGAAGCGCAGGTTCGCGTCGAGTTCCCAGAAGAAATCGGCGCCCGCGCGTGCGTAGTGACGGAACCGCCGCTCGCTGACCTGCAGCAGGCGAACGTCCTCCGGCAGGGCGGTGAGCGCCGTCGGCGCCGTGGTGTCCGCCGCGCCCGGCGCCATATCGTCATCGTCGGACCGGGAGGCCACCCTGCAGGCCGCGCTGGCGATCGCGGCGGCGCGCCCCTGCGGTGAGTCGTCGTTGCCGATGGCGGCGAAGGCGACCGCCCCCGCCACGTCCACGAAGGAGAGCAGGGTCGCGGAGGAGCGGCCCCACTCCACCGCGGCGACGCGACCGATGAGCCGGAGCGGCTGCCCGTCCCGTGCGTGCGCGGTCAGCGTCAGCCGCCCGGCGCCGCGCGGCGCGTCGGGCAACCGCGTCTGCGCCGCGGCGGCGGCGATGCGGTCGACTTCCCCCGGCGCGAACAGCACATCGACGGGACCGGCGCCGATGAGCGAGGCGGCGTCCCCGTACCCGAGCACGCGCGCCGCGTTGTCGTCGGCGAACAGCACCTCGCCCGCCTGAAAGATGATACTGCCCTGCAGACCGTCGTCCACGAGCGTGCGGTAGTCGATCGGCGCCGCCGGCGCGCGAGCCGGCGGCGCGTCGAACGGGTCGCGTTCGGTCGGTCGGTCGGGGCATTCCGCCGGCGTGACGGCGCCGAGATCGTGCGTGAGGGGCGCGGCACCGGCGACCGGCCCGCCGGCGGCATCCACCCTGCCCTGCACGCCGACCAGGCGGATGTCGATGCCGCGCACCTTCAGTGAATCGCTCGGGTCGAGCACCGGCGTGCGGACGATCATGGTGCGGTTGCCGACGCTGTCCGCGCCGTCCTCGAGGGGAATGGTGCCGATGTCCGGCTGCGCGGTGAAGATCGCCCGGGTGTCGAGCGCCATCTGCTCGCGCGCCACCAGGTTCGGCAGCAGCTCGAAATCGGTCTTGCCGATCACGTCGTCCGGCGACGCGCAGCCGAGGCTGTGCGCGAAGGCGGTCGAACAGGCGCGGTAGACGAGCAGCTCGTCCTTCAACGCCACCCGGTCACGGGCGGGATCGACGCGGTCCGTACGGCTCAACATTCGCATGATCCCGGAACACAGATTTGGCGGCGATCGATCACGACAAGTTGGGGATCAGGTTTGCTGGCTACGCTCAGTATAGTCCAGCCGGGAGAGTTTTCAGGCTCGTCTACCCCGCAGAAATCCGCGCACTTTCATGCCAGATCAACGACTTGGCGCAAAGAACCGTAATTCGAGGCAGTTCGCGACAGTCTTTCGGCAGTCCGCGACGGAGTTTCGACACGGCCGCACCGACAGCGGTCTGAAAATGCGCTCGGGAGCCGCCGCGGGCGTCGACATCCCGCCGCCATGGATCCCGTCGCCACGCCTCCTCGGACAGCGCCCCGGTCGGTCGTGCGAGCGAGCCGCGAGATCGGGGTCACCCCCGCCCCGGCGAGGTGACGGCCCGAGATCGACACCGGTCAGACGTCTCGCACCTCGGACCCGATGGACCAGGCTTGCAGTTCGACCTTCGTGCGAAGAGCGGCCATGACGACGTCCCGGTGCACGGAATCCCGGCCCGGGCGACCCGCTGGCCCCGCCGGAGTCGCTCAGGCATGCTCGGCGCTCGACCGCACCGAGAACGCCGCCGATGAACGTTCCGACCCCGAAGGCCGCGCCCGCCGGCGACCCCGGCGATCGACGCATCTTCGAGAGTCCGCTCGGCGACCTCGACCTGCCGGACACGGCGCTGACGCCGCTGGTACTCGGCCGGTGCGCCGACAGGCCCGACGCGATCGCGATGGTGGACGGGGCGACGGGCGAGAGTCACACCTTCGCCGCCCTCGCCGAAGCGACCCACCGACTGGCGGGCGGGCTGGCCGGGCTCGGCGTCGGGCCGGGCACGGTGGTCGCGCTGATGGCGCCGAACATGCCGGCGTTCGCGATCGTCTTCCACGCCGTCGCGCTGCTCGGCGGCGCCGTCACGACGGTCAACCCGACCTACGGCGCGGACGAGGTTCGCTACCAGCTGGACGATGCAAGGGCGACGCTGCTGATCACCGTGCCCGCCTTCCTGCCGGTGGCGAACGAGGCGGCGGCCGGTAGCGGCGTGGCGGACGTGCTCGTGATCGGCGAGGCGGACGGTCATCGGAGCATCGCCGACCTCGCCGGCGAACCGCAGGCGCAGGTGCCGGTGGACAGTGCGACGACCACCGTCGCCCTGCCCTATTCATCGGGCACGACGGGGCTGCCGAAAGGCGTGATGCTCACCCACCGGAACCTCGTGGCGAACATCCTCCAGACCAACGGCGTGCTCCGCAACGAACCGGGCGAGACCGCGCTCGCCGTGCTGCCCTTCTTCCACATCTTCGGCATGCAGGTGCTGATGAACGCGCTCCTGGCCGAAGGTGTCACGGTCATCACCCTGCCGCGTTTCGACATGGCGCAGGTGCTGTCGCTGATCGAGAAGCACCGCGTGAACCATCTCTACTGCGTGCCGCCGATCGTGCTCGGGCTGGCGAAGAGCCCGCTGGTCGACCAGCACGACCTGTCGTCCCTCCGGCGCGTGCTTTGCGGCGCCGCGCCGCTCGGCGCCGAGCTCGCGAACGAGGCCTCCGCACGCATCGGCTGCGCCGTCACGCAGGGCTACGGCATGACCGAACTCAGCCCCGTGAGCCACGCGGTCGGGGCCGATGCGAACCGGCCGGGGTCGAGTGGCCGGGCGGTGGCCGGCACGCGCTGCCGCATCGTCGGCGAGGACGGGCGCGACGTCGACGTCGGCGCACCCGGCGAGTTGCTGGTGCAGGGCCCGCAGGTGATGAAGGGCTACCTCGGCAACCCCGAAGCGACCGCCGCGACGCTCGATGCGGACGGCTGGCTGAGCACCGGTGACGTCGTCACGATCGACGAGGACGGCTACCTGTTCGTCGTCGATCGGGTCAAGGAGCTGATCAAGGTCAAGGGCTTCCAGGTGCCGCCGGCCGAACTCGAGGCGCTGATCGTCACCCACGCCGCCGTCGCCGACGTCGCCGTCATCGGTGTCCCGGACGACGAGGCCGGCGAGCGCACGAAGGCCTTCGTCGTGCTCAAGGAGGGCGAGGCACTGACGGCCGATGCGTTGCGGGACTTCGTCGCCGGTCATGTGGCGAGCTACAAGCGCATCTCCGACGTGGCGTTCGTCGACGCGATCCCGAAGTCCGCGAGCGGCAAGATTCTCCGGCGACTGCTCCGCGACGCCTGACGTTGCCCGACGCCGGAACGGGCCTCGCCGTCAGCGCGGGGGTTCGGCCATCCGATCGAGCAGGCGCAGCGCGCGGACCTCGTTGCTCTGAGGCATCAGGGCCTCGATCTCCGTGGCCGGCAGGCCGAGCTGATCGATCGCCGCCATCACGCGTGAACCGTCGTCCGGTGCGTACCGGACACGGCCGCTCTTGTATCGCCAGGCCGGGTCGTTCGACAGGGCGAGATAGGATTCGAGGCGATCGGTCAGGCGCCGCGCGAGTTCGGGGGGCAGCCGGTCGCGCGAGGAGGGCAGCGGCTCGACGAGCAGCCGGAGCTCGTCGCCGACGCCGTCGACGCCGGTGATGCGCACGGCGCAACTGACGCGGCCCGTCGCCTCGAACAGCTCGCGGTAGCGTCCCTGCTCCCGACGCGGCGGCAACCAGCGGCGCGGGGCGAACTGCACACCCACGCTGCCCACCGTCGGCGAGCGGGCGATGATCAGCGGCTCGTTCGCCGGCAGCGCCGCGTTGTCGAGCAGGCGACGCCGGGCGTGCAGCCCGTCCGGCACCCGCACCACCGTGCTCGAGCCCGGGAGTGGCAGGGACGTGTCGATCAGCGGCGACCACGGCGCACTCCGGCCGACCTCGGTACACCGTTCCGAGTAGCGCAGCGACGACGGATCGGTGCCGGCGACGGCGGGCGGCGAGCCCACGATCAGTTGCGGCATGCCGGGCGCATAGGCGACGGCGTCGAGCGTCTCGACGGCCTCGAGCCGGAAGACGATGTCCGGTACCGACAGGTCCAGCGTCGGGTCGAGCACCGTGATCGTGACGCGGTAGTCCCCGTTCGCCACGTTGATCCAGCGCTTGTCCACCGGGCCGGGCAGGCGCGGGTTCGCGAGCGAGGGCCAGGCGTCGCCGCCCGCCAGCAGCAGGCGCCGGTTGACGACGCGCAGCCGCTGCACCGCGCGGGGTCCTGCCGCCGCCTGCTCCCGCGCCGACAACGGCGCGGAGGTGACGACGACCTGAAAGGGGCCGTCGCTACCGGTCAGCACCGCGGCGAAGCGCCCGGTCTGGAGATCGTTCGAGAAGGCGAAGGCGTGGCGGTACCAGTCGGCGGGATCGCTGGCGTGATGCGCCAGATCCTGAGGATCGAACAGCGAGATCATGCCGCGCGAGGTGTCGACCACACGCTCTATCGCCCAGTGGTTCTCGGCGGGCGCGGGCGGCGGCGCGGACGGTGGCGCAGCGGCGCAGCCCACGACGAGCGCGGCGACGCTGATCCACCAAAGGGGGGATGGCAGGTGATGTCTGTGCATGGGCCAGTCGTCCTTGGCACGCGAAGTCGGCGGCATTGCCCTTGCGAGGTTCGAGCCATCGCCCTACCCTCGGCCGACTCCCCCGAGGCACGTAGGCCATGAGCGCTTCTCCCGATCCGATCGTCATCGTCGGTGCCGCCCGCACCCCGATGGGCGGTTTCCAGGGTGATCTGGCCGACGTGCCCGCGCCCGAACTCGGCGCCGTCGCCATCCGCACGGCTCTCGACCGGAGCGGCGTCGCGGCCGACGACATCGACGAGGTGCTGATGGGCTGCGTGCTGCCGGCCGGGCTCGGCCAGGCGCCCGCCCGGCAGGCCTCGCGCGGCGCGGGCGTTCCGGACGGCGCGGGCTGCACCACCGTCAACAAGATGTGCGGCTCGGGCATGAAGGCGCTGATGCAGGCGCATGACGCGGTGTTCGCCGGCAGCGCCACCGTCGCCGTCGCGGGCGGGCTCGAGAGCATGAGTCGCGCGCCCTACCTGCTGCCGAAGGTTCGCGACGGCCTGCGCATGGGGCACGGCGAGGTCAAGGACCACATGTTCCTCGACGGTCTGGAGGACGTCTACGAGCCGGGCCGGCTGATGGGCTACTTCGCCGAGAAGACGGCGGAGCGGTATCAGTTCACCCGCGAGGCGCAGGACGCGTTCGCGATCCGCTCGCTGAAGCGCGCCCGGCAGGCCATGGCCGACGGTGTGTTCACGAGCGAGATCGCGCCGGTGAGCGTGAAGACGCGCAAGGGCGAGCACGTCGTCGAGCACGACGAGCAGCCGCCGAAGGCCAACCTCGAGCGCATCCCCACGCTTCGGCCCGCCTTCGCCAGCGACGGCACCGTGACCGCGGCGAACGCGAGTTCGATCTCGGACGGCGCCGCCGCCCTGGTCGTGACCCGCCGGAGCGAGGCGGAACGACGCGGGCTGACGCCGCTCGCCCGCGTGCTCGGCCACGCGAGCCACGCGCAGGCGCCCGAGTGGTTCACCACCGCCCCGGTCCACGCGATGGGGAAGCTGCTCGCCCGGCTCGGCAAGCGCGCCGACGAGATCGACCTCTACGAGATCAACGAGGCGTTCGCCGTCGTCACGATGGCGGCGATGCAGGAGCACGGCCTGCCCGCCGAGAAGGTGAACGTGTACGGCGGCGCCTGCGCGCTCGGCCATCCGGTCGGCGCCTCGGGTGCGCGCATCGTCGTGACCTTGCTGAACGCCCTCGCCCGACACGACCTGGACGTCGGCGTCGCCTCCCTGTGCATCGGGGGCGGTGAGGCAACGGCGGTCGCCATCGAACGACTGCACTGAGCGCGCGGCCACGAGCACGTCCGGGCACGTCCGGGCGCGGCGTCGCGTTCACGGGTGCGACCCTCGCGCCCTTGCCTGTCACCCAACGGAACCCTCCCATGGCCGCTCCGATCGACTTCTGGTTCGACTTCTCCAGCCCCTTCGGCTACCTCGCGAGCGCACGCATCGAGGCGATCGCCGCGCGCCACGGGCGCGATGTCGACTGGCATCCCATGCTGCTCGGCGCGGTGTTCAAGATCACCGGCCAGCGCCCGCTGACCGAGGCGCCCATGAAGGGCGAGTACTCGATCCACGACCTGTACCGCTCGGCGCGCGAGCACGACATCCCGTTCGAGCAGCCGACCCCTTTCCCGATCGGCGCCGTCGCCGCCTGCCGCGCGACGCTCTGGCTGAAGGGCCACCACGATGCATCGCAGGTCGCGCTCGCGGTACCGCTGATCCACGCCCTGTTCCGCGCTTACTACGTGGACGGCCGTGACATCTCGGACGCCGGCGCCATGCTCGATGTCGCCGCCGACACCGGTGTCGATCGCGCGGCGCTCGAGCAGGCGCTGGGCGAGCCGTCCGTGAAGGACGCGCTCCGCACGGCGGTCGAGTCCGCGATCGAGCGTGGCGTGTTCGGCTCCCCGACCTTCGCCGCGGACGGCGAGCTGTTCTGGGGCAACGACCGGCTCGACATGCTCGATCGCTGGCTCGCGGCCGGCGGCTGGTGACGGCCGGGCGCATGGCGACCGTCGAGGTCTCGACCGACGAACACGGCGTGACCCGACTCGCGATGAACCGCCCGGATCGACACAACGCACTCGATCGCGCCTCGATCGAGGCGTTGCAGGCAGCGCTCGACGGCCTCGACGGCAGCACCCGCGTGCTGGTGCTCGCAGGCCGCGGCGGGAGCTTCTGCGCCGGCGCCGATCTCGACTGGATGCGCGCATCGGTCGATCTCACGCCCGCGGAGAACACGGACGACGCGATGGCACTCTCGACGCTGCTCGAGTCGCTCGACACGCTGTCCGTCCCGACCATCGCGCGCGTGCATGGCGCAGCGATCGGCGGTGGCGCCGGCCTCGTCGCCTGCTGCGACATCGCCGTCGCCGCCGAGCGCGCCCGCTTCGCCTTCTCCGAGGTCCGTCTCGGCCTGATCCCCGCGACCATCAGCCCCTACGTGCTGCGCGCGATCGGCCCACGGGCGGCGCGGATGCACTTCCTGGCCGCCGAACGGTTCGACGCGCTCGAAGCCCGCCGCATCGACCTCGTGCACGACGTCTGCCCGAACGACGCGCTGGACAGCAGGATCGAGACGCTGATCGGCGCACTGCTCCGCGGTGGACCGGACGCACAGACGGCGAGCAAGCGGCTGATCGCCGACGTCGCCGGCCGGCCCGTCGATGCCGCCCTGCGCGAGGACGTGGCCGACCGCCTCGCCACGACACGGGCGGGCGGCGAGGCGCAGGAAGGCCTCGCCGCGTTCTTCGACAAGCGCGAGGCGCGCTGGCGCGAAACTATCTGACCCGCTTTCTCTGGCCGCTGCGTTCTCGCTGCCATGGCCCCCCCCGACGACGCACGACGCCACGGCGCACCGAGCGCTCGAGCTGCGCAAGGGCGCGCTACGGCGAGCCGGCGCGCCCGGCCGCGTACCGCAGGCCGCCCAGCAGATGCGCACGGAAGGCAGGCTCGGCGTAGCTGGCCGGCGTGTGTCCGCCCCCGGTGTACCAGGCGCGACCACCGTCGTGGGCGTGATACCACGCGCTCGGGTGGTCCTCCCCCATGCCCCCGCCCGCGTACGAGCCCTCGTCGAGCCGCAGGAGCACGTTGACCTGCGCGCGCGGGTTGCGGCGATAGTCGTACCACTCGTCGGTGCGCGTCCACGTCTCGCCCAGATGCGTCGTCGAGGGATGGGCGCCGTCCTCGACGATCTGCGTGGCCGGCTGGATCGCCGGATGACGGTCGAACCAGGCGCCGACGAGATCGCCGTACCAGGGCCAGTCGTACTCCGTGTCGCTCGCCGCGTGAATGCCGGCGAAGCCGCCCCCGGCACGGATGTAACCCTCGAACGCCGCCTGCTCGTCGGCATCGAGCACATCGCCCGAGGTCAGGACCCAGACCACCGCGTCGTAGCCGGCGAGCGTATCGGCGGTGAACGCCCCCGCCGAGTCCTCCGCGCGCTCGGTCGAGAATCCGTCGGCGGCGGCGAGCGCCTCCAGCGCCGCGAGTGCGTCGGGAATCGAGGGGTGACGGAACTCGCGGGTCTCGCTGAAGAGCAGGAGCCGCGGCGGCTCCGACGGGTCGGAACCCGCCAGCAACTCCTCGAGGTTGCTCGCCCCGTCGCCGTCGTCGTCCCAGCGATCGGTGTCGAACTGCCCGGCCGTGATGCGACGCGACTCGAACGGCTCGCTCCCCGTTTCGAAGACGTCCTCGACGCTGCCCAGCGTGATGTCCGTGCCGGTGTCCCGCAGCGTCACCAGTACCCGCTGCTCGGCAGACACGGGGACGTCGTTCGACACCGTCCAGAACTGGTCACCGATCGATTCCGGCGCGAGGAGATTCGCGTTCCATTGGACGCCGACATCGAGCGTGAGCGACGGCAAGACCGGCACGTCGATCTCGTAGCTGACCCGGGTCGAACCTCCGGCCACGGGATCGGCCAGGATGCCGGTCGGATCGTCGGGATCCATCGTCACCGGCCGGCCGTCGTCGGTTAGCACGACCTCGTTTCCGCGGTCCGCGGAAGGCGCAGCGTCGCTCGCGGAACCGTTGGTCGAGTCGCTCGATCCGGCGCACGCCGACAGCACCCATAGCCCGATCAGCAAGGCGACCGTCCGCCTTCCCGCGAGCCGAGAGCGCGCGGCAACCGGTTCTTCGTCGCCGCTCGCGGCAGGCGTCGTCATGGGCGCACTCTCGTCCGGGATGGTCGACCGGCACGGTATCAGTGAAACCGCACGACGGCACGCACACGCGCCGGGTTGTCGACGTCGCCCTCCGAAAACGTGAACCCTCTCTGTGCCTGACGTGGGTCCGACAACCGTTGGGCCTCCCGACACGGCGTTCACCGTGCTGCACGCCGGGCCGCCCTGACGAGAGCGCTCGCCGCAGTCGTCGCGCGATCAGCGTTTCCGAGCGGTCGACCAAGGGCCGACGCGACGTGCCCCTCGGTTCGGCGCTACGTGCGCCGCGTCAGGGCCGTCTGTCGCCGCCGATCCGACGCGATCGCGTCGTCCAGCCAGCGCTGCACCGCCGCCCCTCGGGCGAAGTCCGGCTCGATCTTGCCACCCTCGCGGATCGCCCCGATGAACCGCTCCCAGATCGTCGGCACCGCCGGTGTCGGCACGTCCCGCCATGTCGCCGTCGTGGCATCCTCGCCCAGGCAGGCGCGCAGCTGCCACGTCTCGTTCTCGTATCCGGCCTCGACTCCACCGTCGTCCCCGTACACGCGCACGTAGAGGTCGTTGTGGTGGCCAGCCGCGAAGCGCGTGGCGGTGACGGTACCGATCGCACCGTTGTCGAGTTCCAGGTGCATGACGGCGGAGTCGTTCGCGTCGAGCACGTACTCACCGATGCGTCCGCCGGGCATCTTGTCGAAGGTCTTCAGGCGGCAGGACAGGTCGACGGAATCGCCGCCTGCAACGAACGCCGCGAGATCGAGGATGTGGATGCCGACGTCCCCCAGCACACCGGTGCTGCCGTGCGCGGTCGACAATCGCCACAGCCAGGTGGGGTCGGTCTTCCAGTCGCCCCACCGGGGCTGCATCAGCCAGCTCTGCAGGTAGCCGGCCTCGAGGTGCCGCACCGCGCCGATACGCCCGGCGGCCACCATCGCCTGCGCGGTCGCGAACGCGGGGACGGCCCGGTAGCGGAGGTTCACCGCGTTCACGACACCCGCCGTCGCGGCCGCCTCGGCCATGTCCAGCGCCAGGGCCTGGTCGGGCGCCAGCGGCTTCTCGCACAGCACGTGCTTGCCCGCGGCCAACAGGGCGAGCGTCGTCGGGTGATGCACGGCGTCCGGCGTGACGTTGGAGGCGGCATCGAACGCGCCCCAGGCCAGCGCGTCCTCGAGGCTCGCGAACCCTCGCTCGATGTCGTGCGCGACCAGGAAGGCGGCCAGCGTGTCCGGGCGATTGTCGACCGCGGCGACCACCGTCGATCCGCCCATGGCGGTGTACTCGCGGACGTGCTGTGCGGCCCAGTCGCCCGCGCCGAGAATCAGGACCCGAGTCGGCGGCGCGACACTCATCGGAGGCCCTTCTCACCAGGCGCGTGCAGCTTCGGACCGCGCTCCTCGATCGGCTCCGGCGCGCGCTCCACCGGCACGTTCGGCGCGTCGGTCACGGCCGACGGGCGCGGAGCGGGATGGTGCGCCCAGCGCACGGCGTTGGTGATGACGCGCTGCACGTTGGCATCATGGTAGGTCGGGTAGGTCTCGTGGCCGGGGCGGAAGTAGAAGACCTTGCCGCGTCCGCGGCGCCAGGTCAGCCCGGAGCGAAACACCTCGCCGCCCTGGAACCAGCTCGTGAACACGGTCTCGAGCGGCTCGGGCACGCCGAAGGGCTCGCCGTACATCTCCTCGTGCTCGAGCTCGAAGTGCGAGGGCAGACCCGCCGCGATGGGGTGACCGGGACTGGTGACCCAAAGTCGCTCTCGCTCGCCGGCCTCACGCCAGGTCAGGTTGCAGGGTGTGCCCATGAGCCGCTTGAAGGGCTTGGCGAAATGCGAGGAATGCAACAGGATCAGCCCCATGCCGCCCCAGACGGCCTCGACCACCTCCTCCACCACCGCGTCGTCGACGTCACCGTGCGCGGCGTGACCCCACCACAGCAGCACATCGGTCTCGGCCAGGCGAGCCGGCGTGATGCCGTGCCGCGGTTCCTGGAGCGTGGCGGTAGCGGCCTCGATGCCGGGCGCGGCATTCAGGCAGCCCGAGATACAGCCATGGATGCCGTCCGGATAGAGGCCAACGACGACCTCGTTCTCGCGCTCGTGCACGTTCTCGTTCCACACGAGTGCGCGGATCGGCGCGGAGGCGGCGCTGGCGGGCGTGGATACGGACATGAGATGAGCGGCTCGAGGCGAAACCCCGATGATGCCGGTATCTGCGTGCCGGGGTGCGACACGCCGTGACGGGGACCACGGGCTTCCAGCGAGTCGCTATGGCGATGACCCCCAGCGTTGCCTACCACCCCAGGCCGGAACGACCGTCAGGCGGCGCGCTCGAGTTTCTCCAATGGCGCGCCGATCTCGCACCTGGTGAGCCTCTGCTGCTCGAAACGGAGATCGGGACGTCGGAAAGTGGCCTGGAGGGCCCGGGCCTTGCTGATCTTCACGGCGGCGGATGTGGTGTCGGTGAGAATGTCTGTTCGCACCTTCGTTGTACCCGAGCGACACATACGCCACCTCGTTTTCAGCGAGATCGGCGGTCCGGGATAATCGAAACCGATCGTTCCCGGATCGCACTGACGATGAGTTCCTCGAGACCGCCCTGGGCAGCACGTTCGTGCTGCCATGCAAGCGCCAAGTCGTGTTCAGGCGACCGGCGGCATGCAACGCTGGGGGCAACTCCGATACTGCCGGTTTACCTGTTCGGCAACACACCGGTACTTGGCAAGCTAGCGCTTGCCACCGCAATGCGGGACTAGTAGGGTTCCGCCACCAGATCGGCGCGTTTCGGAAAGCTTTTACAGTGCGTCATCTTACCCCCTGCTTCCGCAGTCGAAGCCGGGGTGTCGGCATTCCATCAATTCCTCCACGAGCATCTTTATGTGGGCTGCGATCCGTCGGTCATGGCCACTTTTCGTAGGCATGCTCTTCCTGATGATCGGGAACGGGTTGCTGGCTACCTTGCTGACTTTGCGTGGAAGCGCCCTCGGCTTCAGTGACTCTGCTATTGGCCTGATGCAGTCTGGCTACCCCGTAGGGTCATTGATGGGATGCTTGATTGCACCTTGGTTCATCAAGCAGGTAGGCCACATACGTGTATTTGCGGCCCTCGCGTCCATTGCCAGCGCGGCGGCACTGATACATCTGGTTACCTTCGACCCCTGGAGCTGGGGCGCCATGCGCTTGCTGGCCGGACTGTGTTTTTCAGGCCTGTACATCGTCTCGGAGAGTTGGTTGAACGGCAGCGCGGACAATAAACAACGCGGTAGCCTGCTATCAATCTACTTCATCATCCAGACCGGTGGTATCGCTATCGGGCAATTGCTGCTGAATATTTCCAGCCCGGAAGGCATCCTGTTGTTCATCGTCGTGTCCATACTGATCTCGATCTCTCTGGTTCCCATGCTGGTCTCAGCCAGCGCCACCCCACCTTACGAACCACCAGAAAGAATTTCACTGCCAAGCCTTTTTCGCCTCTCACCCATGGGCTTGACAGGCAGCTTTCTCAATGGCGTTTCGCAATCTGCTCTTTACGTAGCGCTCGCCCTGTACGGCAACGCTATAGAGCTCTCCAGCGGCTCCATCGGGGGTTTGATCGGTTTCATGACTCTGGGGGGAATGTTGCTCCAATTTCCACTGGGCAGACTCTCGGATCGGGTGGACAGACGGTTGGTCATCGTTGGCCTGCCCACACTGTCCATACCTGTTTGTCTTGTTCTTGCCTTGCTTGAAAATCCTGCTGACAATCTCGGGCTGCTCTACTTGTTGGCAGCAGTGCTCGGTGGATTGACACTGCCGGTCTACTCAATCTGTATGGCCCATATGAATGATCAATTGCTACCCTCTCAGGTCGTCGCGGCGAGTGGCACGCTGGCCCTGATCCTTGCCGCGGGCATGACCCTGGGTCCGACACTTGGGGGGTTTGCCATCGGTCATTACGGTGCTGGAGGTATTTTCTATCTACTGTCCATCCTCTCCTTGCTGATCGTCACGACAGCGGTGTTCCGCTTGTGGAGAATGCCCTCGGTTGCCGATCAACGTGGAACCGCGATCGCGGTATCTATCAACCTGACGCCAGAGGCTACAACGCTATTTGCAGAAGCCTCCGGCGACGTTGAGCAGCGCGCAAAGCATTGACAGACTCAGGCAGCTTGATCCGCGTTGTCGGGAACGGCTTGCAATTTGAGTCCGAGTGCCTTCACGACCTTGAGTATCGTGGCAAATTCGGGATTTCCTTCCGCTGAGAGCGATTTATAAAGGCTTTCACGCCCAAGCCCGGTCTCTCTCGCAAGCTCCGTCATTCCCTTCGATCGAGCAATATCTCCAAGCACTCCCGCAATGATCTTGGGGTCGCCATCTTCCAGAGCGACTTCTAGATACGCGGCCATATCTTTTTTTGTATTGATGTAATTGCTCGGATCCCACGGCTTAGTCTGTGTTTTATTCATTGCATTTCTCAGATATTATTCGCTAGATCTTTAGCACGCTCGATATCTTTCGGCTGGCTGCTTTTATCTCCGCCAGCCAGCAGCACCACGACTTCTTCATCCCTACTGATGTAGTAGTCTCGATAGGCCGGGCCGTACGTCAGCCTGAGTTCGGAGACGCCACCACCTACCGCCTTCCCGTCACCAGGGTTGCCCTCCTGCAGGCGCCGGATGCGGATATCAATTCGTGCCTTCCCGTTCTAATTTCTGTAGGCAGGGCTTCGTATAGCTTCCAGAACTTGGGGCTGGCGCGGTGGATCACAGCCCTTTGGATCTGCCACTGTTGTGATCAGAGATAGCCTCTGCTGCTAGATCGTCGAGTTTTCCACTCGCAGCGTCATCTTTCATCTGTTTGTCCCATTCGTCGGCATCGAAGCTCTCGTACCATTCGCGGAACGCGCGCAGCTCTTCGTGTGGGAGCTGCATAATTTTGGATTTTATCTCTTCGGCGCTCGTGCCCAAGCTTCCTCCGGCGATTTTCGTAGTTCACCAGTCTTGTTCTTGGTACTTCGACGATTGCTCGGCCCGTGTTGCCTCGGTCATCGAGACCGCGTAGTGTCGCTACCGTTGAGCAAGACACGGTGTCGATCAACGAGTGTGCGAGTCACCCTGCGACTCCTCTTCAGTACTCACGCTGCGCGCAAGACGAAGATAGCATGCAACCTACCCGCTCGCTTTTCTAGAAAGTGAGCTCGGTTTCTAGCACCAGCGCTAACCTGAGCTGGAGGCAGGTTCGGGTTCTGGCGTAGCTAGGTCCCGAGACTGGGCCCAATCGCCAGCCGTTCTGTCACGTTCCCACTGGCGTGCATCGAGCACATCATACATTTCATTTTGAGTCAGCCATATATCGTCTGCATTTTGCCTAATCCAATCATCGACAAGTATGTCCTCAATCGTCTCAGGCTTTCTAACGCGAACCTGCTTTCCATTCAGGAATACCCACTCATATCTTTTCTGTCGCTCCGCCTTTGCTCTATTGCGAGCCGCAGCCATTTTGTTCTTCATTTGTCGCAGCCATGCATTGGATATACAGTTGATTGGCAGATATTGTCACAGCGAGCAACCATAAGCACGCGCAGCCTTCGAATTCCAATGTTAACCTCAACCCGTACTCGTCGTTTTTATTTTTCTACATTGCCAATGGCTTTATCGAATAGAGCTTTGCTTTCTTGGCTGCGGCTCTTAAATCTCCAGCCTTGAGCTGCCTCCGTACCTGATCGATACGATCAAGTTCAGATGGATGGGCATGCGGACCCCAAGCATCTGGCTCGACCGTCATTTCAATCTCTATTTCAGCCATCACATCGCCAACATAGATTCGTTTAGTTTTTACAAATTTATCTGTCATTTTCTTACCTTAAAGGCATCGTCCCATTTTCCTGGGTCCGGTAGATAAGCGGTTATAAGAACTGCAGGTTCGGTGGCACCTTTGGGTATTCCCCATACAGTGTGAAAGGTTCGGCCATCCGTTCCAATCTGCAACAGCAGTATCGCCGGCCCCTTGCCAAACTCCGGATAAAATTCAAGGACCTCAGACTCAGCGATAGTATCAGCTACGTCTGCACGCTCCAATTCATCGTCAATCAGCGCATCCAAGGCATGGTCCGAGATCCTGTATCTGGCGGCGAAGACTAGCCTTACAATTCGACTCTTGAATTCTACTGCACTCATGACTCGATTCTACAGCCCATCCGGCTCCGCAGGAAGCATTCTTACTTCTCGTGAGATCGTGCCATCGTGGCCTAACAACCGCGATGACCTGCACTTGGTCGCTCGCGCGCGTTCTGAGGTACTAACGGTTGTGCGCGAGCCACAAGTGACAGGTCCAGCGTATTGTAAGGTGACGGCTTCTTGAATCTGTTTGAATCTGTGGCTATCCGACTTCTTGCATAGGCCGAGTGCGCGGCGTAGGAAGCGCGCGGCTCTCTGCGTGGAAATGGGAGATCACATCGTTCAAGGTCTCGCACAGCTCGCCGTATAGCGCCACGGGATCTTCGCCATGAATTCCTGTTACGAGGTCGGGGCACTTTCCAGGGCTATCGCTCTATGCAAGCGACTGATCTACAAGGGAAGACTTCTCGCCAGCGTCGACTACGCTCAACTGCTTC
>ENA-ORXT01000523-ORXT01000523.1-marine-metagenome-genome-assembly--contig:-NODE-523-length-60569-cov-40.668964_pt1 | contig 60569 bp, 52 predicted proteins | sample MGYA00237868_ERZ511482 | MGnify/ENA metagenome assembly ERZ511482 | reverse complement strand
TTCGTAAAATTAAAATCTGTAGTACACAAACTGAAAGTCAAAAATCAGAGAACCCAGCAAACACGAGCTATCAGCTCTGGGTAATGCTCAATGTGGATTAATCCATTTTCTATGGTAATATTATAGAGTTCATCTGATCTAAGTGATACGGGATGTTATGACGTAGAGACCTTATCAAATATGAGAAAATAGAATTTCATTATTCCCACAAGAATGAGATTACACTTCCATGTCCATCTTATCTGTAACGACATAATATCTAGGATCATCGATATCACTGGCGATATACTTCTCCCATTTAGGATTAGATCTCATGAGAAGTGTCTTACATTCGGGACTTAGATGGGTGATGGTAATCTCTCTGTCAGAGTCAAGATATTTGTTAGCAATATTCTTAAGTGCTTCTATTCCTGAGTGATCACTGACCTTAGATTCTATGAAGTCTATCTCCACTTTTTTAGGATCATTTTTGATATCGAATTTGCTGTTGAAATTCTGTACAGAACCAAAAAACAATGGCCCCCAGATCTCGTATACTTTAGTCCCGTCATCTTTGATTCTCTTGCGAGAACGGATCATCGTAGCATTCTTCCATGCGAATACTAAGGCAGACATAATCACTCCTGCGATTACAGCGATAGCCAAATCTTGCCATACTGTAATGACTGATACAGCGATCAATACAATAGCATCAGAAATGGGAATCTTATTAAGAACTCGGAAACTACTCCATGCAAATGTCCCGATCACAACCATGAACATGACACCAACTAATGCCGCTATAGGAATCTGCTCGATTAGCGAAGCACCAAAAAGTACAAAGCTTAATAATGTCATGGCAGCCATGATACCTGATAGTCGACCTCTTCCACCAGAATTGACATTTATAATAGATTGTCCGATCATAGCACAGCCTCCCATACCACCGAAGAATCCACTTAGGATATTACCCATACCCTGAGCTATACATTCCTTATTACCACTTCCTCTGGTCTCAGTCAGCTCATCTACTAAGTTAAGTGTCATCAGTGACTCTATAAGACCTACTGCGGCTAATATGAATGCAGTAGATATAATCAAACTCCAATGTGGAGCTACGGTATCTGCCATAGAGAAAATCTGACTTTGGAATGTAGGAGGACCTCCACTCAATCCAGTACCTCCATTATCAGTTATGAATGAACCAACAGTTGCAACATCCAATCCTCCAAATATTGTAATGGAAGCGACGATCACTATCGCTGCTAATGCAGAAGGGATCTTAGTAGTTAGCTTAGGTAAAAAATACATGATGGCCATCGTAAGGGCTACGAGACCGAGCATCATATACAGTTCAGTGCCTTGCATATATTCGCTGACACCATTAGTGGTTGTCTTAAACATTCCAAACTGTGAAAGCAAAATGACAATCGCTAATCCATTAACGAATCCCATCATCACAGGGTGGGGTATTAATCTTACAAATTTTCCCAATCTCATGACACCTCCCAGCATCTGTATAAGTCCTACGATCACCAGTGTGATCAGAAGCCACTGCAGTCCTAAATTAGGAATCGCCTCATCGAGTGCAAGACCTACAGCATTACCTTCCTGTATCATATGCACCATCACCACAGCCATGGCACCTGTAGCTCCAGATATCATCCCTGGACGTCCACCAAAAATAGAAGTGATAATTCCCATAATGAATGCACCATACAATCCGACCATAGGGTCCAGTCCTGCGACAAATGCAAAAGCTACCGCCTCCGGCACTAATGCCAGTGCAACTGTCAATCCTGATAAGATGTCATTCTTAGGATTAGGGCTGATATTTTTGATCCACTGAGTCATATCTTTGGCTATTTATTTCTGAAAGTCTTCATTAGCTGAGGGATTTAATAGTATAAATACAAAGCTTGTTGTACAACTTTCATTCTTATAATCGATGCCCTCATCATGAGGATTTTTCAATAAAGCTGGCAAAGATAGACTTATTAGGCACATGGAGCGAATAGGAGGCTCATTATAGATATCGAACTAATAATACATAGAGTCACATTATAATTTCAATTCTACGTATTTCGATATTTCTTCTGCAAGCCTTGGAAGAAGTTTCTTAAAAACTGGTCTAAGCAAGGACGATATTGCCCCTGGCCTTTCTTACGGAAGAATGCTGATATCTCATGCTTACTAACGGTAATACCAGCAAGATCTATGATGTCGACCACATCTACATCTTTTAGATTGAGAGCAATCTTCATTTTTCTGAGGATAATATTATTATCTAATTGTCTCTCAGGAATGGCTTTAGGGCCATCTTTCGGACCTCTTTTTAGTACTATGAATCCATTGAGAAAACTGGCGATCTCTATATCCTTCATTGGGGTGAAGTCATCATCGTCTTCTCGCTTCATCCATGAGCTTACTTCAGCTCTCGTAACAGTCATATCCCCTTTAGCGAATATATCTATCATCTGACTGTCACTGTATTCGAAAGTATATCTGATCCTTCTTAGTATATCATTATTATTCATAGCTGGTTCTATCGATTATAGTCACAAATATCAGTTTTTGTAAACTGATATGTTATTATTCTTAGAATCAATATTTCAGAATTTTCTGTAGACTGATAATATTGTTACTGTTAGATGTAATGGCGACGAAGTATAATCCAGATGGGATACTCGATATATTTATGATCACATCTTCATTAGCAATTGCCGTGATGGTCTGGTAGATAGTTCCACTTCCATCGAGAACCTGTATGGTGTAGTCTGAGGTGTAACCTTTGATTTGGAAGATGCCATTTGTAGGATTGGGGTATAGATTGATACATTCGGTTTCGAGTAATACATCCACATCAGTTAGTGAGCTTTCGCAACCTAAGTTCTCCATGATGGCTTGGTACTTTGGTGCAGTTATCGTCGTGAGATCTTGACCTACAAGCTCTAACATACCCCAACTTCCATACTGAGCACTTCTCGGACTGACGAAGCTAAAATGCATTAGTAGCATGGCTTCATTAGATGTGTTGACTGTACGTATGGAGTCAAACCATTCGTTATACATATTGTACATCGAGCTATCTCTCTGGATGTCCATGAGTGCATTTTCATAGGTAGGTGTTACCCCAAATGGTGTCGGTGTAAAATGCTGCCCTCCTTCATAAAAAGCGAGAGGCTTCGATAATGAATCAGCAATAGTCTTAATGCCCCTTACACCATCCATGTTCTCTTCCATTCCTAATCTGCTGTGGTACGCAATATCAGCCGTGGTTGCACCTGTTCCTAAGTTATCCAGTATACCTTCAGATACATCGTCAAAAGAAAAGTAGAAAGTAGGAGAGACGGCATCGAATGAAGTCGGAACAAGATTATATAACATTCGCTCACTGACATCTAACCATGATGTCTGCACGGCAGCGACTCTTTTAATTCTATCCAGCTCAGAAGAGAAACTTGTCGTCCACAGATCTAATGCATTTTGAATGTAAGGAACGATACCTTCAGGCCATGAGATATTCTGATCTTCGCAGCCATATTTATTAAGCCATTGCGCTTGTCCAAATATCCAATTCCATATCTCGTTGCTGTATTCTACATATATCTCAAGATCTGGGTCACAGGTATCACGGAAGAGGTCGGCCATATTAGATATGTAATCACTGCTGGCGGTGTGAGGTATGCACACCCATCCATCTGCGTCTAATAGATTCATCAGTTCTATCATGAGCTCATATGGCACTCCCTTGGTGGTGGTATAAGTGTAGTCATCTACCTGGGCTCTATCACTCCAGTCTGAGAGTGTGGGATCAACCCATGTGTAAGGATCCTTCTGCCCCCAAAAGTTAGTATGTCCCCAGTCCATAAATCGGATGGTGCTAAATGGATCTAATTCATCTAGCCACTCTTGATAGAACGGTTGCGTCAGGTATGTATTCTCAGTGCCAGGCATGAGTAGTCTCATATTGCTTACTGGATCATTAATGTCTGATTGTGTCATGGTGATCTGAAGTATTCCATCAGCGGGAATCATATAATCAAATTCGTAGCGATTAGGACCTACAAAAGTTAGATTGCTATAGTCTCCCCAAAAATCGAAATCTCCAGTCCCATCCCATAATAGAGTATATCTGCCAGATGGCCAGCCATCCGTTCCATCCCATACAGTAGCTACCATATGTTGCAAGTTGCTTCCATTTACGCTTTGCGGCATATGAGTAGGGTAGCCGTTAGCTCCGAAGGTAAGCGAGTCTACGTATCCTGTATCCCATTGGTAAGCTGGATCATTGACGCCTTTAGTGTACCATTCTCTGGCGTTTTTCATCACATTGACAAATGGTAATTCTCTGCTATAGTCAGAAACTCCCGCCAGATTAGTTCCTATTCTAATCTTACAACTATCTGGTAATTGCGCAACTGCGGCACTTATGAGAATTAGGTTACAGCATATGAGGGCAGAGAAGATTGTTTTCTTAGTCATAGAGTTAAATGATTACGAGATGTAATTATCGCATTCGCGAATGACTTAATTGGGGCTATTTATACTATAATGAGTTTCTGACTCATTTGTTTTGCAAAGATATGTATTATGATTGATTTTGACTGGGTCCTTCTTTTGATGAATGGATTAATGAATTTGAAATCCTAAGTTCTATGTAAGATGTTACCCTATGTAATTGGAATTATAACAGTCTCCTATGCATTCATTTACAAACAAAAAAAGGCTGCCCAATCGGACAGCCTTGTAATATTTCTATAGATAAGATGTGATTACATCATACCTCCCATACCACCACCTGGAGGCATCATAGGAGCTGGATTATCTTCTTTCTTATCATTGATAACACATTCAGTAGTTAAGATCATACCAGCGATAGATCCTGCATTTTCTATAGCTATTCTTGTCACTTTAGTAGGATCGATTACACCTGCTTTCTTAAGATCTTCGAACTTGTCAGTACGAGCATTATAACCGAAGCTAGCCTTGCCCTTAATGACTTCTTGTAAGATTACAGAACCGTCAACACCTGCATTCTCAGCTATGCCTCTAAGAGGTGCTTCTAATGCTTTTTTGACAATCTTGATACCCATATTCTCGTCCTCATTAAGACCTTCTACTTTGTCTAAGCCTTTCATCGTTCTTACAAGAGCAACTCCACCACCAGTAACGATACCTTCTTCTACAGCAGCTCTCGTCGCATGTAGAGCATCATCTACTCTGTCTTTCTTCTCCTTCATTTCTACCTCTGTCGTAGCACCTACATATAGTACTGCGACACCACCAGATAGCTTAGCTAATCTCTCCTGAAGCTTCTCCTTATCATAATCAGAAGTCGTTTCTTCGATTTGAGACTTAATTTGATTGATTCTACTTGTATGCGATTTTTTAGAACCTGCACCTTTTACAATCGTAGTGTTGTCTTTATCTACAGTAATCTTTTCGCAAGATCCTAATTGATCTAACTCGACAGCGTCTAACTTATATCCTTGTTCTTCGGAGATGACGGTACCACCTGTAAGGATAGCGATGTCTTCTAACATAGCCTTTCTTCTATCACCAAAGCCTGGTGCTTTTACAGCAACAACTTTAAGTCCTCCTCTCAGTCTATTCACTACTAATACACCTAATGCTTGAGAATCTACATCCTCAGCGATGATCAATAATGGTTTGCCAGCTTGAGATGCTTTTTCTAAAATAGGAATGATGTCCTGTACATTAGATATTTTCTTGTCATGGATAAGAATAAGAGGATTCTCATATTCTGTAATCATCGTTTCGCTTTTAGTCACGAAGTATGGAGATAAGTAACCTCTGTCAAACTGCATACCCATCACTTCCTCTACATAAGTCTCTGTTCCTTTAGCTTCCTCTACTGTGATGACACCATCTTTAGACACCCTCTTCATCGCATCAGCGATAAGTGACCCTATCTCATTGTCATTATTAGCAGATATAGAGCCGATCTGCTCTATCTTGCTGAAGTCATTACCTACAACTGTGCTGCTTTTCTTTAGAGAATGAACCACAGATTGTACACCTTTTTCTATACCTCTCTTGAGATCCATAGGGTTAGCGCCTGCTGCGACATATTTCATTCCCGCAGCAACCATAGCTTGTGCTAAGATCGTTGCAGTTGTCGTGCCATCACCAGCTGCGTCATTGGTTCTAGAAGCGACTTCCTTAACCATCTGAGCACCCATGTTTTCTATCGGATCGTCTAATTCTATTTCTTTAGCTACTGTAACACCATCTTTAGTGATGTTAGGAGCACCAAAGCTTTTTTGGATAATTACATTTCTACCCTTAGGTCCCAATGTAACTTTTACTGCATTTGCTAATGCGTCGATGCCCGATTTTAATTTGAAACGTGCATCGGAGTCGAACGTTATTTCTTTAGCCATTTTTTAGTTTGGTTTTAATATTTTTTAAATGAAAATGTTGATTGATATAATTATAGGATGACGAGGATGTCATCTTCTCTCATGATGAGATAATCATTTCCATCATGATTCAGTTCTTGACCAGCATACTTACCATACAATACTGTATCGCCTTTCTTCACAGTCATTTTAACATCATCTTTTCCAGGACCTACTGCTATAATTTTACCTTTTTGTGGTTTTTCTTTGGCAGTATCAGGGATAATAATTCCGCCTGCAGTCTTTGACTCTGCCTTTGCAGGCTTGACAATAACTCTGTCATTTATGGGCTTCATTGATATAAAATTTTTATTTGGATTAAAAAAAATATGATATTGATATAGACACAATGATCACTTACTATGCCAAGAGGAATTTCATGACAGTATTACCGATCGTGACTTGAAAGTAGATAAACTTATGACAGGCATTCACTGCGGAATGTCAAATTGTCAAAGTTAAAATATGAATTGTTATTAATGCGACTATCCTCCTGTACCAGTCAAAGTACCACTTACTCCCCCTGAGTTAGTGACTATGATCGCTGTAATGATAGCGAGTACAAACATAGAAATGGCAAGACCCCACGTTAATTTCTCAATGAAGTCAGTCGATCTAGCAGCACCAAGCATTTGGTTAGCGCCAGCACCACCAAAAGTAGAGTCGATTCCTCCGCCCTTAGGATTCTGTACCAGGACGATAAGTATCAGCAATAAACCGTTAAGCGCTATAAGAATTGTCAATGCTGTTACCATTACTTTTTATTTTTTAATTTCTCTATTTGAGCCGCAAAGAAACTACTTTTTTTGGGATTTTTCAAACTTAGCTCTTCGTAGACCTTAATTGCTTTCTTGTAATGTCCCTTCTTGGTGTATAGCTTCGCTAAGCTTTTAGATGCAATCTTCTTGTTGGCTTTCGTGCTATCGTTAATTTTCTTTTTTAGATCAGACTTTAAGCCATCATTCTTAGAAACAGATTTAGACTTTTTTCTCTTGACTTTCTTAATCTTTCCAACTAGTGCTGCCTTATCGCTGCTTAGGCTATTAAGCCAGATCGTATAATCATCTAATTGGGCAGAAGCTTTCTTTTTAACTCTAGATTTCTTGGTCTTTTTCTTAGCCTTCTTAGCTGATATTACTTTTAGCTCGTTTTCTGACTGATTAGACGTAGCACGAGTTTTAGGCTTATGAGATTTTACTGAATCCGATTGAGCTTTCTTGGTTTTTTTCTTTTTAGCTTTTACTTCGATTTCAGTTTTCTTTTTTTTCTTTTCCAGTTTTACTTCTGATTCTTTCTTTTTCTTAGGTTTGATATTCTTGGAAGATTTGACTTTGTTTTTCTTTTTAGATTTATCTCTATCTAAGCTAATCACATCTACAATGAGTTCCTGATCAGTCTCCTCTTTCAGACCGTCTGCTTCCTTGTACCATTGGTATCTATATAACGAGTCTGCCGATTCTGAAAGAGATAGCTCCTTGGCTAATTTCTGAATAGGTTGGGAATATGGCGCTTTTCTTAATAGATTCCTGAGAGCCTCTACATTCTTAGTCGCTTTTTTCTTCTTTATTATTTTTCCTAAAGACTTCATATGTTTATAATTAACTGAAATACTTAGACTTTAAATCAACTCACTGTTATTAATCAAATAGGTAAAGTATTGTAAATATCTCTATCATTAACATGTTATACTAAAATAAGCTTTTAATAATCTAAATGGATTATAATCGACCTTACCAGTCTGTAAATGCATCATTAAATATCCTCTCTAATATATCTTCTGAGATAGACTCTATCAGTGCATCCCTTAAGTTCTCAAAATTGGCGTTGCCATCAAAATCTTCAAAATCTGAATAACTTTTCTCCCAATTATCTTCCTCATTAAGCGTATTCTCATAAGTGATCTTGATACTGATGGTTAGTCTATTAAGACTGGTTGTGTTATTCTCATCAGGGGCTACATAATTAATATAATAATTAGTAATTCTACCTGAGAAGATGACGTCTGGATTTTCATTATTCTCTGATAATCGTGACTCTTGTCTAATCTTCCTCCTTAGATCCTCTGTCATATTAAGGTTGAGATCTACCGGCGCTTCATTATTAGCAAGGCTAAATGTCTCTACAGAAAATGTCTTTACATCAGGTGGTATACTGATGCCCTTAAATCCAACGTTACAGCTCACCAGCACAGATAGCAGCAAGATTCCGATGATTCTATATGGCAATGTCATACTCCTTAATTTTACGGTATAGTGTCCTCTCAGATATACCTAATTCTTCTGCCGCATCTTTCCTCTTACCTCTATGTTTCTTGAGCGCCTTGTGGATGAGTTCTTTCGTCTTTTCGTCTAACGAAAGATTCTCTTCTACATCTTCTGTGGGACTATAATTCTGACTATCATTTATTATAACTGGTGTGGAGTCATAATCATTGTATGCATCGTCAGAATAGGGGAGGTTTACTTCCTTAGCGTTATATGCAGGACGACTTGGCATGGTATGCTCTGACCTTAGCAGTGATCGAGACTGCTTAGGCATCTTAAGATCATTACTCTGCACCAGCTCATATACCAGTTGCTTGAGATCGGTCAGATCATTCTTCATCTCGAATAAGAACTTGTATAAGATTTCTCTTTCTTCTATATTTTCTTTCTCTGCAGAATATTTAGCTGGAAGGTTACGATTAACTAACTGAGGTGCTAATCTTACTAAGTCGTCTATGTTGATATAGTTATCTTCCGATAGTACAGATAGTTGCTCTACCAGATTCCTTAGTTCTCGAATATTGCCTGGCCATCTATAGTTAGTTAATAATTCCTTAGAAGCCTCATCTAATCTTACGGCCTCACTTTTGTATTTCTCACCGAAGTCATTTGCGAATTTTCTAAAGAGCATGTCTATGTCCTCTCTTCTCTCATGCAATGCAGGCATCCGAATCGGCACAGTATTTAACCTATAGAATAAGTCTTCTCTAAATTTTCCAGCATTGACTTTTTCCATCAGATTCACATTAGTCGCGGCGACTACTCTGACATCTGTCTTCTGTACTTTAGATGATCCTACTTTTATGTATTCACCACTTTCTAGAATTCTAAGTAGATAAGCCTGAGTATCCAGAGGCATCTCACCGATCTCATCTAAGAATATCGTACCCTTGTCCACTGTCTCAAAATATCCCTTACGTTCTGATGTAGCCCCAGTAAATGCACCTTTCTCATGACCGAATAATTCAGAATTAATAGTACCTCCAGGAATGGCGCCTGTATTAATTGCTATAAACTGATTATGTTTTCGACTGCTGTAATCATGGATAATTTTGGACACAGATTCTTTACCGACTCCACTTTCTCCTTGGATAAGAACCGTCAGATCTGTAGAAGCTACCCTGATAGCAGTCGCCAGTGCTCGCTCCAGCAATTCTGATCGACCGACGATACCATATCTTGATTTGACAGCTTGTAGATTCATATAACTATATTACACGATGACTCCTCTTAATGTTCCAGATGTCACAGACTCTATTCTCACATTGACATAATCACCAGGCTTAGAGGTTTCATTTTTGGGGAAGACGACCATTTTAAATTGTGTATTACGACCCTTATATTCTTCTTCTGATTTCTTAGAGTTGCCTTCTATGAGGACTTCGAATATTTGTCCTATATCTTTTTTATTAGATTCATAAGATATTTGATTTTGTACTCTGATGACTTCTGATAACCTTCTCTTTTTCACTTCTAGAGAGATATCATCCTCATATTTCCTTGCAGCTAATGTGCCAGGTCTCTCAGAATAATAGAACATATATGACATTGTGTACTTTGCATAATGGATCATGCTGATCGTGTCCTCATGCTCTGCTTCTGTCTCAGAGCAGAATCCAGTTATCATATCAGAAGAGATGGCACAATCTGGAATGACTTCATATATCCGATCTACTTTCTGAGTATACCATTCTCTATCATAAGTTCTATTCATCAGCTTCAGTACTCTGCTGTTTCCTGACTGTATCGGTAAGTGTATATACTTGCAGATATTGTGATGGTCTCTTATCGCGTATAGGACCTCATCTGTAATGTCTTTAGGATGAGAGGTAGAGAATCTGACTCTCATGTTGGGATCTACCTGAGCGACCATAACTAATAATTGCGCAAAGCTGACCGTCTCTTCCGTTTCCGGATGTGTCCAATTGTATGAATCTACATTTTGGCCCAGTAATGTGACTTCTTTATACCCTCTATCGGATAAGTCTTTTGCTTCTGCTATGATAGACATCGTATCTCTACTTCTCTCTCTTCCTCTTGTAAATGGTACCACGCAAAAGGAGCACATATTATCACATCCTCTCATGATGGATATGTAAGCGGATATACCATTAGTACCTAAGCGTAGAGGTGATAATTCTGCATAAGTTTCTTCTCTGGATAACAATACATTGACACCCTTATCTCCATCTTCAGCTCTACGGATTAGATTAGGTAGATCTCGATATGCATCAGGACCTAAGACGATATCTACGAGCTTCTCTTCTTCAAGAAACTTACTTTTCAGTCTCTCTGCCATGCATCCAAGCACCCCGATGAGCGTTCCAGGTCTCTTTTTCTTTATATTGTTAAAGTTGGCTAACCGATGCCTAACAGTTGTTTCTGCTTTTTCCCTTATAGAGCAGGTGTTAATAAGAATGAGGTCAGCTTCTTGCCAGGTTCTGGTAGATGTATAGCCTTCTTCTGCAAGAATGGATGCGACAATCTCAGAATCACTAAAATTCATAGCGCAACCATAACTTTCTATATAGAACTGCTTGCCAGTATCAGATGATGATTTCTGGTCATCAAAGGCTTGACCCTGCAATTTTGGGTCTATCTCTTGAGTTAATTGATCTATGGTAGGGTTATCGTCGTACATATCTTCATTATGGAATAACCACAAAGTTACAATAATTGAAGGTAAGTTATGACAATATGTCAGTATAGCTTTGTATATTTTAAATGTTTATATGGATTGAATTTGAGCTATTAGATACTTGCTTCTAGACCTATTGGATATGCTATTTAACTAAAGTTTAAGACGCTTAGAATCATTAGATTGTTAACTATACCATACATATGACGTCTTATTGATAAATGAAATTAACTTTGCTAACTATAATACAATTACTATGAAGATTTTTTCAATCATACTTATCAGCATATTCAGTTGCCTAAGCCTACATTCACAGTCTATAGACGAGGAACTTGGATTTATATACGTAAAGGCAGATTACTTACTCGAGACAGATAGGTACGAGGACGCCATCAAGGAATTCACTAAGATCATTGCTAAAGACCCTAAGTATAAGGACGTTTTATATAAAAGAGCTAAAGCCAAGTATGCTATAGCGGCATTTAAGGGCACTAAGAAAGATCTGCTACAAGCGTTCGAGTTAGTGGGAATAACCCCTGAGAGTTTAGAGTTATTCGGTAAGGCTCAGAAAAATCTGGATGAGCATGATGCGTCAGAAACCACTCTGAAGACATCATCTATGATATCGACAGGTGGAAGGACAAGTACAAGTACGACGAGCAACAAAAGAAAAGATAATGATACAAGCACTGAACAAGATGACGAAGACAAGGGGGCATTGGGATCATTAGAAGACCAACTGTCAAGTATCTTAGAAGACTTGTTACCAGACAGAAAAACTGATGAAGAAGGGACAACGACTGATACTGGTGAGGAAGGAGGCACTACAACGAATGGATCTGATTCTAACGACAGCGATACTGATACTGAGGTAGAAGTGAAGAAAGAACCAGAAGTAGATAATAGTGTCAATGAAATATTAATAGATGAAGACCTGACGCTTGAGATCAAAGATGGATTAGGGGGTAGAAAGATATTGCAGCAGCCTAATATCCTCATCTTGTCTGATAAGTCTGGAGAAGTATCTGTAGATGTATGTGTCAATGCTAACGGAAAGGTGGCATCTGCAGAGTATAATAAGGGAAATTCTTCCATCTCTACACAGAGCTTAGTATCTCTCGCTGTTCGTAAGTCAAAAGAGTTTTGGTTTAAGAAAGCGGATGCTGAGGAAACATGTGGAACGATCGTATTTAAGATTACTGGTGGATCATAAGTAAGTACTTACAGATCTTACTGGAGGTTTTTAATTTTTTTGTGCTGATTAATTGATAAAAATTCTGAACTTGATGAAAATCGTATTTAAAAACTTACTGATTTTAGTTGTTATAGGCTTGTCGAGTTATTCCGCAATTGGACAATTCGGTTTTGGGCTTACCGTATCACATGATCTATATAATAGATACGCTAATCCCAGTGATGGCATAGCTCATAATGCTAATGGTAGTGCTTTACTTAATCTAGGCTTAGGCCCTAAGGTGTGGGTAGGAGGAGAGAAAGCTTCACTATCTGTAGAAGGTCAGGCTGTCTGGGGAATATTCGGAGCTTCTCTTCCAAATTATAAGGGCTTAGGTAACATTGCATTTCCAGTCTTGGCAAAGCTTAACTTTGCAGGCTTATCGTCTCTTAATAAAGAAGGTAGATTTGGACTGAGCATTGGTGGCGGAATCCAATGGAGCAAGACGGAGCTGTATTATCTAAAGAATAGCTTCGAGGATAGTGGAGTGAATAGAGGATTTTTTAGGACTTATGTCATACAAGCTGGATATGGTTTTGGCTTAGCCGGTTTTGGAGGACAGTTGTTCGTGAGGTATGGTTATAATCCAGATCTCGACGGCGCTAATACGATTAATATTGGGCTACAGTACGATTTTAACTTCAGTAGACTCAGTAGAATCGATGATCCAGCATCTGCCTTGTAAATGAATGTCTTAGGTAGAATACACTGTATTGGTCATACTCAATAATATATCTGCTGCATCATATACCACCTTCGGTACGGATGTGAATATCGATACCTTAATATCTATAGAAGACTCTGAAGATTATTACTATTTAGAAGACCTTGCAACTGCTGATTATAAGGTAATAGGTGGTGGTAGTAATATCCTCTGTACACAAGATATTTCAGATCCACTTCTTATCATTAATACTGTAGGTAAAGAAATTGTAAAAGAAGGGGAAGATTATCTCTTAGTCAAATTCGCAGCTGGAGAATCATGGCACGATGCAGTCATGTGGGCAGTAGAGAATAATTATGGAGGCATAGAGAATCTTTCTCTCATTCCAGGTAAGTGTGGTGCAGCCCCGATACAAAATATAGGCGCCTATGGTGTAGAGATAAAAAATGTCCTACACACAGTCAAAGCCTACGATAGAAAAAATGGTGTGATCAAGTCCTTCCATAATCAAGAATGCCACTTCGGATACAGATCGAGCAATTTTAAGAATACCTGGAAAGATCAGTATATCATCACTGACATTATCCTGAGATTATCGAGGCCGAATCATCACATCAAGAATACATCCTACGGAGCCATAACTAAAGAATTAGAAAAGCAAAATATTACTCAGCCGACGATACAAGATGTCAGTGACGCTGTCATACGTATTAGGCAGTCTAAGTTACCAGATCCAGCCAAGATCGGTAATGCAGGAAGCTTCTTTAAGAATCCGATTGTGGATATCGATACTTATGATAGACTTTCTGCAGATTATCCAGATATGCCTCATTATCCCGCTGGGTCAAATGTAAAGTTAGCTGCAGGCTGGCTGATAGATCAGTGTGGATGGAAAGGTAAGCGTGTAGGCAATACAGGCACTTATACAAATCAGGCCTTAGTACTTGTTAATCATGGAAATGCTACCGGTCACGAGGTCATGGAAGTCGCTCATGATATTATATCTGATGTCAATAAGAAATTTGGAATTGAAATAGAACCAGAGGTTAATGTCTGGTAGGTAACTCAACTATTATTGTTAGGCACTAATATGTCGGTAGGGAAGTATCTATTTCTTTAGCCCATGCAAGAATTCCCCCTTTAAGGTTATACAAATTCTCGTATCCTCCATGTGCAGCCTGTATCGCTAATATGGCTTGACCACTTCTTGCTCCTGATCTACAATGTATGATAACCTTCTTGTCCGTAGATACCTTGTCTGCACTTTCCAGAAATTCTCCCACAGGAATCAGTTCTGCATCTATATTGACAAATTCATATTCGTTCTTTTCTCTCACGTCTATAAGTTGGAAGTCTTCTTTGTTATCCATCATAGACTTCAGCTCTTGTACAGTTACTTCTTTCATGTTATCATGTTGTAGTGCAAATGTATGTGAAATTATCTGTTTATATCATCATGCTTTTATAATTTATTTTGATATCTAATTTCCTTGTTAACACTATGGTATGTTACTATTTTTGTCAAGTAGATGTGTTAGTTACAAGCTGGTGTCTGCCTGTACATCTATCGTAACAATTGTTTACTATTTATTGCCTTAAAGATGGTGTAAATTATATGGCGCAAATTGTATCATACAATATGCGCCATATAATATATACCTTTAAGTTATTCAGTAATTACCCATTATACGCTTGTATTCCATTAGAAAAATTAATATTTTTAGTGTTACATAATGTATGATACAATTTGTATCATATATTATGTAACATATGATTTCCTCCATTTATAAAATAATAATTATGCCTCCTGTTAACCCATTTCCGATAGTCACTTATAGTGGTCCTGACAATTTCTGTGATAGGAAGCAAGAAACAAGTGATATACTATCAGCTATTAAGAATGGGAGAAGTCTTACAATGTACTCTATTAGGAGAATGGGTAAGACAGGTCTAATTATGCATGTATTGCAGAAGTTATCACGCCAAAGAAAGACTCAGGTGGCCTACGTAGATATATTTGATACTATAGATGATAAGCAATTGGTTAATAAGCTATGCTCAGCAATTTTATTTGCCATAGAAAAGAAAGAGAATAAAGTCCTTAAGACCGTAACTCGCTTTTTTGGTAAGTATCGTCCTAAGTTGAGTTTTGACTCATTGACAGGTAATCCGATGATAGAGTTAGATATCGTCAGTGATCAGGAAGTTAAATTGACTCTGGATACGCTAATGAAAATCATAGAAGAGCAGAAAGGAATATTTGTCATAGCGATAGATGAGTTCCAGCAAATTAATTACTATCCTAAGAGTAAGATAGCAGCAACGATAAGGTCATATATACAGACAGTAGAGAATCTGAGATTTATATTTTCCGGAAGTGAGAAGAACTTATTAGTAGATATGTTCTCTTCTCCGAAGCAGGCATTATTCAGAACAACCCAGCTTATGCCATTAGGGAGCATTGCATACGATGCTTATGCAGAATATATCTCTACCCATTTCAGAAAAGGAATGAAGAAAATACCAGAGACCGTCATAGATGATATTCTGGTATGGACGGATCGTCATACTTACTATACCCAGTATCTATGTCATAGGTTGTACGAAAGAACTAAGAAGCGGATAACCCAAGAAATGCTGGATGACATAAAATATCAAATACTCAAAGAAAACGAAGGTGTATTTTATAATTATAGACGACTACTGACACATCAGCAATGGCAGCTACTACTTGGGATAGGAAAGGACGGCGCAGTAGATGAGCCTACATCTAAGACATTTATAGAACGGCACTCATTAGGGTCTCATAGTACTGTCAGAAGATCGTTGCAGTCATTAGAGGAAAAGCAACTGATATATGCTGACTTTCTGCCCGATAATAAGAAGCCCACATATAAGGTCTATGACCTTTTTCTATGGAGATGGATAGAAGCATTATAATTCACAGCTGATATAAGTAGAATTCCATAATAAGTTTCTTACTTTGCTTCCAGTCTATAAATAGCTGTAAACAAATGACTAAAGCAATAAAAGAAACAAATTTTAATTTTCCTGGACAGACAGGAATCTACAATGGAAAGGTAAGAGATGTGCATTTTGTAAATGATAAGGTTGTTATTATTTCCAGTGATCGAATATCTGCATTTGATCATATATTACCACGAGCTATTCCATATAAAGGTCAAATCCTAAATGGTATTGCAACACATTTTCTTAATGCCTCATCTGATATTGTACCTAATTGGTTAGAGGCCTCACCCCATGCCAATGTATGTATAGGAAAGAAAGCCAAACCGATTATGTTAGAGATGGTCATAAGAGGCTATGTGGCAGGTCATGCATGGAGAGAATATAGCGCAGGTAAGCGAAGCTTGTGTGGAGTAGAGATGCTAGAGGGCTTACAGGAGGCAGACAAATTTCCAAAGCCCATAATTACGCCAGCCACAAAAGCGGAAGAGGGACATGATGAGGACATATCAGAATCGGATATATTAGCTCAAGGAATTGTGACAGAGGCACAATGGAATAAATTAAAGGCATATACAACAGCCTTATTCGATTTAGGAACTCGGATGGCTGATAAGCAAGGACTGATACTAGTAGATACTAAGTATGAGTTCGGAATATATGATGGAGAGATCATATTGATAGACGAGATACATACTCCTGATAGTTCTCGATACTATATCAAAGAGGGATATGAACAAAGGCAAGAATCTGGAGAAAAGCAGAGACAGTTGTCTAAGGAATTTGTAAGAGAATGGCTCATGGAGAATGGATTCCAAGGTAAGGATGGGCAGCAGATGCCGCATATGCCTGACAAGTTTGTAGAAGTAGTCAGCGATCGATACATCGAGTTATATGAGAAGATAACAGGTAAGACATTTCAGAAAGGAAATTATAATAATATAAATGCCGATATAGAATCGGCAGTGGTAAAGTATCTAAGTGAGTCATAGACTATTTATAAAAGTTGCTGTAGCTATATGCTTGTCAATAGGAATTATAGCTTCGATAGCATGTAATAATAAGCATAATAATAGGCATATGGAGACTAAGAATGTATTAGGGACAAAACTTAAAATGTGCTGTTCTGACCCTGTGACAGGGTACTATCGTGATGGACATTGTAATACTGGACCGACTGATTATGGAACTCATATTGTGTGTGCACGGGTGACACAGAAGTTTTTAGAATACAGTAAGAAACAAGGCAATGACTTAATTACGCCATTGCCAGCCTATAACTTTCCTGGATTGAAGGCTGGAGATAAGTGGTGCCTCTGTATCTCCAGATGGGTAGAAGCCTATAAGGCGGGAGTGGCACCGCCTATAGATATGGAAGCCACACACGAAAATGCTTTAGATCATGTTTCCATAGATGTATTGAGACTCAATGATATAAACGCTCAGAATTGAGATAGAAAATATTTCCTCTATTGAAGGAACGTATTTCATTGTTAGGTCGTTAAGAATAACCGATGCGATTATATCCAATTTGTAGTATATTATGAAGTGTTATGTTTATTATTGTTTTCAGATACTTTTGATAAGTATTTTGGTCTTGTGAGAAACCAACAAGAAAAGAAAGCGATGAAGTTAGAGAAAAAGTTAAAGAATTTAAAATCTAAAGTTCGATTGAAAAAGTTCATCGAAAAATATAGTTTTTAGAAAAGAATATTGGAGATATTAAGAAAGGGCCCGATGAATTTTCTTTTGAGAAAATTATCGTTGCCCCCACAAAAATCTTCGATTTTTTGTCACAGGATTTAGAAAGAATATTGGGGATATAAAGAAAGGGCACGATGAATTTTTTTTTGAGAAAATTATCGTTGCCCCCGACAAAAATCTCCGATTTTTCGTCGGGGCCGATTTGGTATTGACAGGAAAGAATTCTGGATTGTAAGCATGTCGGAGCAGTGATCAATTACTCCGTTCAAATAGTGATCAAAACAACAATTGGCGATAACAGATTCGCATTAGCTGCCTAATTTAGAATTAGCATAGCTTTTTGCTCTTAATAGGAGGACGTCTGATAGACCTATATATAGAGTATAATGACCGCTACGCTTAGCGCTGGCACTCGGAATAGGAAAGCAAAAGCTTCGATTGCTTTCCGAAATTAAGAAGATAAGCTGACGGTTGGTTGCTTGTACACCTGCCTGACGTCGAAAATCTAAGAACAAGCTAAGCATGTAGAAAGCCTTTTAGTGCTTTGTCTGGACCAGAGTTCAAGTCTCTGCGGCTCCACCACACAACCAAATGATTTGGTTGCAAAAAAAAGACCTGATGTATTCAAGCTTGCTTGTCATTACATTGGGTCTTTTTTTTAATTTGGACAAGTCACAATTAAGCTAACCAGTTCGCCAGCGGCATCTATAGTCAATCGATAGCACTGACCATTAACATCCTTTAAGACCAGGCCATTCGAATTATCAATAAATACATCACCATTTTCCACTTCTGCACCTATTGTAACAGTTGGAGGCAATGGATTACATTCTGAAATAACGTTAGCAACGTCCAGGTTTTCAGTTATCGCAGTAGCTCCTACACCCAGCGAAGCACTACTCTGAACTGGAGAAGATGGAGGCTCCCTAATCTCTAATTCTGCACCAGATTCTGCACACACAAGATGAATGACATAGCTTTCCCCAAGTATGACATTATTAGAGCCATTGTTACCAGAAGCATTAAATCTTTGTTCTATAGCAGGACATATTTGAGTCTCAGAAGAGTTGTCAGTCATGATACAGGATTCGTTGATCGTAATCGAATGTATGTTGCTAGGGCTACAATCGATTCTGAAAAAGGAAGTGCATGAATTAAATTCAAGAGAATTTTGCGATGAAGTTGTTCCAGAATTTGCATCAACAAATGTCGGTGTATATACCAGAGCGTAACATCCTGTCTGAGTAGGATAATTGATCATCGGATCTGCACATGTTCCCAAACTTAAGTTACTTGGTAGAGTGTCTAATCTTACCCATTTCAAATTGTTATTGACTCAATAACGTACTCGAACAAATAAATAGATATAATAGAATGATTAGGCTTCTTGAGGTATTCATATGGAGTTTGTTTTTTGACAAGGATCTTTTAATTTTAAGTTTTGAATTTATTCCAGTCGTACGTTTATAAATTGTAAATATTACTAAACATATTTACATAGAATTCACCCATAAGGGTGAATTCTGTATGATTTTGTCTTTCCTTAGCAATTAATGATATCGTATATTTTTGGTGAATAGTTTTTAGACTGTTGCCATATTTGTTAGCTATATGTATAATTTACAGGCAACTAAAGTCTGCTTATTAGCATATTAGGAATAATAGCAAAGCCATCGGGATAAATCGAAAATAAATACAACAGATGTTATGCTCAACTTTGATATATCAAATCAAACGAAAAATTATGTACTCATGAGAATCAACATCATCACAGGATTTATTCTTCTTATCCTTTCCAGTAATATATATTCTCAGAGCATAGGAATACAATTTATCAATGATGCAGATGCTTTCTTCCAAAGCTATGTAGATAATGGCAAGATTGATTACCATGCCCTGAAGACGGAACCATCTTTAGAATCACTAGTCTCTGATATCAGGACTGCTGAGCTCGATGGAGTGAGTCAGGAGATGGAACAAGCTTTCTATATTAATGCTTATAATATTCTTGTTATCCATAAGGTGGTTAAAGCGTTTCCAATAGGCTCGGTGCAGAATGTCGGAGGTTTTTTTGACAGAAAGAATGTCGTAGTATCTGGAAAGAAGGTTAGTCTCAATCAAATAGAAAAAGATTTTCTCATTAAGAAATTCAAAGATGCTCGTTACCATTTTGTATTAGTTTGTGGTGCTGTGGGTTGTCCACCGATTTCTAATTTTGCCTATCACCCAGATAAGTTACATGAGCAATTAGACACCCAAACTAAGAAAGCACTTAATGATTCAGGTTTTTTAAATTCGGATGGAAAGACAGTATATCTCTCTAAGATCTTTTATTGGTACAGGAGTGATTTTGGTGGAGATAAGAAATCGATTATCAGATACATTAATAAGTATAGAGATGAAGATCTTTCAGATGATAGTAGATTAAAATACACAGATTATGATTGGTCATTAAATGATACAGCAAACAATAATGGTCTAAGTACGGGAGGTGTAGCAAGCAATAATGAATTGCGTTATGTGGTATCTTCGACAATCACAAAGGGCACATTCGAAATAAAGATATTCAATAACTTATATTCCCAGAAGACAGGTTCTCCAGGAGACCTTCGAGATAGATCTACGTTCTTTACGACATTACTGAGTGCATTGTATGGCTTGTCTAATAGACTTAATGTCGGAATTAATACAAGATATAGAAAGGTTAGAAACGATAATCTTCCTTCCTCTGCATTCAGTGTCTTAGGTGGTGGAGAATCGGCGAATAGTGCCAGAAGTGGCTTGACAGCATTTGGCCCTCAGATAAGATACGCTCCTGTACCTAAATGGCAGAACTTTTCTATTCAGAGTTCTTTTGTATTTCCGATCGGTAATGACCTAGCAGGTAGTTCTATATCGCCTTATATAGACTGGACAGGGCCCACTTGGAATACTCAGTTCTTTAATGATATTAGTATTGGAAACTTTTTTTCATTATTCACGGAAATAGATGTGCTTCTTGAAGATATAGGCAGCACCGCAAGTGGTCACATTAATAGACTTTCTACGCCAGTGACGCTGATTTTTAGTTATAACCCTATTGCTAATATGACCTTATATACACTGGGTGGTTATTCTCCATATTGGCAGAGTGATTTTGATTATTTCACGCAATTAGGTTTTGGATTTAAGTATCAGTTTACACCTAAGTTTGAGTTAGAGCTGCTGTATACTGACTTTTCTAATCAGTTTCTTAATGATACTGGCGGACAAGCTAGCACATATAATATAGGTTTACGATTTAATATATAAGAGGATAGGCTATCTTTGAAGGCATCAGACAGTTAAGCATAGATGTGCATTAGAAACTTGTTTTTTCTGTTATTAATTTTCCTACTTTTTGTCAATGGACAGGAGGTAGATGAATCTATTATATCTAAGATAGTATTAGAAGGACTATAAAGACTAATGAGTACTTTGTAAATTTATACTATGATGAGTCGTCAGCTATTTCACATTATTGTTATTATTGTATTACTTGGTACAGTAAGTACAATTGCGCCTGCTCAGAAATCCACTCTAAAGAATCAAAGAATAAATGGGGTCAATTACTTAGGCCCTATGTATCAAGTAAGTGAAATACATTCTATATCTGCGAAAGAGACCATTCACTCTAATTGGGTATCTGTGGTGCCAGTTAGATTAATCGGTAGAAATGATTTTAAATTAACTTATGATGCCCAGAGGTTGCGATGGTCAGAAGGTCATGATGGTATACTGGAATCTATAAGAGCAGCAAAAGCAGAAGGTTACAAAGTGATGCTTAAGCCTCATGCCATATTAGAAAAGAAACCAAATTATAGTGCTGGCCAAAGAGATAAAGCCGGTGATGCGATATGGCGTGGAGATCTGTCACCTATAGAAGAATCTGATTGGATAATCTTAGAAAATAACTATAGAGATTATATCATTGAATTAAGTCATGTAGCTGAAATACATCAGATAGAATTATTCTGTATTGGAACAGAGCTCAGAGAATTTATAATTAATCGAGAGGAGTTCTGGAAGCAGTTAATCACAGAAGTGAGATCTATCTACAGTGGCGATATTACTTACTCGGCTAATTGGGATGAGTATGATAAGGTACGCTTGTGGTCCTATTTTGACTACATCGGAATCGATGCTTATTTTCCAGTGAGTGATGAGGCGATTCCTACAGAAAAGAATGCGATGAAGTCATGGCGTAAGATCAAAAAAGAGATTAAAAGAATAAGCCAATTCGAGAATCGCCAGGTTATATTTACAGAATATGGGTATAGAAATGTGCCGTATGCAGGTAGTCGTCCATGGATTCATCCACAGCAACAAGATGTCAGTAATCACATTGCTCAGAATAATCTGTACACTGCTTTTTATAGATCATTTTGGAATGAGAATTGGGTAGCAGGAGGATTTCTGTGGATTTGGGATTATCATTCTTCTGATGCCCACACGACAGGTTTTAGCGTCAATAATAAGCCAGTCATAGATGTCATACGTCACTGGTATGGGTATCCTAATGACGATAACGAAATTGATTAAAGGTCAATTCGTTAAGCTTATAGATTTTGGATTTAATTCAATTAATATCGGAGATTACATTTCAATAAAAAAGACCCAACCACATAAGCAGCTGATTCTAATATATTTATAATTCTTTACAGGATAAATGCTATATAAGCATTAGCATAATAATTCTTAATCCTTATTCTTACGTCTCTTACTTGTCTTAGATGAGCCACTGCCACCTTTCCCATATTTCTTGCGTCCACTACCGCCACCACTGTCTGAGCGTCTTCTGCCGTCTCCTCTTCCACCACGGTCTCTGCCCCGACCACGACCACCGCCGCCACTTCTTCCACGGCCACCGCCGCTTCGGCCACCACGATCTCTACCTCTTCCACGACTACCACCGCCTTTGCTATCATCATTGAGATCTTTGGAGCTGCCTACTTTCATAGACTTAAGTTCCTTCGCGAGGATCGCTTCTATGAGTTCGTCCTTAGTCATCTCATCGAGTAAGATTTGTGCTTGTTCTACTAAGGTTTCATCCATGTGCTTAGACTTAGATGAGCTTGATTCCTTGAGCTTCTCACACCATCTTTTTACACGGATGGATGCGATTTCGCTGTTATCTGGAATTTGTATTTTCTTAATCGATATATCGAGTTGCCTTTCCAGTCTTGTGATCTTGTAATCTTCTCCACCATTTATAAATACAATAGAAACTCCTTTCTTACCCGCCCTTGCAGTACGACCACTTCTATGTGTATAATACGAATCATCATCAGGTAGCGTATGATGGAATACATGTGTCAGATCATTCACGTCGATACCTCTGGCAGCGACATCTGTTGCGATCAGTAATTCCAGATCATGCTTTTTGAATCTCTTCATCACTCTGTCTCTCTGCGCTTGAGAAAGATCACCATGTATTGCATCTGCTTTGTATCCTCTGAATAATAACTCCTCCGCAACAGCTTGGGTTTCTCTCTTAGTCCTACAGAATATGACAGCTCTCATCTCATCGTATAAGTCTATGAATCGAGTGAGTGCTTCCAGTTTATCTTTATTTCTTACAGAAGTATAGATATGCTTGATATTTTTATTGACTTCATTCTTTGTGTTGACACGGATATCTATTGGGTCATCCATGTAAGTCTTCACGATCTTCTTGATATGACTCGGCATGGTAGCTGAGAATAACCATGTCTGCTTCTCTTCTGGTGTGTAACTGAGAATCTTATCCAGCTCATCCTTAAATCCCATATTGAGCATCTCATCTGCCTCATCTAAGACTAAGAACTTAAGCTCGTCGAGATAGATGGATTTTCTTTTGATAAGATCTATCAATCTTCCTGGAGTAGCTATAATGATGTGTTGTGGCTTGCGGAGTGCTCTGATCTGATCCATTATAGAAGCACCACCATATACGGCGAGGACATTTATCTTAGGTAGGTACTTACTGAATATTGCCAGTTGCTCTGCTATCTGCTTACCCAATTCTCTGGTAGGTGCTAAGATTAGCCCTTGGGTATTCTTGTCTTTAGGGTCTATACGCTCGATAAGTGGTAGGCCAAATGCCGCCGTCTTACCAGTTCCTGTCTGTGCCAGTCCGATAAGATCTCTGTCTTCCCCCAAAAGTCTTGGTATTGCCTGTTCCTGTATCTCTGTAGGTTTTTCGAATCCCAGTTCATCTAATATTTTTAGAACCTCCTTGGATAAGCCTAATTTCTTGAATTTTCCCAATTGAATAGTATTAAAATGTATAAAAAGTGGTGCAAATGTAGTCTTATTATAATCAACATGACTGATTGCTTATCTAATCGTGGATGGAATGATACTTAAGAGGCTATATCATTGGTCCTTAATAACTTAAGTACCTTATCGAATGCTGTGCTATGTGCACCTTCTATCACAATATCCTGACCATCCATATCTGTAAATTCTAAGTAAGCAGCATGTAACATCATAGTTGTCATGTCATAGGTTTCTTTCCATAATCGATTCTGCTTATTACAGCCATGTGGCCGATCGCCTATGATAGGATGGAATATATGTGCCATGTGCTTACGCAACTGGTGGAATCTCCCAGTCTGTGGTTGTAATTCTACATGGCTATATCGAGATGTGTGATGCTTGCCATGTGGTAGACCTATCTCATATTTCTCTATCGTTGTATAATGAGTAGTAGCTTCTTGGATTTTATCTTTCTCACTCTTCAGAGGGTAGTCTATGATGCCATTATCTTCTGTGAAACCTCTGACGATAGCGGTGTACTTCTTAGTCACCTGACGATCATGGAATAGGCCGTGCATATAAGAATTAGCCTCTTTGTCTTTAGCGAATAATAGAACTCCAGAGGTCTTACGATCCAGTCTGTGAGCCAAATATACTCGCTGATCGATCATGTCTCTTACGATCTGTAAGGCAAACTCTGTCGCATCTGGAGCCATCGGAGATCGATGCACGAGTAAGCCATGTGGCTTGTGGACAGCGATTAAGCGTGAGTCTTCATATAATATGGATAATGGCTGGATGTCTGACATTGGGTATCGAGGAACAAATAATAGATATCGATGTATCGTTACTAAATCGAGAACAAATTACAACACAACTATAGATAAGGTATTAAATAAATTTAATAGCTCACTCAAATAGCTATTTTTGCAATATAAAGCTAAGCACATCCACATATGAAAAAATTCCTTGTTGCACCTTCTATTTTGGCAGCAGACTTCGGTAATCTCCAGAGAGATATAGAGATGATTAATGATACAGAAGCAGATTGGCTTCACGTAGATATCATGGATGGTCGATTTGTTCCTAATATATCGTTTGGTCCAGCGATTGCCAAGACTATGAAGTCTCACTGCAAGAAATTTTTTGATGTGCATATGATGATCGAGGAACCTGAGAAGTATATCTCTGCATTCCGTGATGCAGGAGCAGATATGATCACCTTCCACTTAGAGGCAACTAATCATGCCCACAGATGTATCCAGCAAATAAAAGATACAGGAGCTCAAGCAGGAATCGCATTAAATCCACATACTTCCGTAGATCTACTCGACGATGTATTAGAGGACTTAGATATGGTGTGCTTGATGTCGGTTAATCCAGGGTTTGGAGGACAGAAATTTATCTACAGAACCCTGCATAAGATCAGAACGCTAAAAACTAAAATCATAGAACGTAATCTAAAGACGCTGATAGAAATAGACGGTGGAGTAGGATTGCAGAATGCAGAATCTATATTAGAAGCAGGAGCAGATGTGTTAGTGGCAGGAAGTAGTGTATTTAAGTCTGAGAATCCTAAAGAATCAGTCAGTAGATTAAAGGCAATTCAGATCGGTAATTATGATATTTAGCATGTATCAAAGTAGGTCGTTTCTTTTTACAAAGTCTTGCATTATTGTAAGCTTAGTGAGTGTCTCAATGATATGCCATAGTCAGACATCTACTGTCTTCGGGTTAGTCAAAGATATAGATACAGGTGCAGGGATAGAGTTAGTGACCGTTTATGTAGAAGGCACTAATAATGCCGTAGAGACAGATGTCTATGGTGAATACAGGATAGAGGTAGAGTCAGGTAAGAAATTAAAAATAGTATACAGCAGAATCGGCTATACAGATGAGACGGCCAGCTTACCAGAGATGAAAGCAGGAAGTAAGCGAAGTATCAATGTAGGAATGGCGCCTGAGCTATCAGATGTAGATATTGTCATACGATCAGGTCGTATAGAAGATATCGGCATGGTAAAGGAGGAAGTAACAGAGCTTAAGAAGCTGCCTACAGCGAGTGGAAACTTCGAAAGTATCCTACCTCATATTGCCCTCGGAGCATCAGGAGGTACAGGTGGAGAGCTAAGTGCACAGTATAATGTCAGAGGTGGTAATTATGATGAGAACCTCGTATATGTCAATGATTTCGAGATATTTAGACCACAACTGATCCGATCTGGTCAGCAAGAGGGGCTTTCTTTTCCTAATATCGATCTGATCAAAGAAGTATCATTTTCTTCTGGTGGTTTCCAAGCCAAATACGGAGATAAGATGTCTTCCGTCCTGGATATAAGATATAAGAGACCCGATGAATTTAGGGCTTCTGCATCTATGAGTTTCCTCGGTGCTACCACACACTTTGAGGGGAGTAAGAAGCTTGGCCCTAATGCTTATAATAAGTTACGATACTTATTCGGAGCTAGGTATAAGACGACGCAATATCTCTTAGGATCGCTCGATGTCACAGGAGAATATACACCTAATTTTGGAGATATACAATCATACCTGACCTACGATATAAGTAAAGATCTACAGGTAGGATTATTAGCTAATTATAATGTGAGTCAGTATAATTTTATTCCAGATCGTAGAGTATCTGCTTCTGGATTGTTTACTCAGGTCTTACAATTAACAACGGTATTCGAAGGACAAGAAGAGGACGAATTCCAGAGTGCACTGGGTGGATTGTCATTGACGTATATACCTGAGCGTGAGAGGAATCCTTTTTTTATAAAATTACTATCCTCATACTATGATAATTATGAGAGTGAGAAATTTGACATTCTCGGATTCTATCGACTGAGTCAGGTAGAAATCGACCTGGAAGGAGAAGGCGGTCTTAATGAAGTCGGCGTACTCGGTACTGGAACGCAACACCTTAATGCAAGAAATAGACTAAAGAGTAATGTCGCTAATGTAGAACTGAGAGGAGGTATAGAATTGCAATCAGAATCAGACCGTAAGAACAACTTTATACAATGGGGGCTAAAAGTGCAACAAGAAGAAATCGACGATCGGCTTAATGAGTGGGAGAGAATCGACTCAGCTGGATACTCATTACCATTCAGCCAAGAGGCAGTATTGCTAAGTGAGGTTATCAAGTCACAGAATAATATCACATCGACCAGATATCAAGCTTTCTTGCAGAATAGTTACAGCGTGACGATTCCTAATAAGTCAGAATTTAGAATTACAGGAGGTGTAAGAGCGACACATTGGACATACAACTCAGAGACTAATATCAGTCCGAGAATGCAGTTATTCTATCAGCCCTTATCATGGCAGAAGCCGGTGACATTTAAGTTATCTGGAGGGATATATTATCAGCCTCCATTCTACAAAGAACTTAGAAGCCCACAAGGTGTGATCAATCCAGGTATCCAAGCTCAGAAATCCACACATATAGTAGCAGGTCTAATTCATGAATTCAAATGGCGTAAGATCAGTCGTAAGAACTTTAAGTTGATCACCGAATTTTATTACAAAAAATTAGATAATCTAATCTCCTACGAGATCGACAATGTAAGAATCAGATATTCTGGTCAGAATGATGCCACTGGATATGTCTCAGGTCTGGACCTCAGGATCAATGGAGAATTTGTCCCCGGTGCTGAGTCATGGATTAACCTTTCTTTCCTTCGAGCTAAGGAATCCCTGGACGGCGTGGACCACCAGCAGAGATTCTTAGGAGATTCCACTGCAACTGATGTTAAGTGGGTTCCTAGACCTACTGATCGATTTTTTAACCTATCGATGTTCTTTCAAGATTATCTGCCTGGCAATAATGATTTTAAGATGAGTCTCAATCTCAGTTTTGGTTCAGGACTACCGTTTGGAGTAAAAGATAACAACAGGGTCTTCCGTAATACATTCTCATTTAAGAATTATCAGAGAGTAGATATCTCTTTCTTATATGTCATATGGGATGAGGCCAAGCGTAAGCGTAAGCCTTACCATGCATTTAGGTGGACCCAGAATGCTTCCATAGGATTAGAAGTATTTAATCTACTGCAGATCGCTAATGTAGCTTCTAACACTTGGATTAAGACCATAGGAGATCAGCAGTATGCCATACCTAACTTCCTGACCTCCAGGCGAATAAATCTAAGACTAAGGATAGACATCTAAATTAATTTAAAAAAAACCTTATCTGCTTGCAGCGTAATAGGTGTTTGTCTCTTTATATAATTGTAAAAGCAAACAAATCATGCGTCAAATTTCTCTTTATATTCTAATCATTCTCTTATTAACTTCTTGTTATAAGGATTATGACAACTCGGTCACAGAGCAAGAGAGAGAGCTGCCAGAGACTACGATGGAATCAGGACTGACCGGTAGAGTACTCGATACTTCAGGTAACCCATTGACATCCTATTCCTTAGTTATCAATGGGCAGTCATATACACATCAGCAAGAATACTTCTATAATGATGTAGATAATCTTAGAAAGTATGGTCAGATCATTTTTATAGAAAAAGATGGAGAGAAACTAGGTTTTGCTAATGCACTTCTGGTAGAAAATGATATCAACTATGCAGGAATGCAAATTTTTCCGGATAAGCGAGAGACGATTATCTCTGGAGCTACAGAAAGTATAACGATCAGTAATCTAATTAGTCTGGATATCAGTAGAGGTCAACTATTAGATAGTCAAAATACTACACCAACTGGTGACATAGATTTTAGATTGTTATCTGTGACTGATAGAGAGTTACTGACTCAAGTAGGGAATTTCGGATATGATGACAAGGGTGGACTTTTAACATTGGAATCTTCAGAGCTTTTCTATATAGACTTTAGTGATAACAACGGTGACAAACTGTCCATAGCAGAAGGAAATCCGATTACAGCAAGAATCACAAATGATAATTTATCGCTACTCCGATTAGATCCAAGTAAAGGATACTGGGATGAGATATATAATGCGACAAGTCTGGTTGGACCTTCTATATCAGAAAGTGGTTATTACCTCTTGGCTGAGTCCAGTCCTGCTGTCTACAGTCAGGGTACATGTATTAAGCAAGATAGACCCGTGTCTTATATAGATGCTAACTATAATAATGGTCAGAACAATGAATTACACAATATGAAAACAACTTCTAAAGGGCAATGGGCAATTGCGACATCGTCAGATATAGAAGTTAATATGTCTTACATGACACCATGTGGTGATGCTTTGTCAGAATCCACTGTCATAATTTCTGAGGAATCACGAGAAGATTATGTAATCCAATTGCCAAGTGATGTAAAGTTGTTAGACCTAAGTACAGAAGTGATCGATTGTGATGGAGAGCTTAGTATGCTACCCGCATTGAGTGTGGTAGAAGCTAATAATACACAAAATATATATGTGTATAATACCGATGGAATAGAGACATGGTTACCAGTATGTTCGGACGGAGTCGATATTACTGGATATGATATTATAGCTAATAATAGTGGAGCATTACTTGACTGGAATTTAGATATCAATGATGCGATAGGTTACCTAAGTTATTGCGAAGATTTCGAGAATGGATTTAGCTACATTAATATAAGAGATGATCATAATGTATACGATTCGCCTATGCTGACTTCAGATGGAATGTCCACTTTATTAGAAGAGAGCGAAAATCGTTTTAGAGTTAATTTTTTTGGTAATAAAACTGGATCTTATGATAAGAAAGATGTGAAGATGTACTTGCAGGACACACAGTTTGGTGATGGAGGATATAGAATAGCATGTGAATCGACTGAGACAGGATGTGGCTTTACTGATTTTAATGTGACACATTTTAATGTGGATACTGATGGTTGGACCAGAGTGTCATTCTCGGGGAGTATTTGGATGCAGACCCTTGATCCTCCCTTAGCTGGTGATTTTGATGTGACAGGCGTCATAATGCACAGGTAGATAAGCATAGAAGCAAATTGTAAATTAAACTAATAACACAAACCCATTTTTTTTGACTGAAGCTGACATCATAAAAGGATGTATAAAAGGTGATGAGAGAGCATGCCGAGCACTGGTAGAGGTCTACTCTGGTTATATATATACGATCTGTCGCAGGTATATGAGAGATGAGAGTGTTGCTAAGGATTGTATGCAAGAGTCACTCATTCAGATTATAAGAAAGATGGATATGTATGAGGAAAGAGGTAAGCTTAAGTCGTGGATAAGTACAGTAACAGTCAAGAAATGTCTTGATATCATTAGAAAAGAAAAACGTCATATTTCTGCTGACTTAGATTTTGTGGCAGAGCCATACAGAGATGAGACAACGAGCCTAAAGTTAGAGCATGCAGATGTAATGACATTCATGCAGACGCTACCGGATAACTATAGAATCGCTATTAACATGTTTCTGGTAGAGGGATACTCACACAAAGAAATAGGAAAGAGATTAGGTGTGACAGAAAGTAGTTCGAGATCATTAGTCTCCAGAGCGAGAAAGATGATAGTAGAATCATTCCAATCAGAAAATAACAGGGTGGAAAATATAGGAGTCCAAAAAAAAATAGAGAATAGTAGCAATATAAAATTGTCTCATAGTTGATTACAAATATTATAGTAGATGAATAATTTAAATAACAAGGAAAAGCAGTTCAAAGAAATACTCGAAGGGATAGAGTATGACTTAGATACTTCTATAGTATGGTCTGATATTAAGAGCCAATTGCCTCTGCAAAAAGAAGATAAGAAATCTCCATTTTGGTTGTTTCTCACCGTAGGCATAAGCTTACTGACGATGTCTTCTTTTGTTACATATACATATATCAATGCAGAAGTAAGCACAGAAATAGTTGAGCAAATAGAATTTATAAAAGTTGCAGATTCTGAAGTCCCCCAGTTTGCTACATATATACAAGATAACGAAAGCTCAACTACAAGCATTACAGAAACTGCAAAAGCTAATAGTACAGAAACAGAAAATAGATCTTCCCTAATAGAAAACAACAATACACAAAAACAAAATAACAACTTGTCAATACAGAGCACATCATCATATGCTATTGAAAATCAAAAAGTTAGCGGAAATAATTTTGACTTATCTAATTATACAAATCCAATTATTTCGAATGACGCTAAGGATGTAATAAAAGAACAATCATCTTCTGACTTAGCGAGTGGGTTAGTAATCCCAAAAACTCAGAATAATCTAATTTCGAACAACTTATTAAACATAAGTTCTGTACCAAGCTTAAGCTCATTCTTAACGAATACAGATCCAATTATAATAGAAAATCCAACTGGATACAGCAAAGTTATAGAGCCGATTAGCTATCCATCTACTTCTCAGTTTTTTCTATCTATGAATGCTGGAATTAATTATGGATTTGCTCAGAATCAAGTCGTTAATTCCTCTGATTTTGATTCCAACAAATTCAATAATGAATCTGCTCGAATCGGTTATAGTCATGACCTTATCTTCGGAATAGAGAATCGAAATGGTTGGATTCTGGGAGGAGGGCTGTCATATAATACTCAGTTCTTTAATTATCAGAATCAGTCTACAGAAACTTACCAAACCGTAGAACAAGGAACAATAAATAATCACATAGATAGTAACGGTTCTGTGACTACGACCAGTGGAGATGTGACGGTAACGAATACTTCCGCATATGATCTAAGTTGGAATCGAAGACATAAATATATAGATGTCACAGCTATGATCGGAAAGAGGCTATTTCTGCTTAACCAATTTTCAGTTGTAGCGGACGTGGATATTGCGTACAATATAAATGCTAATCACTCAGGATATTATTACAGTGAGCTTTCTGGAGACATAGAAAAATTTACACCATCAGATGATAATCCATATGCAACTAATAACGGATTGTCTACAGGTGTAGGGATCGGAATAGATTATAGCATACAACAATTCAATATAGGGCTAAAGAGTTCTTACAATTTCAATCCTAATAACTTATTACAGGATGGTACTTTTTACAAAACGAATAATAATTTAATAAAACTACAATTAGGTCTCAGCTACTTCCCAGGTCGTTGACACAATTCATTATTTATAACTTTTATTAATTAGACATTACGAATCGTCTATGAAATAGATAATTAGATCAAAGATTTAATTTTCTATCAGTAGATAATCAAAAGTTTACAAAAATTTAAAAACATGAAAACATTTTTGACTTCACTTTTCATTTTTCTACTTTGTACAGGTGGCTTATCAGGGCAAACTGTGCAGTTCGATTTCTCATCTACATCAGGTCAGGTAGCACCTAACGGCACTATAGACGTAGATGTCAGAGTTTCAGATTTTAATAATTTAGTTACTGCGCAGATGGCATTTCTATGGGATAAGGATGTTCTTGAGATTCAGTCTATTCCGTATTTGTCAGCTACACTATCTGGATTTTCTGAATTTAATTTTGCTCTTCCGTCTCAGACTTCCGATAATGCTAAAGGTGAGTTAAGAATGGCATGGTTCTCTAATTCGCTAATTGGTGAGACTTTGGCTGCGGATCATTTGCTTTTTACTATGAGGTTAAAAGCGGTAGGCGAAGCTTGTGAAAATACATTGTTCCGAGCTGGAAATGCGAGTAATAATATAGTCGAAATCTCAGACGAAATAGGAACTCTATATGACTTATGTACTAACACTTTCGTATCTCAGATAAGCGGAACGGCATGTACTCATAATTCTAATCTTGTTTGCAATGATCAGGTAAATATCAGTCTGGATGAGCAAGGTGAGGCGTTACTGCATCCGAATATTGTATTATCAGGTGGTCCGTATGACTACACTCAGGTTTCTGTAGAACCATCTAAGCTGACATGTGCAGATGATGGTCAGACTATAACATATATTGCCACGGATGCAGTATCAGGTAATACTTGTTTCGGTACTATATTGCCAGAAGATAAGCTGGGATATTGTGACGGAAGTAGCGGCGGAGGTAATAATGAAAATTTGGCTTGTAATGCTTTTGTCAATGTTTCATTAACTCCTTGGGGTCCTACAACCATCACTCCCGAGATGGTACTCGATGGAAACTTCTATGATTATACACAACTATCTGTCAACCCATCTGAGGTAGGGTGTGATGATATCGGTGAAGTAACCTGTACAGTCACAGCTGCTAACGGCAATTCGTGTTGGACTATACTGAATGTAGAAGATAAAGCACCTCCAGTAGCAATAGCAGCAGAAGTCGTTTTTATTTCTCTTACCCAAGCAGCATCTGGCGATCCTTATTCCGCAAAACTATTCGTAGAAAATGTAGACAACGGTTCTTATGATAACTGTACAGCACAAGAAGACCTTTTATTTGAGCCAGCATTCTATGAGTTTGACTGTAGTCATATCGGTAATAATATTGTCTATATGACAGTTACGGATGAGTACGGTAATTCTAATGAAGTATGGACTACAGTAACGGTAGAGCTTAAGATAGAAGGGGAAGGTACTTGTCCAGATGATGTAGTTGTCGATTGCACAATAGACATCTTAGATGATACTGTTATCGCTTCCACATTAGGCCAGGCATTCGTAGCTGACGGTTGTCCGGCAGATTATACTGATGTCCCAGCTTATGATGAGAATGGGGACGGAGATACGAATGATGATTTTGTCTTCCAAGGAATCACTTATAGCGAGTCTTATGTAGAGGCATGTAATATAGGCGTTATTTCACGTGCATGGAATACTGAGGATGAGAATGGAGAAGATTGTGTACAACGTATATATGTCGGTCATTCCGGTGTAACATTTTCTGAAGATAATATTACATGGCCTGAAGATCAGAGGATTTCATGTATAGACGATGTTATTAATGAAGATCCTATCATTGATGATAGTGCAATTTGTTCTTTTATCGGATTTTCTGTTCATTCAGATGTTTTTAATAATGCACCAGATGCTTGTAGTAAGATCATTAAGACATATACAGTTATAGATTGGTGTAACTATGATCCCAATACGACATCTACGTCAGGATTATATGAGCACACGGTAGTAATAAGTATAATTGATGTTACTAGCCCAGAAGTGCAAGTCTCTGATCAAGAAGTCTCTTCTTGCGGCGCAGGTGGATATAGGCTTTCTGCATCAGTAGATGATAGAAATTGTCGTGCTAACGATGTCACATGGAACGTGAGTATTGACTCTAATATGGATGGCTCAGAAGACTATATGGTAGAATATACAACAGATAACTTAGGGACTTACTTTGTTAATGTTCCTACATCAGCAGTGAGTGGAGAAGGACCGCATGGTGTAACTTGGGTTGTAACCGATGATTGTGGTAATGTACAATCGGTGACAAGCACTTTTACAATTGTTACTCAGTCAATCGATGACAAGGCACCGACGCTTAATTGCACAAGTGCAGTGACAGTTGTTGTAGAGCCATACAGCGGTTCTGGTCCACTCCCTCCACCTACAGTTACATACGCTAAGGAGATAGATGCTGGAAGTTTTGATGATTGTACTGCTTCAGCAAACTTAAGATTTACTTTTTCAGATGTGGCACCTGCTAACGATCCGACATATAGCTCATTCGAGAGATCGTCTTCTATGTCTTTCGTGCAAGCGGATTTGAATGGAGAAAATACAGCGATATTAACCAGAGATATGTATGTATGGGACGAGAGCAACAATTCAGATTTCTGTAGGGTCAATATAACACTCAGAGAGGGTGGAGGATCTACAAGTGGAGATCTTACTTTAGCATTCTCTGATAAGTTTTCTTCGATTAATGATCTTGTGTGCATGCCATTAAGAGTGTCAGGATTTAATAATATCAATGCATTGCAAGGGACTGTAAGTTGGGATAGTGATGTTCTTGATTATAGCAGTGTGCAGTCTATGGCTTTACCTGGAATGAGTGAGAGTAGCTTCTTTTATAATGAGGCAACTGAGAAACTTAGTTATGTATGGATAGATAACTCTGGCCTGACTCCTGCAACCTTAGCAAATGGGTCGACACTGTTTGAGGTATGCTACAGAGTTACGGGTAATACAGGAGATGTATCGCCAGTTAGATTGACTAATGATCCTACTCCTGTAGTATTAAGTGACAATAATGGTGTAGTGTCAGCGACACTTATTGATGGAAGCGTCACAGTCGGAGAAGGACCTGATTGCTCTGTAGATTTATTAGCACCTGTACCCATATGTACATCTCTAGGTAGTGCTGTGACTAATGGTGGATTAGTGGAATTGTTTGCTGCTGATTTTAATTCTAATAGTTATGATAATTGTACACCAGCATCACAGCTGAGATACACATTCTCTGCAGTGTCACCAGATTCGGATCCATCTTATATTGCTTCTGCCAGAAGTTCTTCTGCTATTGTCAATTTGCAAGATGCCAATTCTGATGGAGAGATTTCATTACTGATGTATGTATGGGATAATAACAATAATTATAATTCATGTGCTGTAACAGTGGTGCTAATCAGTGATAGTAATTGTATCGTGACTGAGGATGATATCATTTTTCCTCCTACATTTCTGACAGTTCCTGTTACAATCACTAATCCTAATGAAGTAAACAATGCTTTTGCTCCTGATGCATTATCACAATTATCAGGTATCGAAGAAGCAGATGTATTTCCGACGTATACGATGACAGGGTGTTCTAACTTGGCTCAGGCATATAATGATGTAATCATAGAGGAAACTGGAGGTGCACCATTTAGTTATAAGATTATTAGAGAATGGACAGTTATAGATTGGCTAACAGGTAATACATATACCTCAGTCCAGATTATAAGAAACTATGGTGACGAAGCAGAATATATATGTGATACACTACCGAGATCTGCTCCAGAAGGAGATTGCGACTCTGGACATACCTTAGAAGATGATGTAGAATGGCCTAATGATATTGCTATTAGTGATCACAGGTTGACGCCTGATGAGTTAATGACAATATCTGGGATATTGCAGGAAGATAGCAGACCTATTTTCTATGATGATGTGACACTTTATGTTACAGATTACGTAGACGTCATTAATGATCTTACTCAGGAGACACTTGTCATAGATAGAGAGTGGTCTGTAACTAGAACAGATCTCCAAGGAGCTGAGTGGAACTATACTCAGAAAATTACAGTAGATCTCAGAGAGTTCGGTATGCTTGTCACTGTCAATACGCTTAATAATAGACCAGTACCAGATGTGACTATAGATGGCGTTATTGCTACTAATGATCAGGGTCTTGCATACACGGAAGAGTCAGTAGATCCTTACAAAGATGATATTGCTTATAATGGATTGAACATACGTGACATCATATTAATGCAAGCACATAAGTTAGCTATATCACAATTAGATAACTTACAATTACAAGCAGCAGATATTAATGGCGACGGTGCAATCACTAATTCTGACATATCTGCGATCAGAAAAGTGATACTCGGAATCGATGATCAGTTAAGCTCGGAATGGACCTTTGTCGATCAGACTAATGCCACCACTTCTGGCATAGATCCTAAGGCACACTATGTTGCTATAAAGCCAGGTGATGTGGATGATAGTGCTGTACTGACGATAGAGCCAGATATAGATGCGACAGAGACGATTTACATAGAGGATATCTTAATTAATGAAGGCGCAAGTTACTCCGTTCCTCTTTACTTCGGCAGAGAGATTAATTCACTTGGAGCAGAGTTGCATCTTGATTTTGATGCAGATGCTTTAGATATCAGAAGTGTCAGTGCTACAGATGCTTTCGGCGAGATCAGTTGGAGCTTAGATGGAGGCAATAGAATTGTCATTCTTAATTATAATGACAATGGTATGTCAGAAGTTATCACGACTGATACACCTATATTGACTATAGAATTCCAAGCTAAGCAAAATGGAATATTAAAAGGCTTATTTAGTCTTTCAGATAATATAGAATCTTGGATTGTTACAGAGGACTACGGTATGTTGCTTATTGATGGTGTATTCACCGGCGAGATAGGTGTCGGAATAGAAGATATTAATAATGACTTAGGTATAAGAGTATTTCCTAATCCAGCATCAGACTTTGTTACTATAGATAGATCTATCATCGAGAGTACATCTGATATGCGAGTGCAATTATATGATGTGACAGGACAATTGGTTTTATCGACTAAGAATAGTTCTACAATTAAGGTATCAGACATGATATCTGGTATGTATATCTATAAGCTGACTATTGACGACCAAGTACAAACAGGTAAGTTACTTGTCAAAAAATAATACAGTTGATTATAATTCCAATGCCACATTGTCTAAAGATGATGTGGCATTTTTATTATATAGACTGTGAGCATCTCCTAAAGGTTTGTTACATCGGGAGTATGTCAATTGGCTTATTTCTTTAAGCCATTATGTTGCTATTATGATAGATACTGTTAAACAGATTTTCTGTGTCGCCCCTCTGGGGCTTATTTTTGCTGATGTTTCTTTACAAAGGTGTCGCCCCTCTGGGGCTAATAGGTGCAGATGTTTTGTTCCAAAGGTTTCGCTCTCTGGGGCTTTTCTTGTTGAAGTATCTTTTACAAAGGTATCGCCCCTCTGGGGCTAATAGGTGTAGATGTTTTTCTTTACAAAGGTGTCGCTCTCTGGAGCTTTTCTTGTTGGTGTTTCTTTTACAAAGGTGTCGTTCTCTGGGGCTATCTATAGTTGCTATGGTTTTTTTACAAAGGTGTCGCCCCTCTGGGGCTGAGAGGTGTAGATGTTTTTTTACAAAGGTGTCGTTCTCTGGGGCTTTTCTTGTTGGTGTTTTTTTTACAAAGGTATCGCCTCTCTGGGGCTATTTTTAGTTGTCATCGTCATGGATATAAAGATTAGTATTAACATTAACATTAACATTAACATTAACATTGACAATGACATTGCAATTGACATTGAAATTGCCACTGCAATTGACATTGCCAGTGATATTGCCATTGTAATTGCAAATACTATCCCTTATCGATCCAGTCAAATTGTCCTTCGTACACAATACTGAAGAATGTCGCTACTACTATAGGAGTGATGCAGGCTACCCCCATCCATATGAAATAGCTCCGTGGTACCTTAGATTTTTCTACAAGCTCTATAATAAGGGCAAACAATAATATCCCGCCTGATATGAATCCCATAATCATACAGACCAATAAGCCAGTATACTCGTCCATTAACCAGACTATCGAGTATAGAATCAGTTGGATAAGAAAGCCCAATAGATAATTCATGTTGCTATATCTAATTGTATAATAAATAAGTGACGACTCTTAAAGATATTCGCCATGATCTCTTAGGCTTGTAAGACATCTTCTATGATTTTATAAGCTATATATAATTGCTCTTCCCGATCCATATAACTATTGTCTATTAGTAGAGCATCTTCTGCTTGTCGTAGAGGGCTATCGTCACGAGTGCTGTCTATGTGATCTCTGTGTTGGAGGTTTTTTTTGACTTCTTCGTATTCCGCAGGCATTCCTTTCTGAGATAATTCCTTATGCCTTCTTGTCGTACGTATACCTAAGTTAGCAGTGACAAAGAGCTTAACCTCTGCATCCGGAAAAACAACTGTAGCTATATCTCGACCATCCATGACTACACCTTTCTGTTGCCCTAATGATTGCTGCAGGTCGACAAGTTTTTTTCTGACTATACTTTTTGAGGCGACTTCTGAGACGATATTGGATACATCGATAGATATGATTCTTTTGGTAATATCTTTTTTGTTAAGCAATATCTGAAATGATCCATCAGGATATTGGATATCTATATGTATGTTGTCTAATGCAGTTGTAAGTTCCTGATTGTCATTAACATTAATATTATTTTGGATAATATATAAAGCAACAGCTCTATACATTGCTCCAGAATCTATATAGATATATGACAATTTCTTAGCAATATCTCGTGCCAATGTAGATTTGCCACAAGAAGAATGACCGTCGATTGCTATGTTAATTTTATTTCTCATTTATATTCCAAATCTATATTAATTTATAGACTTTCTGTTATTAATAACACCAGCAAATCTTATTCTGTATCACAGATAATTTGGCTATCTAAAATTTGATTTGTGAATTGGAATCATATTAACTAAATTTATAATATGAAGAACAAGGGTGTTTTGATAGATAATTTCGAAAGTTCGATAGCTTTGGAGCTATACGAGTCTCTGTACAAGTCTAAGGACAAGCGGCAGTGCTCATATGTATTTCTCAATAAGTTAAAGAAAAGTCTAAAATGCAAAAATGTCTTACTAATAGAAAATAACAGCTCGGGGCATTGGATGACTCTTGCAGACGGAAGACTTAAAATTCAAAAAAGAAAAATTGAGTTATCTGATAGGGTCTCTCTATTTGGAGATTCAGAAGATTATAAGTTGCTCTCGGGAAAAGGAGATATCCTGGATGAAAAGTATAATGCTGATAACATTGATGCTCCTTTTCTACATCTGATTTTTTTAGATGAGACCCATCTACTTTTGATTGAGAATAATAATATTATTTCTTCAGATGTAATGGATGTAATCATTAGCCCTGTCCGAGCTTTCTATGATTTTTCTCAGTTGTTGCCAGAGGCAAGTAGTGGTCTTACCAGATTGTCCAGTTCCGAAATTAGTTGCAAAGCAGGAGATTATGATGCAACCTCAAAACTCAAACAGTTAATAATCAATACTGCTAAGAAAGAAACGCCTATGGGATTAATAGGCTTAGATGATAATTTCAATATTATAGAGCTTAATGCAGCTGCGAAACTCTTAGTAGAAAAATTATATAACAAAAATATTAATATTGGTGACAATTTTAAAGCGCTTTACAATGATAAAGAATTTGAAGAATTAGATATAGAAGTTTTTTCTAATTTAAGAAACGGTGATTCTGTCGACAAATTGATTACAAAGGATGTTATATCTAATCAAATCCATATCAGTTACAAGTATAGACCTTTAGTCAATGGTAATTCGGATGTTAAGGGTTATTTGATATTGATGAATGACGTCTCAGAGACCGAAAAAACTCGGCTTAAGGCTGAGAATAATAAACTAATATTAAAAACTATATTAGATCTTTCTGAATCATCATATGTTGCTTATGATATAAATCTTAATGTAACTTTCTGTAACCACTCGGCGATAAGCTTACATAAGAGGTTCTTAAATATTGATCTAAAAAAAGGAATGCATATAAGTGAAATCAGCAATAATAAATCTTCTTTTTGGCATGATATACCTATAGAAGACATAGATGAGAGCCTGTATCACAAAGCTAATTCAGTTACTTATTATGAGAATGGAGAAACTAAAATAATTAATCTATACTTAGCTCCCATAAGGGACAAAGAAGGTCAGATGATAGGACTGATGGAGAGTGCCATTGATGTCACAGAGGATACAGTGAAGGCTCAAGAATTAAAGGAGAGAAAGGCAACCTTAGACGCCATCCTTAATAGTTCTAAGAATGGAATCTACGCAGTAGACAAGAACATGATCTTGTTAGCTGTTAATAGAGAAGCTCAGAGAGATTTTTTCGAGTATTGTGGAACGCAGGTGGTTGTCGGAACTGACCTCCATGATGTTATTCCTAAGAAGGATTTAAATAGGTGGAAGAAGGAGTATTTTAATAAGGTATTTGCTGGAGAAGAGTTAACTTATATAGGTCCATTGACTGAAGATAGAGCGGTAGATAATATGTACTATCCTGTTATTAATTCTGACGATGAGATAATTGCTTGCTTGGAGTTAAGTCGTGATATATCCGAGATTGTAACTAAGCAACAAGAACTTGCTAAGAGTGAGAAAAGATTTAGGTCACTTGTAGAGAATCTGCCTACTGGAATATTAAGAACTTCTATGGATGGTGAGATTAATGATGCCTCAGATAGTATAGAAAGCATATTAGGTTATAGTTCTACCGAAATAATAGGCAGTAACATATCAGACTATATTCCTAAGGAGTATGAGAATTATATGAGTGCTTATATTAGCAACTTATCGGCGAATGAAGTTAATCCGATGAGCTCTTCTGTAGTCGTCCATAGAAGTGGAGAATTAAGAAATGTAGAAGGTCGTGCTTCCGTTATAATGGACGAGGAAGGTCAACCCCAAGAGTACCTTTTTTCTTTTAATGATGTGACTGATGCAATTGCTGTAGAGAAGAAATTAGAATCTGCAAAGGGTAATTATGAGTTGCTATTTAAGAATATGTATGATGCCGTATTATTATATGATTTTGATACAGAAACGGTCTTTGACTACAATAAGGCATTTGCAAAATTCTTTGGGCAAGAGAATCAAAAAATAAAAAAACTTAATAAGGAAATTTTTATTCCTAAGCGCTCTAATTATTTTCCAGATATGGATGTCTGGGCTCAGTTACAAAAATTTATAAATAGGCTGTCACGAAAGGAAACAGTAAAAACTAGATCTGTTTTCTACAATAAAAAGAAAGAAGAAAGACTAGCCGAAGTTTCCATGTTCCCAACGGTAGAAAAAGGTAATATAGCCTACATAGTTATTAAAGATATTACGGAATCTTATCTCAACGCTCAAGACTCTAAGGATAAGACAGAGATATATGAACAACTTATAGCACAATCATCTGAGGGAATAGATATCATAGAATTAATTAAAGACGCCGGCTCAGGCGTCACCGAAGGCAGGCTTATTGTACGGAATAAGTGGATGGCTCAAATTTTAGGTTCGAAGAACCAACCCATGACAAGTGTAGAAGAAGTAGTTAAGATAATGCCAGAATTTCAGTCTGAAGGTACGACTAGTGAGGATATGGTGAAAGGTATTGCCAAAGAATTGTTATTAAATAGAAAAACTGAGAATGAGATAAAAGTCTCTTATGATGATAAGAAATTTGATTTAAATACTCGTCATAACTTGGTAGAATTGAGAGATAAGAAATATCTTATAAGAAACTTTCTCGATGTAACAGAGAAGAAGAAATCTGAGGATATAATCCGGCAGCAGATTTTAGACCTCAATCTTAAGAATAATGAATTGCAAAAGTATATAGATTCTAATCTACAGTTAGAAAATTTCGCTTACATCGCATCTCATGACCTTAAGGCTCCGATCAGGTCAGTCATCAGTTTTATGCAGCTGCTTAAGAAGAATGTCGCAAATCAATTAGATGAGAAGAATCTTAAATTCATAGATATAGTACTTACAGCATCGACTAATATGCAAGTACTTATAGATGATCTGCTGACCTATTCTCGTATTAATACACAAGATGTTATCTATGAGTCTGTAGATACTGATAAGCTTGTTAGTGGACTTCTGAGAGACTTAGTCAGTGTAGTAGAGGAAAATGGCGCTATTATCAAGATAGATAAGCTTCCGGTTATGAATGCAGATAGCTCTAGAGTAAGACAAGTATTCCAGAACTTAATTACTAATGCAATCAAGTTTATCCCGAAAGACAGGATACCAGAGATTTCAATAATGTATAAAAAGGAGAAGAAATTCCATCATTTTTCTGTAGAGGATAATGGCATTGGGATAGAACCAGAATACTTAGAAAAGATTTTCTTAATGTTCATGAAGCTGCACAGCGAAAATAAATATACAGGAACAGGTATAGGATTATCAATATGTAAGAAAGTTATAGACCAGCATCAAGGTCAGATATGGGTAGAATCTAAGATAGGAGAGGGAAGTACATTCCATTTTAGATTAAGTAATAGCTTATCTTCTTAATAGTCTAATGCCTACTAACTAATACGTAGCTGTACAGTTCCTGAAATTGGAGTTATACCTTAAGAATAAATTCTCTCAGGTTCTCCTCATTGTCAAGCTTAAGCTTTTTCTTAAGTCTGTATCTTGTCATCTGTAGACTCTTGAGTTCTACATTAAAGATACTAGCGACCTCATAGTTGTCAAGATTCATTTTGATATATGCGCAGTGCTTAAGATCGAGAGAGGTCAATTTTGGATTACGTACACTTAGCTTATTGAAGAATTCACTATCCAGACTTTCAAAGACTTCTTTGAATTCTGTCCATGACTGATCCTCCATTGCTATACTTTCTACATTACGAGTCAGTTGTCTAAGCTTACGCAGAACGATACTTTCGTTATTTTCGCTTCGTAATGAATTGTAGCAATCATCTAATTGATCTTTGAATGCCTTCAGGTGATTAGTAATCTTAGTATTATCTAAGTCCAGAGTCATCAGTTTCCTTTTGACTTCATTGATGTTTTTCTGATGTTCTACTTCATTACTATCCAGTAATTGACTCTTCAGTGCAAGAGATTTTTCCAGTTCTGATTTCTGATTATTTATAATCTGATTAAGCTCCAGCAGTTCTCTTTTCTGACTTTGCAAGGTTCTGCTTGCTTCGTTAAGTTTGATGACACTGTGGACCCTTGCTGTCAGTTCTATTTTAGATACAGGCTTATTCAGAAAATCTATACTACCGTAGTCAAATGCCTCTTCTAAGACATTCTCGTCTTGTAATCCAGTTATTATTATAATAGGAACATTGCTAAATGCTTTGTTCTTCTTGACGATCTTAAGTGTATCGAGTCCGCCGACTCTCGGCATCTGCCAGTCCAGAAGGATGAGATCTGGCAATTCTTCACCCAATTTTTCTAAGATTCGCTCTCCATTGTCGAGTTCATCGAATCTGAAATTAGCTTCTCCGAGGTACTCTTTATACAGAATACGGTCAAAGTCTCTATCGTCCACGATAAGTATCAGCGGTAAATCCATAGTTTCCATTTTGTTAAATTCTCATAGAGAATACATCAATTATAATTCCGAAATAATGACTTATTGCTTAAGGGCTACAGTTTACATTACAAAATATATGTAATATACTGAATTGCAATTAGTTAGTACAAATAAGGGTGTTAAAAAAAATGGCATGAATCAAAACACTTAGCGCATGTTACTGTTTATTCTCAGAATCTAAGCTTATGATCACTTCAATATGAGAAGGTTCTGCTAATGATGCAAGTAAAAAAGAACAGATTCATTAGCTTTGTATAAAATTAATCAATTTTTTCTATGAGTCACACAGTTTCGGATTTTCTGCACTCCCAGACAGAAGAGCCACATATAGCAAGAACTAAAGAAATTATCAAGAAGTATCCAGAGATTAAAAAACTTATGGGTCGTAATGTGAACACATTTTGGTTTGCATTCTTCATTGTTATCACACAGATAGCTATCGCTGTTATATTAAGAGATCAGCCTTGGTATATGATTCTTATTGCGGCATTCGCGTTTGGTGCTTTTGCTAATCATGCTCTATTTGTATTGATACATGAGTTCACTCATAATATGGTTTTTAAAAGTAGGCTAGCGAATCTTTGGGGTGGAATCATGTGTGATCTTGCTAATGGTTTTCCCAGTTCAGTCTCGTTTAGAAAATATCACCTTAAGCACCATGCATTCCAAGGACATCATGATATAGATGCAGACCTTGCAAGTTATTGGGAAGCTAAGTTGATCGGATCTAATTTTTTAGGAAAGTCATTTTGGTTATTAATGTTTCCAGTTTTTCAGGGATTGAGACCACCTAGACTTAAGCAAATCAAATTCCAGAGTAAGTGGGTTTGGATTAACTTAGGAACATTGATCGCTTTTGATATTGCATTGGTATACATAGCAGGACCGTGGGTGATCTTATACTTAGCAGCGTCGTTTTTCTTTTCTATCGGCTTACATCCACTCGGAGCAAGATGGATACAAGAACACTTTCTTGTAGCACCCCCGCAAGAGACATACAGCTATTATGGTCCATTGAATTATTTAGCATTTAATGTAGGTTACCACAATGAACATCATGATTTTTCCTTTGTTCCATGGAATAATCTTCCTAAGATCAGAGAGATAGCGCCAGAATATTATAATACACTTGTCTATCATGAGTCATGGACGAAATTATGGCTTAAGTTTATATTCGATAAGGAGCTTTCTCTATTTTCTAGAGTTGTCAGAAAAGATAGAGGTGGTATCAATGTGACCACTGGAGAAAATGATTTCTTCAAGGGCATGGAAACGAAAGAACAAGTAAGTCCAGTAGTAGCAGGGTAGGTTCACTGTGCTTAGGTTGGCAAGTCTATACTTTGATGGACTATGTTTTATTAGGCATGTTCAGCAGTAACCTAATCTGCTTACACCCAGTTATATAATAAATTGCAGCGATACTCAGTAATTGGTTAAATACAGCCAATGGGGGGACACATGCCTATCAGATTTATAATGATTTTTGCTCAGCTATCCCACCTCCAAAGGTTTTTGGAGTTCCATCATTACAAAATGACTTTGGTCATTTTGTTGGTCAACACCACCACTCTGTCCCGCCAAATTCCCTCAGGCTTTATATCCTAATCCCTGCAATTCTTGCAGGGCTAAATAATGTTAAACCTCTGGGATTATAACTTCTAACTTTTGAATACCTTCTTATTCATAATAAAGAATAACTCTGACCCATGTCTTGGGGCTATAGAATTGTAGCATGATTCCATCACTTTGATATGATAACCATCTTGGAATAAAGACCTGTACTCCTCTAAGCTTCCGCCAAATGGTGGTCCTGGTTTTTCAAAAGACTGACTAAAAAGTAAGCCTGCTAATGTGCCACCAGGCTTAAGTAATTCCAGTGTCTTTTCAGCATATCGTTCTCTTAGATTAGGGGTCAGAGCACAGAAGAAAGTCTGCTCTAAGATAAGGTCGTATTGACCTTTGTGCTCAAAAAAGTCTTGCTCTATAATATTATCAGCAGGGAATTTTGGTACCCTCTGCCGTAGATGCGCTATAGGCGATGGTGCAAAGTCTATGACAGTTACGTCTGTGAATCCCGCATTATGCAAGTATTCTGCCTCATATGCATTGCCAGCACCAGGAATCAGAATACTTAGGCTTCTATCTTTGAGTTGATCGATATATGACTGTATGGGAGTAGACGGACTACCAATATCCCAACCACTTGTGTGATTTTGATAGCGTTGTTCCCAATATTTTTGGTCTAACTGCAATAGGAATTTCTTAAAATAACAAAAGTTGTGTTGATAGCGACGACCTTACTCATCACAAATAAAGCCTATAACTCACTCTGAGTTTTTTATAACAAATACTTAATGCATTCGATCACCACGTACCGTCAGAGTATCGATGATTGTCTTCTCATGATCGAGATACTCTTGCCATCTAGCCATAGCTTTTTCTTCTCCAGCATAGTGCTTAGCCAAGTCTAAGAATAGTCTATAATGCCCTGCTTCTGATACCATGAATCCGTGGTAGAATTCCTTTAGATTATCATCCGCTATATGTAGAGATAATAATCGAAATCTCTCACATGATCGAGCTTCTATAAGTGCAAATGTTAATAGCCTCTCTAATAGTCTATCTTCTCGACTTCCACCGCCTCGTTGGAACTCTCTAAGCCTATTGACATATTCATCCTTTCTCTGTATTCCCAGATCTAATCCTCTCTTATTCAGCTCTTTGAGTACTAATTGGAAGTGACTCCATTCTTCCTGGACGATAGGGGATAATTCTTCTACCAGTCGCTTCATCTCTGGATAACCTTGTATGAGGGAGATACAAGAAAGTGTCGCTTTCTGCTCACAATAGGCATGATCTGTGAGTATCTCCTGGAGGTTCATTTCTGCCAGATTGACCCATCGTGGATCTGTTGGAAGTTTGAGCCCTAATTTTGCTTTTGTTTCAGACAATTGATTTGATTTTTTAGTAGGTCAAAATTTTGTACCTCATACTCCTGATAACCTTCTTCCCATACGATACCGATCGACTTCACATACTTCTTAGATAACTCCTTAATGTCTAAATTGTCAAGCGGATAGATGCCTTCATAGATCGTGTACTTTGCTGATCGCTTCGCAGTTCCTCTGTCTCTTTCTATATTGTCCATATAGATATGCTCATCATCTGTAAATAAGACCTTAAGCTTGGACCCCTTATCGAGATTGCCATAAGCATGTTTAGCGTTTTCTGAATTGATTCTTAAATGTAATTGTAAAAAAGTATTCTCTCCTGCATGGTAGATATTTGCAGAGCACTCGAGTAGGTATTTGTCCTTCATCCATTTCTGGACCTGCGGATGTGTATGCATGAAAAAAGGTCTCGCTTGGAATTCTTTGATTTGCACTTCTAATTCATCATCATATCCATCCTTTACCTTGTGACAATCGCTGGAATTCTCAAGATTGTCCTTAGTAGTATTACTGTGAGGGTCAAACCATACCATCGTATTCTGTGATATGAGAGCTCCTGCACTTATGATGGTGGCTAACGAAAGCAGACAAAATCGGACGTTGAAGAGTAGCCTCAGATATTTTAATTTTTGTTTTAACATCTACCACAAAACTATTAAATTATAAGCATAGTTATTATTGATATATGAATAGACACAATATTTTTAGTAATTTTCGATGTCTAATATTTTATTTATTAAATGCCTTCAGTCACTTAAGCTATGCTAAGACTTAAATCATTCATTTACCTTTTTCTGCTATCATTATTGACTTCTTGTAATACAGATATGCCGCATACAACTACTCCAAAATCACAATTAGATTATCCCACGACCAGAAAAGATTCTGTCACAGATGATTACCACGGCACAGAAGTCATAGATGACTACAGATGGTTAGAGATAGATACCTCTGAAGAAGTCAAAGGTTGGGTAACGGAGCAGAACAAAGTTACTTTTGATTATCTAAAGGATATCCCATACCGTGAAGCTATAAAAGAAAGATATGAAGACTTATTTAACTATGTGAAATTAAGCTCACCATTTAAGGTCGGTGGCTATTATTTCTTCAGTAAGAATGATGGATTGCAGAATCAAGCTGTTATCTATTATCAGAAGGGATTAGATGGAGATCCAGAAGTCTTTCTCGATCCTAATGCAATGTCAGAAGAAGGTACTGTCTCTATTAATCTTATAGGATTCTCAGAAGATGATAAGTACGTTGCTTACGCAAGATCAGAAGGTGGTAGTGACTGGCAAGAGATACACGTCATGGAAATTGCAACTAAGAAAAAAATGGATGACGTCCTTAAGTGGGTAAAATTCTCAGGAGCCAATTGGGCAGGTGACGGATTCTATTATAGCCGTTATCCAGTGCCTGCTGATGGGATGGAATTATCAGCTAAGAATGAGTATCATTCGGTCTATTATCATAAGTTAGGAGATGATCAGTCTAAGGATATGAAGGTATTTGGGAATGATAAGGAGCCACTCATCTACCACTTCTGTGGAGTGACTGAGTCCAGAGATTATTTAGTATTGTATGCCTCTACAGGTACTGATGGGTACGAAACTTATTATAAGAATCTCAAGAATGATGGACCAATAACGCCGCTATTTACAGGATTTAAAAATAAAAGTGGTGTCATAGAAAATGTAAATGACAAGCTATTAGTGCTCACAGATATAGATGCACCTAAGTATAGGCTAATCAGCGTTGATCTCGATAATCCAGGTAAGAAAAACTGGAATGATGTCATACCAGAAAGCAATGACTTGTTACAAGGTGTTGCGACAGGTGCAGGTAAGTTATGGGCTAATTATCTCAAAGATGTGACAACCAGAATATATAGATTAGACTATGATGGAAGCAATCGACAAGAAATCAAATTGCCTGGATTAGGTACAGCGGGAGGATTCGGTGGTCGTAAAGATGATGATCATTTTTTCTATTCCTTCAGTTCATTTACAATTCCTAATTCCATCTATAAGTATGATGTAAAGACAGGTAAGTCAGAAGAATTTTTCGAAACCTCACTCAAGTTTGATCCTGCGGACTATATAGAAAAGCAAGTATTCTATACGAGCAAGGATGGCACGAAAATCCCTATGTTTATTGTGCATAAGAAAGGTCTTAAGATGGATGGCAACAATCCGACTTACTTATATGCCTATGGAGGTTTTAATGTTAACCTAACTCCATCATTCAGCACATCCCGAATTATTCTATTAGAAAATGGAGGTGTATTTGCCATGCCTAATCTTAGAGGTGGTGGAGAGTACGGAGAGGAATGGCACAAGGCCGGCATGCTGCATAATAAGCAGAATGTATTCGATGATTTCATAGCAGCAGGGGAATATCTCATATCAGAAAATTATACCTCCAAAGAAAAGTTGGCTATCGCAGGCGGCTCTAATGGTGGATTGCTTGTTGGTGCCGCTATGACTCAGAGACCAGATCTATTTGCAGCTACATTCCCAGCAGTGGGTGTTATGGACATGTTGCGTTATCACAAGTTTACGGTAGGATGGGGATGGGTGCCTGAGTATGGATCGAGCGATGATCCTGAGCATTTTGATAATCTTCTCAGCTATTCTCCATTGCATAATCTGAAGGAAGGGGTAGAGTATCCTGCGACAATGATTACAACAGCAGATCATGATGATAGAGTGGTGCCAGCACATTCATTTAAGTTTGGTGCTAAGTTGCAGGAAGTCCATAAGGGCAAGAATCCAGTCATCTTACGTATAGCTGTAGACGCAGGTCATGGCGCTGGTAAACCGACTTCTAAGATCATAGAAGAAGAGGCAGATCGCTGGTCATTTTTCTTTTACAATACAGATAGCCCAGTGAAGTATATAGAAGGGTAGGCGATATTAATTTCAATGTCAATGTCAATGTCAATGTCAATGTCAATGTCAATGTCAATGTCAATGTCAATGTCAATAGCAATAGCTATAGCTATATCAATAGCTATATCAATTCCATTTTCAATTTAAAGTTCAATATCAAAATAGGAAAGCCATAAGTAATAAAAAGTATAAATGAAAAAAACGCATGTCGAAGAGTGCAAAAACACTTTTCCCTTTAAAGGGAAAATAAAAATGGGTTGGATAAGCATGTCGAAGACTGCAAAAAAATCAATCCCTCCCAATGAAAATAAAAATGGGTAGAAAAAGCACATCGAAGACAAAAAGCACGTCAAAGACTGCATAAAATTTTCCCTTAAAAGGGAAAACACAAAAGGGTTGCCCCCCCCCACAGCCAACCTTCACCCCAATCCCTTCAAATAAGCAGACGGCGTAATGCCCTCCTTCTTCTTAAAGACCCGATTAAAAGAAGCCTTGGAGTTAAATCCTGAATCCAAAGCAATGCCTAATATACTGAGATCATTGGCTTCACCATTCTGTAACTTCAGCTTCACCGCTTCTATCCTGTAGCCGTTGATGAAGTCATAGAAGCTTTGATTGAGTTGGTTATTGAGGATTTTAGATATCTTATACTGAGGGACTCTTGTTAGTTCAGATAATCTGTTAATAGATAGGAGAGGATCGAGATACAGTTCTTTCTCTTCTACGATAGATCTTAGTGTTTTGAGTTCTTGAGAGTCATTTTCTGTCGCAGGTACTTCGGTTATATCTTCTACTATTTGTTGTTCGACTTCTATGATTTTGGTAGGTATTACTTTCTTGCTATTCTTAGAGAATATATCAGTACGAGTGATCGCAACATAAGTCAATGCGAATAAGTAAATCGCCAAAAATCCAATCACATAAAAATCAAACAGCAAGGTCATCTGCTCATCATTGAATGTATTATAGACATATCCTGATGTGGCGATCAGCCATAAGGCGATAGCACCTGCAACGATCCATGTCAGCCACATGAGATTCACTTCTAATTCATAAGAGTAAGATTCCTTCAGTTGCTTTCTGTATTTATATAATAATAACAATGTCCCGAATAGATAAAAAGGAGTGATCAGTAGTTTGATAAATGGATGACCGACATGCTTAGATTCTATCAGAGTCGTCCCGAATAGTAATGGATAGATTATAATACAGTAGAATATGACAAATGGTAGGAAGTGCAAGATATCAACCTTAGTGAATGCAAATCGGGCATTGGTCAATGCTCTGGAGTAGAACCATAATAGAGTGCCATAGAGTAGTGGTATGGCGTAATTTAGCTCAGAGAAATACGGGACATAATAAAAATCTGCACTATCATAAAACTGAAATACGTAATAGCTGTTGACAGTAATAAGAAGAAAAATTGCTGACAAGAAGATGTGCTCAGCTTTCCGATCTTTCTTACTTACCAAGAGTAGAAAGAACAATGCAGCAAAAACTGCTGATATGACGAAAAGATAACGCATCTGTTTTGAGCTATAGGATTGATTTAATCCAAAAGTATGATATAATTGTAATCCCTCGCTAAGACTATTACATTTGCAACAATTAATTAACAGTTATGACAGATATCAATAAGTATATAGACAAGAACAAGAAGCGTTTTCTTGATGAATTAATGGATTTACTAAGGATTCCTTCTGTAAGTGCAGATCCTAAGTTCGCAGGTGATGTGAAGAAAGCGGCGAAGTTCCTGGCCGAAAGAATGAAAGAAGCAGGCCTCAGTAAGGTCAAGATATATAAAACAGCAGGGCATCCGATCGTCTATGGCGAGAAGATGGTAGATAAGAAAATGCCGACGATACTTGTCTATGGTCACTATGATGTGCAGCCCGCAGACCCGATAGAGTTATGGGATAGTGGACCATTCGATCCAGTGATTAAGAAGACTAAGAAGCATCCTAAGGGAGCAATATTTGCCAGAGGAGCTTGTGATGACAAGGGACAGATGTACATGCATGTGAAGGCATTTGAGACGATGCAACAGACAGGTGGCGTGCCATGTAATGTGAAGTTTATGATAGAAGGAGAAGAGGAAGTAGGGTCTGATAATCTGGAGATATTCTGTAAGGCTAATAAGAAATTGCTTGCCAGCGATGTCGTTTTGATTTCTGATACCTCTGTGATATCTAATAAGACACCGAGTGTCACTGTGGGGCTTAGAGGCTTATCATATGTAGAAGTCGAAGTCACAGGTCCTAATAAGGATCTACACTCCGGCGTATATGGTGGAGGCGTTTCTAATCCAGTCAATGCACTATGTGAGATGATTGCTTCACTCAAGGATAAGAATGGAAAGATAAAGATTCCTAACTTCTATGATGATGTGGTTAAGCTTACTAAGAAAGAAAGGGATGCACTTAACTCTGCGCCATTCAGCATTACACAGTATAAGAAAGAACTCAAGATAAAAGATGTCAGAGGTGAGAAAGGGTACTCCACTATAGAGCGGACTTCCACACGACCGACCTTAGATGTAAATGGTATGTGGGGAGGATATATTGGAGAAGGCGCTAAGACGGTATTACCATCTAAGGCATTCGCTAAGATCAGTATGAGACTTGTACCTAACCAGCATCCTGATAAGATTACTAAGTTATTCACTAAGCACTTTAAGTCCATAGCACCTGATGGTGTAAAGGTAGAAGTAAGACCACACCACGGAGGATTCCCAGCGGTGACGCCGACGGATACTATAGAGTATGAGGCGGCTCACTTGGCTATGAAAGACAGTTATGGTAAGGCTCCGATTCCTGTTAGAGGCGGAGGTAGTATTCCGATCGTAGCGATGTTTGAGAAAGTCTTTGGTGTAAAATCTGTCTTGATGGGATTTGGATTAGACTCAGATGATATCCATTCTCCTAACGAACATTATGGATTATTTAACTACTATAAAGGGATCGAAACAATACCTTTATATTTTAAATATTATACCGAATTAAAATCAAAAGCGTAATGAGAATTTTTAGTTTATTCATAGTTATATTAATCACCAATACATTAAGTGCTCAGATGGATTCAGTAAGTTATAGTGCAGGGCTAATCATAGCAAAAAATTTAAAATCACAAGGTTTTACAGACCTTGATAGAGCTTCTTTTTTGGAAGCGATAGAGGATGTGTACACAGACAAAGAGATCAAAATCGGAATGGATAAAGCCAACGAGAATTTTCGAAATCATGTCGTCGGTGCTCAGGCAAGATTGCATGAAGGCAATAAAAAAGCAGGTCAAGATTTCCTCGACGCTAATGCTAAGAAAGAAAATATTAAAATTACAGACTCAGGATTACAATACGAAGTATTAGAAGCAGCTACAGCAACAGGTACTAAGCCAAGTCTATTAGATAAAGTAAAAGTACACTATCACGGTACGACAATAGACGGTGCTGTATTTGACTCATCAGTAGAAAGGGGAGAGCCGATATCATTTGCACTCGGTCAGGTGATCAAAGGATGGCAAGAAGGGGTACAACTGATGGACGTCGGTTCTAAGTATAGATTCTACATTCCTTACGATCTGGCCTATGGTGAGAGAGGTGCAGGAGAATCTATTAAGCCTTACTCAGCATTGATATTTGATGTTACATTATTAGCCATAGAGTAACATCGCTCTATGGTATTCGATATCATAAGCGCTGTACCAGAGCTCCTGGAGAGCCCATTTTCCCATTCCATACTTAAGCGTGGCATAGATGCAGGAATATTAGAGATCAATATCATTAATCTGAGAGCATACGGCTTAGGTAAGCATCATCAGATAGATGACTATCAGTATGGTGGTGGCGCAGGGATGGTCATGATGGTAGAGCCACTCGATAATTGCATATCAGAACTCAAGTCACAACACACATATGATGAGGTCATCTACCTCACCCCTGATGGAGATACATTCGATCAGGGCATCGCTAATCACTTATCCACGAAGGATAGACTAATGCTCATCTTAGGACATTACAAGGGCATAGATCAGCGTGTCAGAGACTTGCACGTCACCAGAGAGATATCTATAGGCGACTATGTCCTATCAGGTGGTGAGCTGCCTGCCGCAGTCCTCGTAGATAGCGTATCACGCCTCATCCCAGGTGTCATGAATGATGGCACCTCTGCTCTCACAGATTCTTTCCAAGATGGTCTATTGGCACCTCCTGTCTATACACGTCCTGCAGACTACAAAGGACACACGGTTCCTGAAGTATTACTATCTGGTCATGATAAGAATATTGATGATTGGCGTCAGAGCCAGTCAGAAGAGATTACGGAGCGGAAGCGGCCGGATCTTAGTGAGTAGGTAACAGAAAAGACTTTTTATTTTTGCAGCTTGAGGTTTCAAAATGGCAAAATATATTTGACCAAGTTATAAATTTTATATAATGTGTGGAAATAGAAAGTATGTAAAAGCATTCCTTTAACTTCCGAATTATTGATTTTGAATATCAAATCAATTTGCAATGATGAAAAATTATAAGGATATAAATAAGGTTATTAAAAAACATAGATATATGATTTATGGGAGTAGGCATCCTTCTGTAAAGTATTCGCCTATTTTAAACGGTTTTATAACTGGATTTGTATTGTTGATCCTTGGTATTATAAAGCTAATGATATTCGAAAATAAGGCATTCGCTAGTGTTTCATTGATTTGTGGTATTGGAATATTAGTGCTTCATCTAATTGAATCAGGAGCAATAAATAAATTGAATATAACTATAAAGGCATTTGCCTTCGCTCCAGATGGAATAGTTATATTTCGAAATGGCTCAAAACAAAAAATCCATCAAGATGATCTTTCTGACTTACATATCAGTGAGGACGAGAGTGAAACTCAAGGATTGATATTCCATATATCACATCTTAAATCGGGTGAAGTTTTTGAGCTTATGAAATTTGGTAAGAATGAACCTAAAATAGAAGAAGCCCTTTTATCTATTGCAGATATGGCGATCAATGTATGGAATGATGAATGATGGTACTTCGGCACTCACAGATTCTTTCCAAGATGGTCTACTGGCACCTCCCGTATACACACGTCCTGCAGAATATAAGGGGCATACTGTTCCTGATGTATTGTTATCTGGTCATGATAAGAATATCGATGATTGGCGTCAGAGTCAGTCGGAGGATATTACGGAGCGGAAGCGGCCTGATCTTTAGTAAGCGTCCTCAAAGTCTTGCTCTCTGAGTGAATGTATATATATTTGATTAATTTCAACGACATTAGAATCACTCATATTTAAGAATTAAATCTTCATGACTTTAGTAACCAACTCAATCAGAATTAAATCTCTTACCTGTTCCTTGTTATTTGCATGTCTACTTATTCTGAACTCTTGTACTCAGAACAAGGGATTTGAATTATTAGGTATTTGGGAAGGGAAGTTTGCAAATAGAGATATGTCTCGAAGTGAGCTCAGGAAATTAAATAATATGATGCAAGGATCTATGGAGCTATAATTTTTGAATGGTGGTAAGGTAAATATGTCTATGTCTGGCTACGTGACTGTAGGTTCCTACTATATGAAAGAAGAAAGTATTTTTATAACTGCTGATGGTTTGAAAAAAGAATTTAAAATCATAAATAATCAAATTGAATTAGATATTGATGGGCAGTTAATCAAATACAGTAAGATTCGCAATTCAGAGAAGGGATTTAATCAAAATTCTAACGAAGCTGTGAATTCTTTGATTATGGCTGAATCCAAAAGCTTATATGCAAAGTGGCAAGTGATTTCAATTGAAGAGCCTGAAGACAATAAGTCTCCATATTCTGCCATGGTTTATGGAATGGAAATGGGTAGTACCTTGGTGTTCAATAAGGATAATACATTCGCAAAAAGTCTATCGTCTGGAAAGTCAATGAGCGGTGAATTTATAAAAAGAGATAATAAGATAAAATTCATTCAAGAGAACGGTTTTGAGCAAGATGTGGAGATTATTAGTCTAGCTATGGGCCTATTGACACTAAAGGAAGCGGATACCGGTATTATAAAGAAGTATGAGAGAGTTTATAATTAAGCGATAATGCAATATCGTTGCTATATAAATGGTCGAAATTTCCCGACCTCGATTCCTATATAATAGTATAAATACAGATGCTTTCAGATAATATTAAATGAAAGGACTCATAATTAGGTATCGATAAATCATCCAAAAGGGGATAGTTCATTTATTCATTCCTGTACCTCCCAAGTGTGATCGCTTAGCAACGTTACACTTGCTTCAAATTCATAAGGACATCTGCCTCCCCATTCAGAAGGGGCAATCATAGATAGTACATTCTTATCATCTTTTATCTTATACAGATGATAAGTCTTTCCGATCAATGGTTTTATACTCATATCGGCGAGATATATTTTTTCGGATATTTCTACTCGTCTTCGGATGGCCTCTGATTGATCTATTAGCAATTGTACCTGCTCTCTGATCTGACCCATCTGCATTTCAGTCTGCTCATACATAGAGGACACTGCGAGGCCTTTTATTCTACCTTTGTCTATAGGTCTGATAACGGCACTTCCGACAGTATGTGCATATGGCATTATGCCTGGGTTTTCTGCTACTTTATCTGGATCTATTGGGTTGACGAATTTTTCTTTTTCTTCTATTTTCATTTTGCTAATTTGCATTGACTGCATTAATAAGATGTATATAGTATTACTTGTAAACTAAAAATAAATGAATTGGTTTACAGACTTGATAATACTCAATGAAATAGACACATTTTTCAGAGTAATATATGAGATATATCTCAATTTTTCACACTCAATCTCAAGTTAATATAAAGATAGATAATACTGAATACATAACTAAGCCCTACTAAGTTTTTTCTTAATCCCTGATAACTGCTGCCCGAGATGCTTTGCAATTTCATACATCCCTTGTCTATTGTTCTCAGACAGAGACTCAGCGGCAGCATTGTAGTTGGTGTTCGTATTGATATCGTATACGTACTTCGTTCCTGTTTCATCCTCTGCATATTCTATAGCACCTATGCCGATATCGTTTTTGTTGAGAAACTCCCTGTATTTTGGTATGTCGTCATTAATGTAATTTTGTATAATCTGAAATTTTGATGTATTCTCAGAATTTGTGGTCGGGCAGAAGGAATCACCTATCTGGCAGCTGTCAGCAGGGCATAGCTGGAATCCGTTACTGGAATCTATACTGACGGCATATAAGAATTCTCCTCCGACAAACTCTACTCTGGTAATGCGACCATTGACGGGTTTAATATATGACTGGATCAGCCATATGCCATCGAGACTTTCACCTATATCATCAGAAGCTATGCTGCTTATGAGACTTTCTTTAGAATAGAATAATTGTACACCGGTTCCTTTGCCACCTCTATTGGGCTTAATTATAAACGGATATTGGTTAAGACTTTCGACAGCATCAGGTATAAGCTGTATGTCATTAGCGATGATGGTTTTAGGATGTTTGATATCGAATTCTTGCAATGCCATATACTGCTCAGACTTTCTGACCTCCAGTTGTAGAGCCCTCCAGCCATTGATGACTTTCCGATCATGTCGATGTAGCCAGGCCAGAATGTTATTGGTGATTTCTGGTGCATAGCGATGATCTCGGGTATGTGCAGAGGCACTCATCCTATTATAGAATACTCCATCTGGTGGGATCGATTGTAGGTCTAAGATCATGTTATTGATATCCCATTCTTCGTAAGGAAGATTAAGCTTATCCATTGCTGCACGTAGAGGGACTAACCATGTTTCGTTTTCGTGTATGATGTATATTTTGTTCATTATATGTGTTTTTAAACATAAAAAAAGCCTTCCCGAAGTGGGAAGGCTTTTATATAAATAAATTTATTTCTTATAAAATCATTTCCTCACACGCATGACAGTGTTGCAACAACAGAAGCAACAACATGTACATGATACGTTAAGGAATAAGTTTCTCATTTTCTTAATTATAAATACAAAGCTATCACTTATTTAATTAGTAATCCAGTCTTAGAGATGTACGAACGATGATATTTATAATATAAATGGAAATATAGAATTTCTTCCATGATTATTTTCTCGGAATCATCATGAGAAGATATATTATAAAATTCTGCTAAAGTGTGTATAATCATAGATGACAAATACATCAAAATGCATCGAGGTCACAGACCTCGACGATCTGTGAGTATGTATTTAACAAGATTCTCAAGACAGAATCTTGATTTCTTAGCCGACCTAAGCGGCGCAATATTAAGCTCATAAAAAGCCTAAGCCTAACAGGTAGCCACACCCTATTTTACAGGATAATATACTTTGACTGCCTTATGATTATTGCAAGTATAATGTAAGTCATTATTCTTACAGATTTTATACATACAGATATCTCCTATATTTTTGACATATAAATTATTAGAATTTTTTACTTTTAGTAGAGGCGTATAAATATCTTCCTTCCAATGCTTACTGAATTCCCTCATATAGAGTTTGTCTTTTTCGGAAGCTCTAATCTCAATAAAATCACTCTCAACAATATCTTCAATAAATTCATCTCCAAATGGCAGGAGTCTTGTTTTTTCTTTTGTAGCCCAAATTCCAATAGGTTCCACTAAGGAAAGTTTCAAGTTTTGATACTCTTCATATGCCATTATAATTTCATTAATGTCTATAGTGCTTTCTCTTGGCACTTCTAACTCCTCTAAAAGTTCTAAATTCGATAGATTATCAAAACGATTATCAATATGTCTACTTCTATATAATGAAGCTAAATGATAGTTTCTAAAATCTTCAGGACTTATCGCTTCCTTTAATAGTCCACGTTCAATAATAGGAAAGGTTATAAAACTAATTTTATCGATCCAATTATGTATCCAGATATATGGAATTATATCACCATCAGGTTGCAAATCAGGATCAGGGTAACCGTACTTATTTACATATAGAGATACTAAAATCAGATTTCTTAAATCATTTTCTATTTCAGCTTTATCACCTCTACGATTTTGGTCTTTTCGATAAAGCATTCTAAAGAAAGCTACATGGTCTTTTTGACTTTCAATCGCATCTATTTTCGCAGTTAATATGCTATCGTTAACTTGTGAATAACAAAATAGATTTGTCGTCATAAGACAAAAAACTAAAATGATTCTGGCCATTCTCTCTTTAATTTGATTGTAATTGCAATGGTGTTCTGATACTATACAAACTATTTGCGCATTATTAAGTAATCTAAATATCTGAGAAAAATGGCTGTCCGCTAAAATGTGTACTTTTAATCATGATTATGATATGCTTGTAGTAGTTTGAAAGTAATCATCTTAGGGTGAGAATTCAGGTCTCGTACTTCGTTCTAACCAATGCCTCTAGTAAAATACATTACAATCAGAGATTAAATTAATAATATTTGAATTTCTCAAAATTGATAGACCAATAAAAAAAATGGTTTATTGCAGTATTAAAACGATGTTTATTTTTAAAAATTATAAAAAGAGTAAAATGAAAAAGATTATTACTATTAATCTTCTGATGGTGCTATATATTTTTTCACTTAACCAGGTAAATGCCCAGGTCATTTCAGATACCTTAATAGAGAGCAAGGAGTATTCCTCTATAGAAGAAGCATTAATTAGTCCTAATTCAGTTTATAGATTAAATTTAGGTAATCAGAATACCAGTATTGTATCAGATAGTATTTGGGCTAAGTTTCAGAATTTGGAGTATTTAAGTTTGAAAAATGATCACCTTAAGGTAATACCTTCTGGAATTGGGGATCTGAAAAACCTTAAAGTTCTTGACTTAAGTGGAAATGACTTTAAGAAGCTGCCACAATCATTTTCAAGATTAGAAAACTTGACAGAAATCTATCTTAATGATGAGACCGGAATGGATGTAAATCAAAGTCTAAGTACCATTAAAGATTTACCTAATTTAAGAATACTACACCTTGAGAATGACAATTTAAAAAGTATACCTAACACATTAATGAATTTTACAAGCTTAGAAGCCCTATACCTTGATAGTAATCGATTTAGTACCATTTCTGACAACATTTGGACTAATTTCGAGAACCTCAAATATTTAAGTTTAAAAAATGATCACCTTGAGGAAATACCCTCTGGAATTGGTAATCTCAAAAATCTCAAAGTCCTCGATCTAAGTGGAAACGATTTCACAGTGCTGCCTCAATCTTTTTCGCGATTAGAGAACTTGACAGAAATCTATCTTAATGATGAGAAGGCCATGGATGTAAACCAAAGCCTTAGTGCCATCAGAAATTTACCCAATCTTAGGATACTGCATCTCGAGAATGATAATTTAAATAGTATACCTCAGGGTCTCTTGAGTCTTACACAATTAGAAGCTTTATATATTAATAATAACAGCTTTAATAAAATACCAACAGAGTTAAAAGAACTCATAAATCTGAACTTCATAGATCTACATGATAACAAATTTAAACTCAATGGAAAAGATCTCCAATTCAATGATAGTTTTAACGCCAAAGTTAGATTTTAAGATCTGTATTGAGTTTTGCTTAGAAACATAAATGTAAACTATGATTACAAGCAATATTACTAAATGATCGGTGTGTAAAATCATAAATGACAAATACAACAAGTGCAATGCATCGAGGTCATAGACCTCGACGATCGGGTAGAATAATAACTTACTTTACAATTCCCAAATGTAAAATCCTTCCTCCAGTTTGATTAACTGGATTGACGCTTTTTCCAATGACTACTCCTTTTTCAGGAGATTTGTACACCTTGATTATATCGCCAAAAATATTACGGACAGTTGCAATGACATCACCCTCCTTAACCAATTCTGCAACATTAGGATGAACTGCGATAAG